>ERZ1370068.104-contig-10090_pt1 | contig 36858 bp, 65 predicted proteins | sample MGYA00561227_ERZ1370068 | MGnify/ENA primary metagenome ERZ1370068 (study PRJEB38410, sample SAMEA6850437) | metagenome | study: Metagenomic assessment of the ecological functions of the soil: analysis of the soil microbiota associated with the...
AAAAACGCGTGGTCCGGTTGGCTGGTTTTTCGATCGATTCAATCGTGTCTTCTGCGCAGCGCGACTCGCGGCTACGTGAGTGTGTCGCGTGTTGCCATCCGAAAGGCTTTCCTCAGCTTCGGTTTGCTCGCTGCGCTCGCGGTCGGCGCTGGTCTTTTTGGATCGCGATTACCGAGCAGCTTTCTGCCCGAGGAAGATCAGGGCTACATTTATCTTGCGCTGCAACTGCCTGATGCTGCATCGCTCGAGCGAACCGACCAGGTGTGTCACAAAAATCGAAGACTTTCTGAGCAAGACGCCCGGTGTGAAATACACGACCAGTGTGATCGGGTTCAGTCTTCTGAGTCTGGTGCAAAATACCTACAGCGCGTTTTCTTCGTCACGTTTAAACCGTGGAGCGAACGAACGAAGCCGGAAGAACAATGCACAGCAATCAAGGCGCGATTAAATCAATACCTCGGCGGTCTCACCGAAGGTATCGCGTTTGCATTTCCGCCGCCGGCGATTCCCGGCGTCGGCACGTCTGGTGGATTCACGTTCATGTCTCGAAGATCGCGCGGGCAAAGATGTCGGGTTCCTTGCGCAAAACCTGAAGACATTTTTAGATGCAGCACACAAACGCCCTGAGCTCGGCACGCTGATTCCAACGTTTTTGCCGAACGTTCCGCAGGTTTTCGTCAACGTCGATCGCGACAAAGTCGTCAAGCAGGGGATCGATCTCGGCCAGGTCTATCAGACGCTCCAGACGTTCATGGGCGGTTTTTTGTGAACTACTTCAATCGATTCGGGCGAACATGGCAGGTTTACATAGAAGCCGAGAGGCGATTACCGCGACCGACGCGAACAACGTTGGCCAGTTCTACGTTCGCAACTCGAACGGCGATCCCAGTGCCGCTCGACGCCATTTCAACTATCCAGAACATCGCCGGTCCGGAATTCACGTTGCGTTACAACGAATACCGCGCGGCCCAGATCAACGGTTCCGCCGCGCCTGGCTATAGCTCGACTCAGGCGATGAACGCGCTCGAGGAAACTTTTCGCCAAACAATGCCTAACGAGATGGGCTACGACTATCTTGGCCTGTCGTTTCAGGAAAAGAAAGCGCAGCAGGGCGTATCCCCGACCGTCGTGTTCGGAATGTCGCTCATTTTCGTGTTCCTGATCCTCGCTGCGCTTTATGAGAGCTGGTCGTTGCCCTTCAGTGTGCTGCTCGGAACACCGGTCGCAGTGTTCGGCGCGTTTGCTGACGCTCTGGCTGCGCGGGATGCAAAACAACATTTACGCGCAAATTGGTCTGATCATGCTAATCGGCCTGGCGGCGAAGAACGCGATCCTTATCGTCGAATTCGCCAAGGACGAATACGAAAAAGGCAAACCGCTCCTCGACGCCGCACTCGAAGGCGCGCGTCTCGCGCTTGCGCCCGATCCTGATGACTTCCTTTGCTTTCATCTTCGGCCTTCTGCCGCTTGTGGTTTGCCAGCGGCTCCGGCGCCGTCGCCCGCCGTGTCCTCGGCTCAACCGTGATTGGCGGAATGATCGCCGCAACGGCTATCGCGACTTTTCTTATCCCGGTAACGTTTTACGTGATTGAACGGCTCTTCGCCGGGCGCAAAGAAGAAGCGGCGCAGCAAGTCAGCCAACCCAGCCCCAGCCAGAGCCTGCAACTGACGCCTCAGCACCTGCGGCCGGCTTGTCACAGGCCAGTACGACGTGATGCTGGTTTCGGTCCTTATCTCGAATGAGGGGATTAAAGACAGCCTCGCCAGTGGTAGATGGAAAATCTCGCGAACGCGAAATAGCGGCGCGTTCTTGGGAGGATCTACCTTTACGAGATGAACACAAGTGAGTCTCTGATCGCGTCCGATGACGCTGGAGCGGCAGTCTCAAACCGCCGATTATTCCCGTTCCGGACGCTCCTGGTTTGTTTCACAATCTGGCTCATTGCCACCGAGGTTCTCATCTTTGATCAGATTAAATTCAACATCAGGATCGAGGCACTCGAGCAAGCCACGCGAGCGATGCGCGGGTCGCAGCTGTTGGTTCCAACAGAACGGCCATCCAATATCCCGGGTGACGCAAAATGGAGAAACTGTGAAGGCAGAAATCTCTCGACGAATCAAAAAGCTCGTTCTCTCGACAGACAGCAGATTGCAAAGCCGATCTTCTGCGATGCGGCGCGACAGCAAAATTATCTCTTTGGGATAGCGAAAATCTCTCGCACGCCGTAATGGCGGAACATTTTCGCCTGAATTGAGCGTCTGGGAAGCAAAGCTGAAACGAAGTTCTAAGGGACAAAGCAGTGATGAAAATCGGAATTATTGGAGCGGGCAACATCGGCGGCACGCTGACCTCGTCGTTTCAGCGCGCTTGGGCACAAAGTTTTTGTCGCGAATTCGAGAGGACCTGAGACGCTGGCGGATTTGGCGGCAGAAACTGGAGCGACTCCAGTCACAGTCGAGCAAGCGGCCCGGGCTGGGGACGTGGTTATTGTGACGATCCCTCTGAAGAACGTTGCGTCTTTGCCTGCCGGTCTGTTCGCAAAGACCCCGAAGAATGTCGTTGTCGTGGACACAGGTAATTACTACCCGCGGCAACGTGACGGTCAGATCAGAGAAATCGAAGATGGATTGACTGAGAGTCAATGGGTCGAAAAGCAGTTAGGCCGGCCCGTAGTCAAAGCGTTCAACAACATTTATGCGGAGCACCTTTACGAATTGGGGCGGCCACCAGGCAGCCCGGGGCGAATTGCCTTACCGGTCGCGGGTAGCCAACACCGCAGCGAAGGCGGTTGTGCTAAGGCTAGTCGACGAGCTCGGATTTGATGGTGTCGATGCTGGTGGACTGGATGAATCCTGGCGGCAACAACCGGACACGCCGGTTTATGCCACGGATCTCGACGCCAATGGTGTGCGGCGTGCCCTGGCGAAAGCGAGCAAGGAGCGCAACCGGAATGGCGCGCTACTTCGCAGCCCCGGCACATAGAAGTCCGGCATGAAGGGCAGAGCATGAGTAAGAATTAGACGTAAAGGAAGAGGAAGGTGCATGTATGAGCAGGACTATCGAAGTTATCAAGCAGCACATGGGCTCTGCAAGCCAACTCCTGCGCAGCGTCACAAGCGCCTGCCGCAAGGAGCGCACGTTTTCAATCGGCGGTAGTCTTTCCCGTTCACCGGCTTGGCTATGGCGCGATGCAACTGACCGGTCCTGGTGTTTGGGGCGAGCCAGCCGATCGAGCGCAAGCGATCGCAGTCCTGCGCCGTGCAGTCGAGCTCGGCATCAACCTTATTGATACGGCGAATTCCTATGGACCGTATGTGAGTGAAGAACTGATTCGCGAGGCGTTGCATCCTTACCCAAAAGGACTTGTTATCGCCACAAAGGCGGGCCTTGCTCGGACTGGTCCCGGCAGATGGATTCCTCTGGGCAGACCTGAATATCTCCGGCAGGAATGCGAGATGAGCCTGCGACGGTTGGGTGTGGAACGTATCGACTTGTTCCAATTGCATCGCATCGATCCCAAGGTTCCAGCCGACGATCAATTTGGAGTGCTGCGAGATCTCCAGAAGGAAGGCAAGATCCGGCACGTTGGTCTTTCAGAAGTCAACGTTGCCGAGATCGAAGCAGCGCGCCGCATCGTTACCGTCGCGACGGTGCAAAATCAGTATAATCTCGCGCTACCGCAATTACGAGGATGTCGTGGATTATTGCACGCGCGAAAACATACGGGTTTATCCCGTGGTTTCCACTGGCGACCGGAGACCTCGCGAAACCTCGCGGTGCATTAACAAGAATCGCCAGGCAGCTGGGCGCTCAGCCTGCGCAAGTAGCGCTCGCGTGGCTACTCAAGAAAACGCCCGTGATGCTGCCGATCCCGGGAACTTCAAAGGTAAAACATCTCGAAGAGAACACTGCCGCAGCTCTGCTCGATCTTGATGATTCGATCATGGAGGAGCTGGCCAACGCATGACCAAATCCGAATGGAGAATAACGAAGGCGACGCGGATCATCGGCACTTTGGTTCTATCTCGAATGAGGGATCAGGAATGACCTCGCGAGTAAGTACTGCAAAATCCCGCGTACGCGAAATAGCGGGTGGACTGAAGCGCGCCGATCGATCTAGGGATGAAAGCGAACGCTCTTTCAACTGCGTCGAATGAGGTTCGAGCTTACGCCCAACTTCAGCAAGAAATACACGATGCGCTACGTGTGCAGCACCCAGAGTGGGTTGAACCGAATGGTGATTGTCCCACTTGCGAATCCTACGAATCGCGCCTTGCGGAATTGCTCAGCATTTCTTCACAGGCCGAACACGGTTCGGCTGCCTGATCAAACGCAAATAGGACAGCATAAAATATGAATCCAAACACTAAAAACTAGACGGGAAAGTCGCGGTTGTGACCGGCGCGTCGAAAGGAATCGGAGCTGGTATTGCCAAACATCTCGCCGCCGAAGGCGCGACCGTGGTTGTGCAACTATTCTTCCTCAAAGGAAGGCGCGGACAAAGTCGTCGACGAAATTACGAAGCGCGGCGGAAAAGCCATCGCCGTGCAGGCCGACGTCTGCGAAGAAAAAGGACATCGATCGCCTTTTCGCTCGAGACGAAGAACGCATTCGGTACGGCCTCGACATTCTGGTTAACAATGCCGGCGTGTATGAGTTTGGTCCGCTCGAAAACGTGACGGAGAACATTTCCACAAGCATTTCGACGTGAATGTTCTCGGCCTGCTCCTCGCATCACAGGCGGCGTTAAAGTATTTTGGTCCGGAAGGCGGAAGCATTATCAACATCAGTTCGGGCGCCAGCACGCTCACCCCGCCGAATACCTCGGTTTACTCAGCTACAAAAGCGGCGGTCGACGCCATAACGAGGACGCTGGCCAAAGAGCTTGGGCCGCGCAACATTCGAGTTAACGCCATCAATCCTGGAATGGTGATGACCGAAGGCGTGGTCGCCGGCGGATTCGATAAGAGCGACTTCCGGAAACAATTGGAATCGCAGACCCCACCTTGGCCGCATCGGACAAACAGAGGATATCGCGCCTGCCGCTGTCTTTCTCGCCTCTCCAGGATTCCGCCTGGATTACTGGCGAAACGCTGGTGATTGCAGGTGGGCTTCGCTAACGAAGAAGCTCACCAGAATCCCTCTCCCATGGACTGCAGCGGCAAGTCTATGCCGCGTCCGCTTACCGCTGAATTCTGACTCGAAAGAGGGAGTGTCGACCAACTCTTCGGTGGCATCACAAAATCCCACACACGCGCATTAGCCGGAACGGAATCGTCATCGAGAGCTTAAAGCCATGAAAGCTAGTCACTCCCTTGATCAATTGTTACCGCAGGAAGCATCCGGCCACTCAACAATTTCAACTGTAACGCACCTTGGCATATCCGAAGACGAGATTCGCTTCCGTTGCGCGAGGCTATTCCGCTTTGGTTCGCCATCTCCAGCCCGTTGATCGGGGTAATATTTGGATTCCTTGGCGCCTGGTTTGTCACCTGGCTGACCAGCTAGAAGACCGGTTAACAAAGCAACGTCATCATGAATGTATGAACAAGGTAATCGAAGTAGACTTCCTTCCCAGGGAGACGGATGTCGCTTTCTCCTGGCTAGATTCAATTGGCGATTCCGCGCGGCGGATTCTGATTGTTGATAACGACAAGAACAGCGACTCACCTGGTCAAGATTCTTCTCGAAAAGACAGGCCGCTATCTGGTCTTCGAAGAGAACGAACTCTACCAGGGCTCATCAGACCGCCCGGAATTTTCAGACCGGATCTGATCTTCATTCGATGTAGTCATGCCCGACCGGGACGGAGGCGAAATTGCGGCACAAATCCGGGCGGATCCTGAGCTGCAATACACGCCAATCATTTTCCTCACAGCGCTCGTCACGAGGGCCGAGGCGAACACTGGTCTCCACATCGACGAACATCCATTTCTCGCCAAGCCGATCGACATTCAAGAGCTAATCAAGGCGATTGAAGCGCATGTGCCCGCGCGCGCAAAAGGCGTCGGCTAAATCGCGCAGCGTGCCTAATTCCGTGAGTCGTTGCCAGCCGTCAGGCGGGGTCAATTGCCCAGTCTCAAACGATTGAACGATTTAACGCGGCGAAGCGATTCGTCGCTTTCGGTAGTCGGCGCACCTTTGGGTAAGTCGCATCTCTCTAAGAGAGACCAGGAAGCAACTCTTCGGTGGCACCGTCAAAATCCCACCGAATCGCAATGGCAGCGGATGCCTGCAGCTATGACGTTTAGTCATGAAAAGATTAAATTTATCGGCTTGGTAAGCGCCGCTCTCCTAGGTCTTGCTTTGCCAGCTTGGGCAGGTCCTCGCGGGGGTGGAGGCGGATTTGCGGCGGCGGCTTTGCTGGCGGCGGCGCGCTGGTGGCGGCAGCGCATTTGCTGGTGGCGGCTCTCGCGCCGCGCCAGCCTTCTACGGCGGCGGCTTTCGAGCAGCACCGGTCTTCCGGGGTGCATACTTTACCGGCAGAAGTGTTGGCAGACCAAGTGTCGCACCTCGATTCTATTATGGTGGTAATCGCATGTCTGCCGTGCGGCCGCAGGGATTCACTCGCTCAGTCGGTCGGTCCACAAGGCCGTATGTCGGCAGGTCCGCTGCAGCTACTCGGCAACCAAACCGCGTAAACTCAATTGCAGCGACGGAGCCGCGCTACAGATCCGCGGATTTCGACCGCGACAAATCGTCAGCCAAATCGCGTAGGCTGCAGGTGCAGGCCGAAATCGGGTTTCGAATCCGCGGACCTCGACCGCAGCTAACCGACAGACTGCGGCAAACCGTCAGTCGTTCGTCAGAAACCATGCATCCGAGCGTCATGATGGGAACTGGCACCGCGACTGGGACCGGCATCATTCACATTTCCACAACCATAAGGTCTTTGTCTTCCTCAATGGCTTCTGGTGGGGCCTGGATCCCTGGTTCTATCCGTACTACGCTGATGACTATTATCCATGCTGATGACTACGGCTATAATCCGTACGATTACAGTTATGGGTAATCCCTACGACTACTCTGCTAATCCCTACGATTACTATAACTACTCCCCGTACAACTATGATGACCAATCGCGCTTACGCTGCGTTCAGGTCAGTCCGCAGCCAATGCAACCGTGAGCGCGGTTCAGTCGGAGCTTTCGAGGCTTGGTTACTATAATGGCGCAGATCGACGGAAGTCTTGGCGACCAAACAGAGGCCGCTCTTGCCCGTTACCAGCAAGATCGCGATCTAAGCGTTACGGGGACGGTTGACGCGCCTACGCTTCAATCGCTGGGAATCAGATGATGAGCGTGATACATCCTCTTCTTTGTGCGGGAACGCGAGACAAATGGAGGTGGGCACCTCCCACGGTGCCTCACTTCCAGTTCGGCTGCCCTGAGAGCGCAGAGTGACTGTTCGGTCAGTTGCGAGATTAAAGTTATTGGACATGATCAAAACACTATTTGAATGATCGAGCCTGAGATACTCTTTGGGGACGCCGATATCGCCAGCTTGCGAAGGCAAAGTTAACAAAGACATTTCGCGGACATGAATCTGCAATTAGCAGGAAAGAAAGCATTGGTCACGGGCTCGACGGCTGGGTATCGGCTTTGCGATTGCTCGCACTCTGGCCCGGGAAGGAGCGTCCGTCGTTATTACTGGCCGTACTCAGAATCGAGTCAATGGCGCCGTCAAAACGATTCAACAGGAAATCGGCGACGCAAAAGTCAGCGGCATAGCTGCCGATCTCGCAACGCGCGAAGGCAGCGCGAAATGCATCGAGGCTTTGCCGTCCGTAGATATTCTTGTCAATAATCTTGGCGTCTACGAGCCGAAGCCGTTCGAGAAAATCACCGACGACGACTGGCACGCCATCATCGAGACAAATTTTATGAGCGGGGTGCGCCTATGCCGGCATTACCTGCCGGGCATGAAGGCGGCAAATTGGGGTCGCATCATTTTCATTTCCAGCGAGTCCGCTGTGAACATTCCTGTCGAGATGATTCATTACGGTGTAACCAAAACCATGCAGATGGCGCTGGCCCGCGGCTTGGCAGAAACGACATCGGGCACCGGTGTTACAGTGAATTCAATTCTCGCCGGCCCGACGCGGTCGGAAGGCGTGGAACAATTCATCGCCGATGTTGCAAGAACGAAGGGGATCGCGCCTGCCGAAATAGAAAAGGATTTCTTTCAGGACAGTGAGACCAAGCTCGCTCCTGCAACGCTTTGCCACAATCGAGGAAGTAGCCGCGTTGGTTGCGTTTGTGGCGAGCCCTCTTTCATCTGCTACCAACGGCGCGGCTCTGCGCGTCGAAGGCGGCCTGCTTCGCTCGATCCTTTAAGTCACTGAAGAAACGCGGACGCATCCGTTCATCTCATTTAATCGAAGCAGCCTGAGGACAGGCTGTCTCCAGCGTCCCATGCATACCATGGAGCCGGGCCGCCTCGGCCCGCAACTAACCGGATGAAGCCATTAAGATGACTTCTGGAACAATCTGGCCGCAGGACCGATTCCAGCTTCTCTTTCGTTATATTTCCGGGGAGAGACATCCTCTATGATCCAACAACAAGATCTTCGTTCAGCCGGAGCAATTGAATTTCAAAGACGACGGTATTTTCCCAAATAGTCCCCTTCCCTTGCTGTTCTATCACCAGGCAATCACAACGGAGGCCAAAGATCCGGCGTCCATTTTTGAAGAACGTTTCGCCGAGAACGACTGGACCAACTCGTGGCGAGACGGAGTCTATTCCTTTCCTCATTATCACAGCACCTCGCATGAAGTGCTGGGCGTTTATTCCGGTGCTGCCACTCTTCGCCTCGGTGGCGAGCACGGCAAGAATGTCGAGGTGCACGCCGGCGACGTGATAGTCATCCCAGCCGGAGTTGCGCACCAGAACATCGGCGCCAGTGACGATTTTTGGCGTTGTAGGAGCATATCCCGGCGGACGCGAGTGGGATTTGCTTCGGGGTTACCGGGCGAGCGACCGAAGGCCGATCATAACATCGCGGCTTTGCCGATGCCGGAGAACGATCCGATTTACGGAGCCGAAGGTCCATTACGGCGACATTTGGAAGACGCTTCAAGCTCGAGTAATTCGCCAGGAGATGAACAGATGTAACAAGCGCATCACGCATTCATTCTCGCGCGTGAGCCAACGCGGCATACGTTCTCGACATGACGTTCAGCGAAACAAACTTCTGTCACTGCAAAGTTCAGGAAGATGCACGAGTCAGGATGCTTCGTGCTTCCAAACCCGTGGGACATCGGAACAACGATCTACTTGGAGAATCTCGGTTTCGAAGCGCTCGCCACTACTTCGGCAGGGTTCGCTTTCTCGCGCGGAAGACGCGATGGCGGCGTTTCACGCGACGAAATGCTCGCGCACATCCGGGAAATTGTTGAAGCAACGACGTTGCCAGTAAACGCAGACTTCCTGGCCGGCTACGCCGACGAACCAGAAGGCGTCGCAGACGAATGTGCGACTTTGTGTTGCAACCGGAGTTGCTGGTTTATCAATCGAAGACAACACAGGTCGGACGGACGTACCGCTCTACGAGAAAAAACTGGCAATCGATCGTATTCGAGCGGCGCGCTCGGCGATTGACGCTTCGGGCAGCGGCGTCGTCCTAACCGGACGCTGCGAAGCGTGGCTGGTCCACGATCCCGATCCGTTCCAGCACGGTTCTCGACCGGCTCGCTGCTTACGCTGAAGCCGGCGCCGATTGTCTCTACGCGCCAGGTGTTAGTAAACCTGACGAGATTGCGCAGATCGTGAAGACAGTTTCCCCAAAGCCTGTCAACGTTCTCGTCTCAGGATTCAATCATCAGCTTTTCACTCTCCCAGTTGGCCGATCTTGGCGTGCGTCGCATCTCTGTCGGCTCCGGCCTTGCCCTGGCTGCTGCTGGGGCACATTCCTCCGCGCCGCGCAAAGACATCAAAGCAAGCGGCACATTCAATCTTCTGGCTAATGGCGCTGCGGTCAGCCGATCTAAACCAATTGTTTCGGGAAAAATCGTAATTTGCGATCGCTCTCGATCCGCGTTTCACCACTTCGGTATTGGAATTTGCCTGCCGATCGACGTCATTGTCCTCGAATGAAAATCTTAACTATTATCGCCCGGATCCTTCTCGGATTGATCTTCGTTTTCTTTGGTTCCAATGGATTCCTGCATTTCCTTCCGATGCCGCCTCTGCCGCAAGGTGTGACTGGTGAATATTTGCACGCGTTTTTGCCAGCGGCTACGTTTACGTCATCAGCGGCTTCCAGGTCGTCGGCGGCTTGCTTCTCTTGATTGGCCGCTTCGTTCCGCTCGGCCTGACGATTCTCGGCGCGATCATAGTAAACATTTGGGCATTCCACCTTTTGATGGCGCCCGAGGGACTGCCACCGGCGAGTCGTCGTTACTATTCTTGAATTGTTTCTCGTCTGGTCATATCGCGATCGCTTCGCGGGAATTCTACGCCCCTGATTTCGACGTGAGTGCACAACAGAGTAACAAAACACCGGACGTTGTCGTGCACGGCAGTGCAGCGCAGCTTCAGACAAGAGGTCGTCGCTGGTAAGCATAATCTTATCGCTGACGAACCAGTGAGCGCAGGCGGCAGCGATGCCGGCCCTGACCCATGCGATTATCTGCTAACCGGCGCTCGGAGTATGTAACTTCCATGACGGTCGGCTTATACGCGCGCCGGAAACAATTTCCCTCGAGAACATCACGGTTTCGCTCTCGCACTCGCGCATTTATGCAATTGATTGCGAGGAATGCGAAACGAAAGAGGAATGCTGGACAGGATTGACGTTGAAGTCGAACTGACCGGATCATTAAGCGCAGAGCAGCACGCGAAACTAATGGAGATTGCCGGCAAATGTCCGGTTCATCGCACGCTCACATCGGAGATCAACATTCGGCTGCGACCTGCTCAGAAATCACCTCTTCCAGTGATCGTCGCTGTAGCCGGTATCGTTGATGCCGGCTTGAAGGTTGTAATCTGTTTGCGGCCGGGGTCAACGACCCCGGCTACAGTTGGCCGCTGCAAAATACGGCGCGTGGCAACCGCGCATCACACGAAGAAATAACGGGTCTGTCGCTGTTTCGAGAGCTAGAATTGATTTCGGAGGAATCAAACAGACCAACCGTTGCATCGAACAAATGAAATTCCTCGCGCGTCCATCCCAGCTGTTTGATGTATTCGAAGATTTATCTTCGGCTGGAACCGCTCGGCCTCGAACTTGTCGCCGCAGCAGCGCGACGCGCCGGTCACTCGGTTCGTTTGATCGATCTGCAATGCGAATCGCACCAGGAATTTTTCCGCCTGGTCAAACGCTGGCGACCGGATGTGATCGCGTTCTCCGGCAATTACCTCGCTAACGTTCCTGAAATCATCGATCTCGCTCGCGCTGCGCGTGACTTGTTGCCGGACGACATTCATCTGCGTTGGTGGACACAGCGTTTCATTTATCCCGAACGAAATTTTGCGGCACGCCGGCGGTGCCGTGGATTGCGTGCTGACCGGCGAAGGCGAAACGGCGATCACCGGTCTGTTGGATGCGATCGCGCAAGACCGGCGCGAACCTGAAACAGCGTTCCCGGCTGCGTGACACTCGATCACCGCGGTCCGCCGCCCGGCGTTCGTGCAAGTCGCTCGATGATTTGTTGCCAGCCCGCGACCTGGTTCAACATCGCCAGAAATATTTCATCGGCCAGCTGGATCCGGCCGCTTCCATCGAGTTTAGCCGGGGTTGCCCGTGGGACTGCGTCTTTTGCAGTGCGTGGACATTCTACGGACGCAACTACCGCGTGAAAGACACCGGAGTGCGCTGTTGAGGAACTGGCACAAATCCGCGAGCCCGGCATTTTTATCGTGGACGACGTAGCATTCATTCAAGCCGAGCACGGCATGCAGCTCGGCGAAGCGATTGCTCGCCGCGGAATCCGAGAAACGTTATTACCTCGAAACGCGCGGCGACGTGCTGTTGCGCAACAAGGAAGTTTTCAAACTCTGGAAGCGGCTCGGCCTGAACACCATGTTCCTCGGTCTTGAAGCGATCGATGAAGAAGGACTGAAACGCTATCGCAAACGCGTGACGCTCTCCAAAAATTTCGAGGCGCTGGAGTTCGCTCGCTCGCTCGACATCATCGGTGGCTGTCAATATCATTGCCGATCCCGTCGTGGGACCGCGAACGATTCAAGGTCGTGCGCGATTGGTGCCTGGAAATTCCCGAGGTCGTCAACATCAGTATTAACACGCCTTATCCGGGCACAGAAACGTGGCACACTGAATCGCGTCGTCTCACGACGCGCGATTACCGGCTGTTCGACATCCAACACGCTGTGTTACCAACCAAGCTTGCCACTGCCGGAGTTTTACAAAGAACTCGTCGAGACGCAGCGCGTGCTTTCCCGCAAACATCTCGGCTGGGACGGCGCTGCGCCAGTGCGCAGGTATCGTTGTCCGACAGTTGCTTCGCGGACAGACCAATTTTATCCGAATGCTTTGGAAGTTCGACAGCGTATATCAGCCCGGAACTGCAACTGGCCGATCACCGTCAACCGGTAAAATACGAAATCAACCTGCCGCCGCCTTCCGATTACCACCGTGGAGCGAGGCGCGCTTTACATTCACACGAAAATCGCGGACGCAGCGGACGGCAGATCGATCATCACACGGAAGAATTCGTCAACGCCACGCGCATGGGCGTCGGCGATTGATTATAGCGTCGCGTGAAGAACACGGAATTGTAGGGCAACCGCTTCGGTTGCCGGATGCTTTGGCAGGCGAACGTCCGCCCGACAAATTCAACGGATCGATGAGCAAGACGCCAAAGAAATCATCGAAAGCTCGCCGATGGTCGGCGGAAGTAACGAAGCATAGCGACGCGCTCGATCTCGAGCACGACGTCTTCAGATCAGAAAGATCCGCGCAAGATCGCGCTGTTCGTTGAAACGCTCCGCCGAGCAGAGCCAAGACGGCGTAAGGGCACACCTTATCAATCCGCGATGTCGATGTTGAACTTCTACATCAATCGAGCAGGAAAAATTTGCCGAAAAACCAGAAGCGAATTCTTGAAAAGGCAAAGCAGGAATTGCGCGACGTTTTTGGCCGCGCGTAGGTGGAACGCGTTGTGCCTCAACGCGTTGGCCGAATGCGCCTTCAGCCCGATATCGCCTCGGAGAACAACTGTCGCGCTTCGGGAGCCGATCCGCATTACTAATCCCACCCTTCCGTCAGCAGCGCGCGCGTTTCTTCCACTGCTGCACGCCAGATCTTCATCATTTCTTCGTCGTCTCGTTGGTAGCGACCGCCGTAGTTGCCGTCCTTGAGATGTTCCCGCAGCTGATTTCGGATCGAGGACGGCGCAGTTTCTCCGAATCGCTCATCGGCTTCTGCTCACGCAGGCATCTCGATCTTTGCCAAACGCGTCCACGGAAAATTTTCCATCCACGACGCGTGCGAGGCGACGGGATCGATCGCCTGCACCTGCGCCCAAACTTTCGGCGCGTTCCACCAGTTGTGAAACTTGATCCGCACGCCGGGATGATCTGCCATCCATTCGCCGATGAATCCTTGTGCAGGCGTGTTGCCGCCATGGCCGTTGACGATCAGGATTCGTTTGAACCCCTGCTCCGCCATCGCATCGAGAATATCGCGCACGATCGACATGTACGTTTCGACGCGAAGCGTGATCGTTCCCGGAAACGCGCGAAAGTATGGCGTGATGCCGTAGGCCAGCACAGGAAAGACAGGCACGCCCAACGGCTCCGCCGCTTCGACAGCCAGGCGTTCCGCTAAAATGCTGTCCACGCTCAGGCTCAGGTAAGCGTGTTGTTCCGTGCAGCCCAGCGGCAACACTGCGCGATCGTCGCGCTTCAGATATTCTTCCACCATCATCCAATTCATTTCGCTGATTCGCATGTAGTAAGCTGATACATGGACTTGAGCAATTCATGCAGATTTGTAAGGATCTGATAAACGCGCATGCCTCCGAGCATTCGAACTACGTGATGAATCGGGGACATGCGTGTAGCCATTAAACCTAACGGCGATAACGCATTCCACTCTCCAAATTGGAGTTGCAGATTCGGACGCATACGAAAATCGGTCTCGTGAAACTTTGGAAATGGGAACCGGAAAAACCTACCGTCGGTCATAACATTCAATTCGAACGGCCATTGCAGCGACTATCTCGCTTGCGGTCGCGCAGCCTCTTCGGATTACCCGAAGCGTATTGGGCCAGCGATTGCAACGCTCGTAGTCATGCAATCGACACTCGGCGCGACTCTTTTAATTTCGGTCGAACGCATTGCCGCTACCGCTTTGGGTGCTCTGGCGGGGCGCTCCTGGCAAACTATTTTACCGGAAATCTTTTGGTCTTCGCGGCTGCGGTATTTTGCGCTGGGACTTTTGTCCGCCGGATTTCGCATGGAAAAAACCGCGTATCGTTGACGCCAGCATCACGCTCGCCATCATCGTGCTCATCCCGCGTTCCAGCGCCCCTGGATCGTTGCACTCCACCGCTTTTTCGAAGTCTCGGTTGGAATCGTCGTCGCCCTGGCGCTGGCGGCTGTGTGGCCGGAGCATCCAGCCAGAGTCCGCGAAGCAAAGCGGCGAGTAAGACGTAGCGGCTGGCGTGCCGCCAGCAACCACTCGACTTAACAGCACATACGGCAGCGCCTCGCCGCAGAAGATTCGTTAGCCGACGCGCGCAACGCGCGGATCGTCAGGCCCGCGTGAAGCGAATTCGGGAAACTCTCGTGGATGCAAGATTCCAGCGAGAATCTCAAGGCTGTCGACAATGCGCGGTCCCGGACGCGCGCGAAATAGGCGCTCGCGTTCACGAGATAAATCTCGCCATCAAGCGCCAGCGGGAGCTGAATCGAAATCAGGAAAGCTCTGGAGCAACTCGTAGTCGCGCCGCGCATGATTGATATCGTAGCCGCAGAGAGCGAGCACCATAATTTCGGGGCGCGCGTCGATTACTTCCCGCCAATCGACTTGCGCCGAGGGCTGATGCTTGCGGCCTAACGAATCACGGCCGCCCGCAATCTCCACGAGCTCTGGTCCCCAATGACCCGAGCAAAACGGCGGATCCACCCATTCCATCAGGAAACAGCGTGGTCGATGCGAAATGCGATCCGCTCGGTGCCGCACGAGTTCGACACGTTCCGACAATCTGGCGATGACCTCACGCGCGCGCTCCGGCATACTGCACGCTTCAGCGACGCGTCGAATATCATCGAAAATGTCCGTGAGGCTTGTTGGCTCGAGGTTCACTACCTGTGGCGGACCTGGCAAGGTCTCGGCGAGCCGGGCAACAGTGCCATAACCAACCGCGCAGACGTCGCACAATTTCTGGGTGAGAATCACATCGGGGCGCAGCTCACGCAGAAGCGGCTCGTCAATTGTATAAATTGTCCCGTTATCACGCAGTGCCCGACGCACCCATTGGTCGACTTCGCCACTCGCGAGGCCAGCATTGTGCACTGGACAATGCGTGACCCGTGGCCGCGCATTTGCTTCCTCCGGAAAATCGCATTCATGCGAAACACCGACCACCTGTTCCATCAATCCGAGCGCGGCGGCGATCTCGGTCGCAGCAGGCAAAAGCGAAACGATCCGGATCACTTTCTACCGTATGCAGTTTCCGGCATGAGGACAGGAAAAGGAGCCTGAACAGGAGAAAGAAAAAGGAAGGCGCGAGCGTGTTAAGAAATTTCAAATCTCGCGAATTGTCGGCAGGCGTGTGCCCTACAAAACACCGACTGCCCGTGAGATCAGCAGGACAACGATAGTGAGCGAAATCAAAATCTGGATCATCGCCAGAGACTTTTGCCCAGCGCGCCAGCAGCTGGCGCATCGGTCGGACCGAAGGTAGAGCTTTGCGTGAACGCGACAAACAGATAATCGATAAAGCGCGGTCGCCAGCGGGCACACTCAAATTGGGCGCGCTCGTCATGCGGGATCTGCATTTGCGGAAAGAGAAAGCTTGTGCTGCCGAATTTCTTTTGCTTCTGGCGCAAGGTCGGTCCGCCGCCGTCCAGCCGCCAATACCAGAGCGCGAAGACGATCACGTTCGTTAGCCAGAGTAGTCCGCCTGAGCGCAGCAATCTGCAACGGCGACTCTCGGTGTGCGGGCAGAGCGCGCACAAGCAGAATCACTGATCCGATCAGCGCCAGCGTTGTGATTCCATTAATCACGAATCCGAGCGTGCGATTCAGTGATTGTTTTCCCACGCGATGGCTCACCACTGTCGGCACGAGCAAAACCACGATCAGCGTAGGCAACAACCAAATCGGGCCGACAACGAGGTTGCGCGGCAGCGCCAGGTAAATTGCGCAGATCGCCGAGAACGCCAGCACGGCCTGTCCGCGCGGTTCGGGCTGTGTCAATGTGCTCTGGCGGCGAGTCATGGCATGCATCATGCTGTGACCTATAACCGAAAATTGCGCGATCAAAGCTATACTCGAGATAAGACCGCCATCATGCTCGTCGCATGCGGCGAACTTGCACGAAATGTCGAATGAATCGCGCAACTTTGGTGCGAGTGTTGCACATTACACTTGCGATATGAGACTTTGAACTCCAAGATCGTGACAACCGGCGCATCTTAGCTACAGGAGGCATTCTCCACGCTGAATGCGAACACATGTTTAAGCGCATTCTCAAATCGGCTCGGCGCGATTGCTGCAGTCGTCGTAATCGCGATCGCAATATTCTTGGTCAATCTCATTTGGTTTCGGCCATGGAGCTCTGAATCTGTTTTACGAAAAGGTCTTTGCCGAAATTCTCTTTGATCATCCGGAGATCCTCTCGACGCTCGGTCTGGTCGAGCAATTCGGCATCACCGGTCACAACGGAAAGCTCGACGACGAATCGCCTGCGCATCAACAGCGCGAATTCGACAGGTGGAAGCGCGACCTGGCCCAGCTTCGCCAGTATCCGGTCGATCGCCAATCGTCTTCGCAAAAGCTTTCCACGCGCGTGTTGGATTGGTTTTTGCAAATACAAGCCGAAGGCGAGAAGTGGCAATGGCACGATTATCCCGTTAATCAGCTCTTCGGCGTGCAGAACCAGTTTCCGTCGTTCATGGCGAATACGCACCGGCTGCTGAGCCGGAAGGATTGCGATTACTACGTGATGCGGCTCGATGCGTTGCCGAAGAAGTTCGATCAAGTCCTCGATGGTCTGAAGGTCCGCGAACAAAAGCAGATTCTGCCGCCGCGTTTTGTGGTTGAGGAAGTGCTCAAGGAAATGACCGAATTTATCGGCAAGCCTGCTTCGGAAAATATTCTGGCGACATCATTCAAAACCCGCGCTGCCAAGATCGACAAGTTAAGCGAGGCAGACCGCGCCGATTTTCAAGCGCGCGTGGAATCGGCAATAACCAACAAAGTCTATCCGGCCTATCAAAAACTGATCGATTATTTCCGTGAAATTTTGCCAAAAACGACAACCGACGATGGCGTCTGGAAATTGCCGGACGGCGACGCCTTCTACGCCTACAAGTCTGCATGAAAATACGACCACCACGCTCAAGCCGGATGAGGTGCACGAGCTTGGTCTGCGCGAAGTGGCTCGCATCGAAGGTGAGATGCGGGCAATCCTCGATGCAAACGGCTTTGCAGGTCAGCCGATCGGAGAAGCGATGGACAAGCTCGCGAAAGATCCGCGTTTTCTTTATCCGAACGATGACAAGGGTCGTGCCGACGCCTTGGCGAGATACACGGACTTGATCAAGCAGGCGACAGAGCGTTCGTCGAAAGAACTTTTTCTCACTACTCCGCGCGCGAAGATTGAAGTGCGCCGCGTTCCGGAGTTCAAGGAAGCAACTGCGCCGGGAGCGTATTACGACATCGCCGCCATGGATGGCAGCCGGCCCGGGATTTTCTTCGCGAACCTGCGCGACATGAACGAAGTGCCCAAATGGAGCATGCCAACGCTCGCGTATCATGAGGGTGTGCCCGGACATCATTGGCAACTCTCCACCGCGGAGGAACTCAAAGGCGTTCCGCAATTTCGCAAAGTACTGCCGTTCACCGCGTACATCAGAGGGCTGGGCGCTTTACTGCGAATGGCTGGCGAAACAGGTCGGCTGGTACGACAACGATCCATTCGGAGACCTGGGACGCCTTCGTGACGAACTTTTCCGCGCGGTTCGATTGGTCGTCGATACGGGCATTCATGCAAAGCACTGGACCCGCGAACAGGCGATCGCTTACATGCGCGAGAAAACCGGCATGGGCGAGAAAGAAGTTAAATCTGAAATCGAACGTTACATCGTCGCGCCCGGCCAGGCGTGCGCCTACAAAATCGGCATGCTAAAGATTCAGGAACTGCGCGCCCGCGCACAGAAAGAACTGGGAGAAAAATTTGATCAGCGCGAGTTTCACGATGCCGTGCTCAAAAATGGCGCGTTACCCCTCGAGATTCTCGAAGAACAAGTGAACGATTACATTCAGCGGAAGAAGGCATAAGCTTAGTCAACCGCGGATTTCGCGGATGACACTGATGAGCTGCATTTCGTTGTCATGTTGAGGAAGCGAAACATCTCTGGATCTTGGCTTCCGTTGTTAAAACCCAGAGATCTGCTCAGAATGACAACCGCCAGATGGCTGCAAATAGCGTAATCCGCGGTTCTGAAAGATGCGCAAAATCCTGATCACGCTTGGAATTCTCATCGCTTTTATCATTGCCATACTGGCGAGCCTGGATTTTTGGCGGACGCCAGATTTCACTTTTCCTCGATCGTTTTGGGACGATTGAAACGACCTCAGCGCCGAATTCAACTCGCTCGCGTATGAAGGCAGCGGAACTGGCGGCATTCTTCGCGTTAACGATCTCGGGCTAAGTCTAAACGACAGGAACGGCCCGACTCCGAGCATCGGCACAACGAAAAATGATCAGCTTGCTCTGGCAGACGGCGGAAAAGTTTTCGCTTTCGGTCCGGCCGCGATCAGAAGCGGAGAACCTTGCTACCGTGCCGCCAGCAGGCGACGATGCTTTCATCGAAATCCGTCGGAGCATTCTTAGCTGGCCAACGCCATTCGATTTCAATTTCATGACCGGCCATTCGCCGTCATGGAAACGCCATTTGTATTATCGGCTTGCTTTGGAAAAACCTTCCGGCGCAAAATTAGAAATGCTGTGGCGCTATGAGCAATACTTCTATCCAGGCAACGGCTGGGCAGAGCGGATTCATGACCCATGAAGGTTCTACCGGCCTGATCCAGTGCTATCATGGATGATAACAGTCCCTGACGTACCTGTATGCCGACGCTATCGCCAAACTGCTGCTCCTAGTCGAGCATTGTTAGTCGCGCACTTCGTTGCATCGTTATCGGTGCGACTCTCGCGCAAATTTCAAAAGCTCTTTTCCCGCGACGCAGGCGCAAAGCCTCTGGGAGCACGCTTGTCGCTGGACCCACCCGGTGAGTGCTCGGCGAATTCTGGCTACGATTGATCGAGCCGAATTAGAGAGACTGCGCGAGCGTTATCCCTACCGGCCTAATGCGCGAAAGATCAATGCCTACGAAGACGCAAGCTACTGGATCGGCGTAAACGTTAAGCGCGCGCAGGACCTTTGGCTCGATCGTTCTCCGCCACTGCAGATTCTCGATCTTGGCTGCGGCGCCGGGTTACTTTCTCTATCTCTGCCGGCTATTTGGTCACGAAGGACTCGGGTTTGACCACAGATGAGGAGCCGTTCTTTCGCGGAACAACCGAGCTTCTTCAAGGTCCGCCGCGTCGATCGGGCGTATCGAACCGCAAACGCCGCTGCCTGATCTCGGAAAAAATTCGATCTAGTGACCGGCCACCGCGTCTGTTTTCACCGTCATCGCGCGCACCGAGAACGGAGAATGGCTCGAATGGACACCGGCCGATTGGGAATTTTTCATCAAGGATATCCGAACACGATTTCTCAAACCCGAGGGACGTCTCCTGCTGGAATTTAATCGGCGGCAGGATGGGTCCTCATTTTTCACGGATGAATTGCGCGCTTTCTTTGAGTCGCAAGGCGCGCGCATTTTTCGTTGGAAAGCGCTGCTTGCAGCAGACCCAAATCAACGCCCACGGTTCAAACAGATGTCAGAAGTTGTAGGGCTGGGCGCATCGCCTGCCAGCGTTGTGCAACCAGCGCTACGTTGCCGCTACAGTAGCGAATCGTTACAACTTCCAGTCTGCGCAATCCCAGCCCAACAACTGCTCGAGCTTTGCGATGTCTTCCTCGAACAGATTGTAGAGGAAAACCTTTTCCTCCCAATTCATCGCCCGCTCGTAAGGCACAATATTTCTATCTTTACTGCGAACCGAGCGGAGTGGTTCGAGACCGAGAAACGAAAAGATGGAAGTGAGCGTTTCACGCTGTTTCTCCTTAAAGTCCTCAAACTTCACCGACCTTGACTTGGTCGCGCGGGAAGAATTTGAACAGACGCTGCGAGTTGCTGTCGCGTAAAATCCTCGATCGACATAAGCAAAACGACGCGCGTCGGCAGGCGGCGCGCCGGCGATACGCGTTTTCTCTTCTCGCACGGCATCGAAAAAATCCAGCGGCTCGCGACCTCTGAATCGTTGCATGTTCCAGTGAGCAAAGGCCCGGTCGACCGGATTCCGCAGGAGGATCAGCAATTTGGTCTTCGGATTGTATTTCCAAATCCTTTCCGCCGCTGGTTCGTGATAAATGTAACTTGGCGTGCAATCACCAGCGATGGTTGACGGAGACCAAGGGCGGATAATGTTTGTGTAATTCCTCGTAATCGACCCCGGAAGCAAACAACGCGTCGTTATCAAAAAAATGTATTTCCTGCTGATCACCCATCGTGATGTTCGGGTGCCTGCTTAGAAAATAATGCAGCGCCGTCGTGCCGGATTTTTGCGCGCCGGCCAGAACGAAATCCAGCCGCTGGATCTTTCTCGGCTTGGGCCTCCACATCGTCATGAATCAAGAACCGCTGACCCCATCGCTGCAATTGATCTTCCAGAAAGACGGCCACACTGAGATTGTCGGATCTTTTTGTAACTTCGATATTGCGTTGCCTGTCTTAAGGAGCGATGGCCGCTGCTTTGAAGGTGTTCACGCGCGGGACGTTGACTTTCTTCGAGATCACAATCGTCGTCCTCTTCGTTGCATCGCTTGCTGCAATGGCTGCCCTTGGTTGCCTGGGGCGCGCAAACGGAGCCGTCCGTCCGAAATTTCAGGCGTGCTGTTTAATCGATTGAATCCTGATCGGCGGCGCGGCTTGATCGCCAGGTGATAGAACCAGGGTTGTCGCGCGCTGATCAGCATTTTATGCTGCGCGATGTTCACCGCTTCTGAGATTCGCGAAACCTAAGTACCGCTCGCCGTCGTGTGCGCAATTGCCTTCGTTGCATCTGCCGCCGCCGATGAAGGAATGTGGCTTTTCAATGCGCCACCGCTCAAGCAGCTCAAAGAGAAGTATCAGTTCGAGCCGACGCAGCAGTGGCTTGGAGCATCTGCAAAAGCGAGTGTCCGCTTCAACTCCGGAGGCAGCGGCTCGTTCGTATCTGCAAATGGTCTTGTGATAACAAATCACCATGTCGGCGCCGACACCCTGCAGAAGATCAGCGATCCGCAGCACAATTATTTAAAGGACGGCTTCTACGCCAGAACTCAGGCGGACGAAATCAAATCGACCGATCTCGAGCTCAACGTGCTGATGTCAATCGAAGACGTGACAGCGCGCGTGAACGGAGCGGTGAAACCGGGAATGACGAACGAGCAGGCTTCCGGCGCGCGCAACTCAGTCATCGCGGCGATTGAGAAAGAGAGCAAGAGATAAGACCGGACTGCGTTCCGACGTGGTTACGCTTTACCAGGGCGGCGCATACCATCTCTATCGCTACAAACGCTACGACGATGTGCGGCTTGTTTTCGCGCCCGAGCAGCAGATGGCGTTTTACGGTGGTGATCCGGACAACTTCGAATATCCGCGCTACGACCTCGATATCTGCATCTTCCGCGTTTACGAAAATGGACAGCCGGCGAAGATCGATCATTACCTTAAATGGAATTCACGCGGGCCGAGCGATCGGCGAGCTGATCTTCGTGAGCGGAAGCCCGGGCAAAACCGACCGGCAACTCACCGTCGATGAATTGGCGGACATGCGCGATCGTTATCTGCCGTATGTCCTGCGCATGTTTAACCGGCGCGAAGTGCTGCGGGTTGGCGTATGGTGCGCGGTCGTTTGAGAACGCAAGAAAGGCGCGCGACGATCTTTTCGGCGACCAAAACAACCGGAAACGTTATGACGGTTATCTTGCCGGCCTGCTTGATCCGCAAATCTGGTCGGCCGCTTCAGGCGCGCGAGCAAAAACTGCGTGACGCAATCGCGCGCGATCCCAAATTGAGATCGACCATCGCTGCATACGATCGAATCAAACGTGCTCAGGCCGAAATCGCCAAAAACGCGCCGCTATACAACTATCTTGAACAGGAACGACCGAGCCCGGTCGGTTACCGCGGCCCGCGCGCGTTGTTCGGAAATCTTTTCAAATACGCGCGCCTGCTGGTTCGCGCGCTGGACGAACGAGCCAAACCGAATGGCGAACGGATTCCCCAGTTTCGCGACAGCGCGCGCGATTCACTGGAGCTGGAACTTTTTCGACCGAACTGATTTACGACGACTATGAAATATTGCGCCTAACGGATTCGCTTGACCGATTTCGCTTCCCAATTTGGTGCCGACGATCCGCTCGTAAAGAAGGTGCTCGCTGGAAAATCGCCGCACGATCGCGCGCGTCGAGCTAGTCTCTGGGACCAAACTGAAAGATGTCGCTGTGCGCAAAGATCTTTACGGAAGGATGCCGCCGCGTTGCAAGCAGCGCATGATCCAATGATCGATCTCGCGCGGCTCGTGGACGGCCCGGCGAGAGAAGCGAAGAAAATCTACGACACGCAAGATGAGATCAAAAAACAGGCCTATTCAGAAATCGCCAAAGCGCGATTTGCCATCGAAGGGACCGGCAGTTATCCGGATGCAACTTTCACGCTTCGCGCTTTCCTACGGAACGGTGCGCGGCTACGAACAGGACGGAAAACAAATTCCCGCGTTCACCGATTTCGCTGGTTTATATCAACGTTCCGCCGAGCACGACAACAGACGCGCCGTTCGATTTGCCGAAGCGTTGGATCGACAAGAAAGCCGAGCTTGAATCTGGCGACGCATTTCAATTTCGTTTCCGACGCCGACATCATCGGCGGCAACAGCGGCAGCCCTGTTGTAAATAAGGCAAACGAATTCGTCGGGCATTATTTTCGACGGGCAACATTCAGTCGTTGGTCCTCGATTGCATTTACACCGACACACAATCACGTGCTGTCTCAGTAGATTCCGCTGCCATCACCGAAGCGCTGCGCAAGGTTTATGATGCCGAGCCCGCTCGTGGATGAGGCTGCTGAGCGGGATCAATGAGCTGGTCGCTTGCTACATTTGTCGTGTCGAGCGAAGTCGAGACATCTCTGGATGTCAATGGCGCCGGGAGTCACGGAAAAGGTGGGTTACCTCGACGTCGCTCGGAATGGCAGAAACGTCTATGGCAATTAGCTTGAGTAACGTCTTCCACCGTGCCCACGCGCTTCGTCGCGCGCTTTCTTGTCGCCTTTCGCGAACTGCGGGATTGGACGGCTCACCCGAACGCATGAATCCGTGGCCGGCGCCTTTGTAGATCACCGGTTCGTATTTTTTGCCGGCGGCTTTCATCAGCTCTTCGGCCTTGGGAATGGTTGCGTTCACTCGCTCGTCGTTCTCGCCGTAAAAGCCGTAAACTGGACACGCGATATTCGCGACTTTGGAAGCTTCATCGGGCGCAGTGCCGTAAAACGAATAAGCCGCTTTCAGTTTTGGATTTTCATTCGCGTACGCAAACTGCCCATCCCCGCCCGACAAAATCCACAGACAGCAAGCGTGCCGTTGCATGCCGGAATTTTGAGCGCGTAATCGGCGGTCGCGTCAAGAACCGCTTTGACCTGATCTTGCGTCACTGCCGAGACCGCTTTGCTCGCACTATCGGCATCTTCAAACTTTTGACCATTGAGAAAATCGGGCGCAATCGCGATGACTCCATTTTCTGCCAGCTCATCGCACATGCTGCGCAGCCAATCAGTCAGGCCAAAAATTTCCTGAATGACCAGCACGGCAGGGGCTTTGTCTTTACGCTCGGGATAAACGACGGCAAGGCTTTAATCGTGCGGTCGCCTGACTTGATATCGACCCATTCGCCGTGGCGTGGCGAATTGTTCAGACGGTCCCTTGCCGAAATCTCTGTACTCCTGACGCAGGCAGTGATCTGCGCGAGCAAGTACAAACGTCAGTCGTGAGACAACAGCGGCTTTCATATGCAAGAGATTCCTCGACTTCGCTCGGAATGACAAGATCGCTCTGTTACGGTGACGCCGCGACCGATGATCCCTGCTTGCCTTTTATCAAGGCATCGATGCTCCAACCGTCCGGAACCGTAAATAGGACAATGTAGAAAAACACGAAACAGTAAACGACGGCCAGTTCGCCTTTGTTGATGATCAGGAAATAGTGATCTTTCGGCGTGGACCATGAAATAGGCGACCGCCATTTCGCCTGCAGGCAACGAAGGCGGCGATGCGCGTGAGCAAACCAAACGCGATTAGAAATCCGCCAGCGAGCTCGATCGATTGCCACCGATCAACCATCAGCGTGTCGAGCGCGCCGGCATGTCGGAAGTGGCGAAACCGAGAATTCTTGTCCAGCCGTGACAGGCAAACATCAGGCCGACGATGAGTCGCGCGATGCAATAAACCGGGTCCGCAAATCGATTGAGAGAGTTCATAGCCGTTCAGGCTGAACGATGTCGATCTTGTCTGTCAAGCTTCAGGCGATCTGTAGCCAACGGCCTTGATGGGCCGTTTGCCTAGGATTTCGTTCAGAAGAACCGACCACCAGGCCGGTGGCTACAGCTCACGCTGCTTTCCTGGCAGGTTGCTTCCGTTTCCTGCGCGATTTGGCCGTCGCCTTTTTCTTTCCGCCGGTTTGCTCCAAGCTCTTCTGCAACACGGAAACCAGATCAATTACCTTGGTCTGGCTTGGGCGCTTTCTTCGGCTTTTCTTCGATTTCTTTTCCGCCGGCTTCCACTTTCTCTTCGATCACTTCCATGAGCGCTTCGCGATAATCGTCTTGTATTTTTCCGGATTCCATTTTGAGCTCATGCTGTCGATCAGTGACTTGGCCATGTTCATCTCGCGTTTGCCGACCTCGGTCTTTTTCGGGACATGCAGTTTTCCTGGATCCGCGAGTTCATCGGCGAAATGCATTAACTCGAGAACAAGCGCGCCATCTTCCGGTTTTACGCCGGCGAGATATTGGCGCGTTTTGATGACCACCTTGGCGATACCAACCTTGCCGCTGTCCTTTAGCGCATCGCGCAGGAGCGCATAAGCTTTGTCGCCGCCTTTTGAGGTTCCAAATAGTAAGGCTTGTAGAAAAACATTGGATCGATCTCTTCCTGATCAACGAAGTCCTGAATATCCACCGTCTGTGTCGCTTCCAGATCGACGCGCTCAAAATCTTCATCCTTCAGCACGACGTATTTCCCTTCTCGTATTCGTAACCTTTGACGATCTGGTCCCATGAAACTTCCTTGCCGTCCTTTTCGGCAACACGCTTGTAATTTACCGGACTCAAATCGCTTTTGCGCAGTAAGCGAAACTTGAGTTCTTCGCGTCGCGTGGCGGGATACAGAGCGATGGGAATGTTAACCAGCCCGAAGCTGATGCTGCCTTTCCAGATTGCGCGCGCCATACACAACTTATTTCCGCAGCGGCGCGCACTGGAATCGCGCGCTATGACTGCTGCAAGTCATGGACGAGCGCAGTTCGTGAGATTGTGCTCCTGCAACGCTACCGGGTCAGCGTTGTTCTCAGCCGCGATTCATCGACTAAGCCGCGGTGACAGCGGAAGTTAGTCGATGTCGCTTACGCGGCCAGCTCGAGTTCCTGGCGCGAAATGCCGCGCAATTCGAAAAGGCGGATCAACGTCTCTTCGATCAAATTATTCGGGCATGATGCGCCGGCAGTGATACCGATGACAGCCGGTCCGTTCGGCAACCAAAAATGGGAAACGACTTCGCGTTTCTCGTGCAAGTTGTAATGCTTGATCTCAGTGGCGGAAACCAGCCGCGAAGCGTTGAGCACAAAATAGGTGGGCAATTTTCTTCGCCCATCTCGGCCAGGTGCGATGTGTTCGAGCTGTTGTAACCGCCCACAACCAGCAGCAGATCCATTGGCACATCCAGCAATTCGCGCAACGCATCCTGCCGCTCCTGGGTTGCGCCGCAGATTGTGTCGAAGAAACGAAAATTTTTCTCTGCCAGCTCAGGCCCATCTCGATCGACAATGGCCTGCCGAACGCGCCGCTGCACTTCTTCGGTTTCGCCGCGCAGCATGGTGGTTTGATTTGCTACACCGACGGTTTGCAGATGCACGTCCGGATCGAACCCGGGCGAATGCGCGCCCTTGAACTTGTCGAGGAACGCGTGTTTGTCGCCGCCGTGCCTGATATAGTCGCAAACGTAATCGGTATCTTCGAGCGTTAGAACGACGACATAATGTCCGCTTCCATCGCCAAGCGCTCGCGAGCTGGTTGCCTTGGTTTCTTCGTGTTCGGCTTTGCCGTGAATAATGGAAGTAGCCGATTCGCTCGCGTATTTACGCACCCGTTTCCAGACGCTCATCACGTCTCCGCATGTGGTATCGACAATCTGGCAGCCGCGATCCTTGATCTGTTGCTGGATCGATAATTCGGTTCCGAACGCCGGGACGATAACGACGTCTTCCGGGCCGAGATCGGAAATGTCAGCCTCCTTGTTTTTGCCGGTAAGGTTGCTTTATGCCCAGTGACGCGATCTGATGATTGACCTCGGGTTATGAATGATTTCGCCGACAATAAAAGCTGGCGATCTTTGAAAACTTTGCGCGCCGCATACGCGAGATCGATCGCGCGCTCGACGCCGTAGCAAAAACCAAACTGTTTCGCCAGGCGCACGGTCGTGTCGCCCACGGAAATGGTCCCACCCGCGCGGCGCACCTTCTCGACAATATCGCTCCGGTAATGCGACTCAACCTGTTGCTGCACCGCAGCCATTACGTCAGGCGTGCGGAGGTTCACTTTCTCCCGCGCCGTTGTGCCGCTGGAAATCAGATTCGTGCTCATGGCTTTGGTCAACGTAACCCTAACCGGCCGTTTTCCAATGGCCGGCCATCGGCCGAAATCTCTAATCTGCAGACGATCACTGATCGACCAGCAGCGGACCTGGAGGATCGTTAAACCAGCTGGCGGACATCATTTGCGACCGCGGCGGGTCCGGGTCGCGGCTTTGATCGAGCCGGCGAACCAGATTCCCATATTCCTTGTCCTCGGGAAGCGAGCTTGCGATTTCCACCGGCGTGCCGATCCGGGTCAAGGCGAATAGTCGAGCAGCCGCTTCGCGATGGAGACGAACGCAGCCATGGGTATGCGGCACAGGCCAGACAAACCCTTCGTGAAAACCATAGGCCGGAGCGAATTCGCACCAGTAAGCCATCGGATAGCCTCGGTCCGGCTCGCTCTGCCGGCGGCGCTCTTTTTGTTTGCTGTAAATCGTGAAGTGGCCGTGCGGGGTTGGGGCACCAGGCTTGCCCACGTTAGCCTGAACAGCCATTAACAGCCCGGTCTCCTTCCATCACAAACAGGTTTTGCGTCGAGGTGGAGAGTTTCACTTTAACCTTGGATGGATCGTGCGGGCGATATGCCGTTACGTGATAGGACCCGCTGGCCACATGCCCTGTTTGACAACCAGTCAGCAGCAGGAGTGAACCGCCAGCACACAGCAAGAGTAATCGGGAGATATGTCGCATACGAGCATACTGGATAAGATTGGACGGCTTTTTGTCAACTTCGCGAGTTGGATTGGTTCCACCGCCGCGGCGAGGCGAATTGCCAATCCGTAGGTGTGCCGGGGTCAGCGACCACCGGCTACAGTTTCATGCGGTGAAGATTGTGAGGAAAGCGACTTCGATCGCGAGTGCTTCGTGAATATTCCGATTCAGGTGATCGCGCAGTTCTTCAAGACACCGGATGCGTTTCAAGATTTCGGCTGTGCTGAATCGGCCTGCCAGTGCGGCGGTTTCTTCTCCTGCACGAGGCAGGCTACGTTGCGCCACACCATTACTGGAGCGCAGAACGTCAGACCACCAGACGAATAATGTCTCGATCAATCCAGCCCGCCGTTGCAGGTAAAGACTTTCGGCAACGGGCTTTGTAGTATTGTTCCCGGTCTTCCAGCCACGCACCATCAGTTGCATCCTTGTAACGCGTTTGCTCCTGCTTCAATGCTTCATCTGTTTCGCGCTTAACTTCTTCACGAACCGAGCGGAGCAAACGCTGAAATTCCTGAGCACAGTCGATAGGCGAACTGAATTGTCCAGCTTTGTTCATGGGAGATTTGTTGCAGTAATTTCACGAGCTTCTTTTCTTCGTCGCTCGCCTGTAGCTGGCCGTCTCGTGCAAGGGGAATCGCAATGCACCGCGAAAGAATTGTCTCCGGTAGCGCTTCCGGCAAAGCACTCAGCAAGCAGCAGCAAAGAATCCTTGGGCGGTTCTTCCAATGTTTTGAGAAACGCGTTTGCAGCCTGTGGCTGTAGCCGATCGGCATCGGAAATGATCGCCACTTTGCGTCGGCCATTACTGTGCACGCATTTGCAAGCGCATGCTCAAGATCGCGAATTTGCTCAATAACAATACGCCGCGATTTCGATTCCGGCCGGGCAACGAAAATTTCACGGCGCCTTGGCTGAGAAATACGTCACCGGACAGTTGTGCCATTCACAAGACTGGCCAGGTCCGCGGCGAGCTGCAGCTTTCCGCCGCCTGGCGGCCCCGAAATCAAATAGGCGTGCGCCAAGCCGGTTCTGTTCATGGGCGCGACGCAAATATTCAGAGCGCTGCTGTGCGGGAAAAAGGCATGTCCTCAGAAAGTGTGAGAATCGGCGAATCGGCGAAGTCGCACTGTCTCGTCTCGCCGCTTCGCCGTTTCGTCCACGATTTGTCGGTGCGAGTGCTCGGATTTGAAACGCGACGCAAAGCATTTTCCAGATCTCATTCTCGATCTCATCCGCATCGCGCGCGCCATTGATCAAGACAACGCGATTTGACTCACGCGCATGGCAAGGTCGCGATATGCCTGGCGAACGCGCTCGTAGAACTCCGTCGGGCTCTTGCTCCATCCGATCTTGCTCGACGCGGTTCCTGCATTCGCGACTTCGCGCTGGCTGCATCGATATCGAGAACAAAGTAACGTCCGGAATGCAATCGCCGGCCGCGAAACGCATTCAAACGCTCGACCGATCTTGCGATCTAATTTCCGTGCCGCCCCTTGATAAGCAGTGGTGGAATCAAAGAAACGATCGGCGATCACGCACAAGCCGCGTTCAAGCGCCGGCTTGATGATCTCGCGCACGAGCTGGCTGCGGCTGGCCTCAAAGAAAGCAGCTCGGTTTCCGGAGTCATACCGGAATTGTGCGAAGCAAATTGCAGAAGCTCACGAATGGTTTCGCCGATCGGCGTGCCGCCGGGTTCGCGCGTGACCAGATATGGCACACCGGAACGCTCCAGTCGCGCGGCCAATCGCCGCACCTGCGTCGATTTTCCGCTACCTTCCGATCCTTCAAACGTGATGAATGGCAGCCGCCGCATGATGTCAGATTGCGCGACAAGCCATCGTGATTGTCGAATCCAGCAGCGTATGCACACTCGTCATCCATGCCGCGATGACGCGAAGTCGTCAGCCCGCACAGATTACTCGCATAGGCAGGCACGGTACCCTCGACTTCGCTCAGGATGACGACGATGCTGTGCATGCGCATTATCTACGCATGAAGAATTTTTGGCTCGTGAAACAGGAACCATCGTCGTATTCGTGGTCGGACTTTGTCGCCGGAGGGCCAAACCAGTTGGACTGGCGTGCGCAATTACGCGCGCGCGAAACAATCTGCGCAGAATGGCAGAAGGATGATGAAGTCCTTTTCTATCATAGCGGCGAGGACAAAGCTGTTGTCGGGATCGCCAAAGTAATTCGGACGGCATATCGAGATTCGACCGCAAAGGAAGGCGATTGGTCCACTGTCGATCTGGCCGCCAGTCAAACCGCTGCGCCGGTCGGTCACGCTTCGCGAAATCAAAAGCCATTCCCTGCTGAAAGGAATACCGCTGGTCCGCCAGTCGCGTTTGTCAGTTATGCCGTTGGCGGAGTCGGCATTTCGCGAGATTGTGAAGATGGCGAATATAGATCGGACTCGGCTTTCCTGAAAATGCCAGTCCGGCTCGGACCGATGGCAAACAGTCGACATAAGCGCGAGAGTCACGTCGTTCGACTTTTGCCTTGTTCAAAAGCTGTGTCGAGGCCGAAAATTCCTCGAATGAGCTACAATTGCGGCAACGGAGTTCCTCTCCGCTCGTCGCAACTGCGCGCTGCCACAAGAGATCTTTATGGTCGTCTCCTTGCACGACGTCGCTCCTCTCAATCAGCAAATCGCAAACACAATCATTTCAGAACTGGCTCGGCGCGGGGTAAGCGTTTGTTCTCTTCGTCGTGTCCCGATTATCATCATCAGGGGCTGTTCACGAGAAGACCAACAATTTGTGTCGTGGCTACGAGGCTTGGAAGCGGACGGTCATGAAATCGTCATTCACGGCTATTTTCACGAACGCCCTCGCGCGCGCGAAAGAAAGTTTGCACGACAAATTCCTGACAAGATTCTACACAGAACAGGAAGGCGAGTTCTACGACCTCGGCTACGACGAAGCCTTGTCGTCGCATCACGAGGGCGCGAGACGAATTTCGTGCGTCACGGTCTTAAATCCGCGAGGTTTTGTGGCGCCGGCATGGCTGCTCGGCAAGGAAGCTGAGCGCGCCGCGCGCGATGCGGAGATGGAATACACCACACGGTTGCACAAAGTGTGCGATCTCCGTTCGGGCGATGAATTCGCCGCGCGATCGATTGTTTACAGCGTTCGAAGGCAACTGGCGCCGCGCAGATTAGCCGAATCTGCAATGCCGACGCTGTTTCGATATCTGAGAGGGAAAGCCGCTCGTTGCGCATTAGCATTCATCCGCCCGATTATTCGCATCCGACGATTTGGCGGCAGATCATCGAGTATGATCGAGAGGGCGATCGAGTCGCGGACAGCCACGACCTACCAGGACTGGATCGCCGAACAAAGATTGAGACGCGGAATGTAGATGTGAGCAAGTGCGATCTTCATATTCATTCGCGCTACAGCGCGCGCTCGGAAGAATGGCTCTTCCGTCGTTTCGATTTTCCTGACAGCTATTCCGATCCGAAGGAACTGCATGGCAAGTTGCTCGAAGCGGGGATGGATTACGTCACCATTACCGACCACGATACGATCGAGGGTTGCCTGCAAATCAGTGATCGGCCTCGCACCTTTATCAGCGAACAGGTCACCACCTATTTCCCGCAACGATCCGTGCAAGCTGCATATCCTCGTTTGGGGAATTTCAGAAGCAGCAGCATCGCGAGATCGAATGCGATCCGCGACAATATCTTTGAGCTGCAACGCTACCTGCAGGCTGCGCAGATCGCGCACGCGGTTGCGCATCCCCTTTACAGCATCAACGGCAAACTCGAGTCACGCGCATCTTGAGCGGCTCATTCTTCTCTTCAAGCATTTCGAGGGCATCAACGGTTTGCGCGATGCGCTTCTGAGCGATCTGGCCCAGACACTGTTCGGACAACTGACGCCGGAAAGATCGAGACGCTCGCGAAATCGCCACAATCTGGCGCCCACACACGCGGAGCCGTGGAAGAAGATTTTCGTCGGCGGCTCCGACGATCACGGCGGGCAATTCGCAGCGTCGGTTTTTACGGAAACGCCTCTGGCGGATTCCGCGAACAATTTCTCGAATGCGTCCGCAACGGCGACTGCAGCGCGCAAGGCCACGGCGGCACTCCGCTCGTCCTCTCGCACGGCTTTTACAACACGGTCGCCTGTTTCATCCAGGACCGCTTCACACGAAAAGCTCGGACCGAGCGCCGCGCTGCTGGAGAAAATGTTTTCGCGGTTCATGGAAGGGCCGCGACCCGACTGAATTCACTCTCGAAGAAAAACGGAATTCATCGTGCAGGCGCGTTTTGTCGGGAAAATTTTCGAACTCGTCGAAGCCGGCGAACGTGTCGCTCTGGAAAGAGCTTTCAGGTTATTTCGCGCGGCCGGAAGTAAAGGCGAAACTGGCCGCGCAATTGAACGGAGTCAGCGAACCGGAGCGCCGCACATTTCTCATGGCGAACATGGTCGCCGAGCAACTCACGTTTCGGTTTTTCCAGAAATTCGTTCAGCAAATCAGCAGCGGCAACATGGTCGAGAGCATGCAGGCTCTCAGCGCGATCGCGCCGATCCTGGTGATTCTTACGCCGTACATCTACGGCTTTCACAGCCAGGCGCCCTCGCGAAAATGGCTGCGTGCACATTTTCTGGACTTGACCGGCGAAATTCCAGTCGCGTTGCAAAACCGCAAAGCGCGCCTGGTTCACCGACACGCTCGGACGACGTCAACGGCGTCGCGACCACCATCCGCAAAATGACCGCGGCCGGCGCGTGACAGCCGGCAAGGAACTAATCGTCGTCACTTCGCGCAGCGAACTGCAAACCGACGATATCCCGATCAAGAACTTCCCGCCCATCGGCGAATTCGAATTGCCCGAGTACGAGCTGCAAAGCTGAGCTTCCCGCCGATTCTTCAGATGCTCGATTACATCCAGCGCGAAAAATTTACCGAGATCATCATCAGCACGCCCGGACCGGTCGGGCTTGACCGCGCTGCTTGCAGCCAAGATGCTCAATCTGCAAACGAGCGGCATTTATCACACCGATTTTCCGCAATACATCCGCATTCTTACCGAGGACAGCTTCCTCGAAAGCGTCGCGTGGCGTTACATGCACTGGTTCTATGGCCAGCTCGACACCGTTTTCGTTAACTCCGAAGAATATCGGCAAAGCTGGATCAAGCGCGGCTTCGATCCCGCTAAACTGAAAATTCTTCCACGCGGCCTCGATATCGAGCTTTTCACACCAGCGCGACGCGAGCCGGCGTTCTTGGGAAAAATTTACTGCTGCCAACGGCCAGATCCGTTTGCTCTATGTCGGCCGCATATCCCGGGAGAAAGATCTCGATGTTTTGGCAGACGCCTATCGCCGCTTGCGCAACGACGGTCTTCCGCGTGCAGCTTTTTGTTGTCGGTCATGGCCCGCACTCGAAGAAGCTTGCGCAGATCGCTGCCCGAGGCAGTTTTTACCGGCTACCTCACGGGAAACGAATTGGCGACCGCCTACGCTTCGGCGGATATTTTTGTGTTCCCGAGCACCACCGACACATTCGGCAACGTCATTCTGGAAGCGCAGGCTTGCGGCGTGCCGGTAATTGTTTCCGATTCTGGCGGCCCCAAGGAATTGGTAGAGGACAGAACGAACGGTTTGATCACTCGATCCCACGATGTGGACGATTTCACGCGAGCTGATCCGTTCGCTGGCTACGGATGCCGCGTTGCGGAGAACGCATGGGCACAGCCGCCAGAAAAAGCGTCGTCGATCGGAGCTGGCCAAACGCGTTCCGCAAATTCTGGGCCACGACCGACATCTAGACGACAATTGAATTACTGCAGATAGGAAGACGGCTCCGATCCATATCAGTCAGCCCACGCCCCGGCAGTCGCAATCGGACACCAGGATTTCACTTTCATACGCAGGCAACCACTGCATGGGGCCATCCGCGGAAGTGAAACATCTTCGGCAAATTCTTCCCGCCCCTTTAGCATGTCCGGAACCAATGTGCCGGCATGACGACCACTCAAGATTTGCACGCAATCGCCATCGCATCGCTGACTGGCTGCTTTTGCTCGCTTCGCAGAGACAAACGCTACGAATACGAAAGGCAGCAGCGCGCCTTATAACGAAGGCCCAGTGTGGACCCTAACGATGATTAAAACCAAGACCGGTCTGGCCGATGAATACCTCAAACAGATCACCGAGACCGTGAAGCCTGTCTACGACGAGGAGAAAAAAGCAAAAGATCATCCTCGACTACAAAATCCTGAATGGCGAGGCCTCCAGTCCTCAGGATTTCAATATCCTGATCCTGGTTGAATATCCGAACTGGGCTGCATTCGATAATCTGCGCGACAAGATGGATCCCATCGTCGAAAAGTCATGGGCACCGAGGAGCAACGTCGCGCCACCGCCGTGAAACGGCTCGACATCCGCGAAATTCTGGGCACAAAAACCATGCGCGAGATTACTCTTAAGTAATCCAGGCGGTTTTTCGGTTTAGCGATTCTTACCGGCCACGACCGCCATGGCCGATCCTGACCATACCGCCCATACCACGCATCCCATGGAATCCTGTATGGGCAGATCTAAAGCTCGATCCGTGGCTGACTCCTCGTGTTGTAGTCATTCTATTGCGTGTCGGCCACGGCCCATGTTAGTAGCGCTTCTCCCATGAACATTGTTGCTCTTGCCGTGGACACGTCTGCGTGTTCTGTGCATGCGAGGCCGCCCGGCTTGAGCGGTATCGGCGTTGCTTACAAGCCTGCCGAGATTCTGCACCGTTATCGTGCGCAATTTTTCCCCAGCCTTGCCCCCGGACTGGTGCAGTGCTGACAACGTTGTCGAAGCTCTGCCCAGTGGCGTTAGCCAACAGGTGCGCCTTTTCTATTCCACCCTTCAACCTAGTCCGGTCGAAGCTCTCGTCAGCGTTTGCGACGGGAACTCCGGTCGCAGCCGAGATTCGATCCAGGTTGCTGCCCGCGAGACGCAATAGCGCCAAACAGCAGAACGAATGCCGCTGTAGCGTTACAGTTAGCTTCTTTCATACGCGATTAAACCCCTTCTACGAATACGGGTTTCGATTTTGACCCGCGCGGCCGGTTCCCCCCGGTGCAGGTGTCATTTTGAATGGAACTGGGAGCGAGCGGCAGACTGGCCTCTAGCTTCTAAATTCCGCAGTCCTACTCGCCGCCTACCTGCACGACAGCCTCTGGCCGCACAACTCTCCCAGAAATAATGCGCTGACACGGCAAGACCGGCTCCGATGACGATCGAGCGAACAAATCGGTGCGGTTTGCGCGATGCGACACGATTCCCCCTGATGTAGCCGTGCCAACCAAACCGCCGACGGGCCATCGGCGCGCCGTACTTCCAGTCCACATTACTTTCGATTACGAGCACAACTACCGCCACGTCCTGCGCATGCAACCCGTCTAAAAGATTTCTTCAGCGCAACCACGTGCCGGATATCGCCGGGCGAAATGAAGCTCGAAAGCGCCGACATCATCAGAATACCGATACCTCGCGCCGAAATACCCGCCATAGAGTGCCACGACACGAAAATGATCGCCATTACGATAGGCCACCACGCCGCCGCGAAGTCGGGTTGCTCGCCTATCGCCCTCTCTCCGTCGAACCAGAATCGGCCGCAGGAGAATGATCAGAGTCGCCAACACAACCAACCACGGCACGACCTGGACGAAGTTGCGATCGCCCGTGCGACTCAGTAACAGCGCTCCCAACAAGCCGCCCAAGACGCTCGGATCAGAAGGCAGCTCACAACCATCCGCGATCCAGAACGCGTCAGCCAGATAGCCGCGGGTCCGCCAAACGGCCGTGTGGATATGCAAAGCAGGCGACCGCTTAGGCGTCGGCGGTCACCGGCGCCGACGACAAGCATTAGCAGCGGGAATGTGTATCAGGCCACCGCCACCGGCCAGCGCGTTGATACGCCCTGCCACGATGCTGGCCACGAAAACAAGAGATAAGTTTCCACGATTCAGCTTTCATGCTCTCGCTTCCGCTGAGAGTGCAGCCGGTACGTCATCGGTCCGGCAGCTTGACTAGCGATTCCACGGCAACGCGTCGAGATCGACATTGCCTCCGGTGAGAATGATGCCGACGCGCTTGCCAGCGACGTCGATCTTGCGCTCCAGAATCGCGGCATACGGAACAGCTGCTGACGGCTCGACAATGATTTTCATCGTCTCCCAAATCGTGCGCATGGCCGAGATAATCGCTTCTTCGCTCACGGTCACGATGTCGTCCACGTAGCGCTTGATGATCGCAAAGTTTGGCGCGCCGACATTTGTCCGCAGTCCGTCGGCGATGGTGAATTTCTTTTCGGTGTGAATCAATCGTCCCGCGCGAAATGATTGCGCTGCATCGTCCGCATTTTCCGGTTCAGCCGCGATCACTCTGATGTTTGGTCGCATCGATTTCGCAGCGACCGCCGTGCCGCAGAGCAAATCCTCCGCCGCCGATCGGACACATCACAAGATCGAGATCGGGAACGTCTTCCAGTAATTCCACCACCGCCGTCCCCTGCCCCGCCATGACGTCTCGATTTTCGAAAGAGTGAATCAGCGTCGCGCCCGTCTTCGCGATCACATCCGCGCATAGCGGCTTCGCGCGCCTCTTCCGTTGGTTCGCAAAAGACAACGCGCGCTCCATAGCTCTCGACTGCGCGCATCTTCACCTTCGCCGAGTTCGACGGCATGACGATGTGCGCGGGAATACCGCGAAGCTTCGCCGCTCGCGCCACCGCAGCTCCATGGTTTCCCGACGAATGCGTGGCCACACCGCGCCGCGCCGTCGCATCGTCGAGCGAAAAACGGCATTTGTGCGCGCCGCGCGCCTTGAACGCGCCAATCTTCTGAAAATTTTCGCACTTAAAAAAGAGCGACGCTCCGCTGGCCTCATCCAGTCGCGAGCTCGTCAGCACAAGCGTTCGATGAATATGTGGCAATACGTAACTGAACCCAGGTACAA
>ERZ1370068.10115-contig-8840_pt1 | contig 36851 bp, 37 predicted proteins | sample MGYA00561227_ERZ1370068 | MGnify/ENA primary metagenome ERZ1370068 (study PRJEB38410, sample SAMEA6850437) | metagenome | study: Metagenomic assessment of the ecological functions of the soil: analysis of the soil microbiota associated with the...
AGGTTACGTATTGCTCTGCTGCCGGCTTTCTCCTGACTCGACACGATTGCATGGCAAAGCGATTCCATTGATCGCCCATCCCACGTCCATGGATCGGCGCCGTCCTCCCGCGCACACTCGGTGACACCAAGGCTACATCGCATACAGGAGGAATCATGAAGAAAGCACTCGCCCTCGGAGTTCTCATCTGCGCGATCGCGAGCATCGGGACTGGGTCGCCTTCTGCGGCTTCGAGGGCGAGCAAGTTCGCGCCTCATCAGGAGCCGAGGTATCGGGAACCTCGTCGCATCGAGGCGATCACGTGGCGCTCGTCTACACACGCCGGAGTCAAGTCGGCGACCGGCTCGGTCTACGTTCGCAACGATCCGCGACGCCAGTTCGTGCGGCTTCAACTCAGACCGGAGTCCGCTGGCCTGACCTTCGACGCCAGCACGCGTGCCCGCCCGCCTCATCTCGTGGGCAACAGGCTGTTCTGTCATTCGCGGTCCTGGGCGATCGCAAAGACGCGCCGGACTGCGCGAGTGCCCGCTCGAGGCACGTCGTCGCGGCACTGATTCTCGAGCGCGCTGTCGATCATCGATCCGGCACGCATCGCTTCGGCGAGACGCGCGGCAGCCGGACGAGTGTCGTCGCCCGGGCGACGGCCGACCAGGTCGGCTGGCAGTTGCCACCGCCGGGCGAGGCCCGAAGCCGGCCCGGCAGTCAGTTCGCAGTCGGCCTGCAATCACTCGATTCATCTCCACGACAGCTTCAACGACCGCATGCCCGTCTGGAAGGCCGGCGACCCCGGACCGAATCGTGCGTCCCGTCCCGCTGCCCGGGACCGAACGGGCCGACAACGTCGTCGCTTGGCCCCGAGGGCTTCTCTACGTCACGCACGGCGAGGGCGTCGGCCCGACTACCACGTCGTCCTGAAGCGTCTCACGTCGACCGGGGAGGTCATGCGACCGGCAGTCTCGCGGGAGACTCTTCGGCAACCTCGGGGAAGTTCGAGATCGGAGGCGCGAACAGCTCTGCTCCGGGCCGGGCCCGGCGGGAAGTCTGCGTCTGGGGCCGCGGCGATGACGAGCCTGTCCGGGCGGCCAGCAGGGCTGGATGCCGGTGGCCACGCGCGACGGTGCCGGCCGATCGCCCTCGCGCTGCACAGAGGCGGGGCAGCAGACCGGCCGTACCAGCCGATTGGCCGGGGCCGGCGGATGATCACCGAGGGGTCTACACGGCGGTGGCGGACTCGGCGCCGCACGAGATCCGCGTCGCCATCGCCGACTGGCCGCGTGCCGTGTCGTCCGCGCCTGGAGAGCGACTGCAGCCGGACGCCGATCAATCCGGCACGGCACGCCCGACGTCCTGAGCGGAGCCCTCCGACGCCGCCGTCCTCGACCTGCTCGAGGGCAACGACACGCCGTCGAGGTGGGAATATGATGTCCTGCGGCTCGGTCCGAACGTGGGACCCTTCGACCATGTTCTCGGTGCCGCACCTGACCTTCGGCGACAACATCCTTCCGGATCTGCGGCTCATGCTCCTCGACCCTGGCGGTATGGCGCGTCTACCAGTCGAGCCGAGCCCGAGCGTTCGGCGTCGCGATCCTGAGGGTACTCGTTTTGAAGCGGGCCATGCCGCACTCGCCGCAGGCTTGCGTCCTCGGTTCTCACCGCTCCGCTTTTCGGTCGCCATACTTCGGCGCGATCAGATCTCACCTGCGAGCTGGGATCCGAACGCCGCGCACGCCCACGCGGGTCACGGGCATTGCCGCGGATGGGGCGTCCCTTGCAGTAGCGACGGCCTGCGGCCCGGGCCATGGCGTGGCTCTACCGTGGAGCCCGGTTCGTCGGTCCGTCGGGCGATCAGGTGACCTGTCAGCGCCAGCACAGACATCAGACTGGCGGATCTCGTGGATCGGCCAGGGCGCCGCTGGCTGCGGTCGGTGAGGTTCCTGACCAGCGGCTCAAATGAACCACGGGCAACACGGTCGGCGACTGGGTCAGCGCGAACATCCACGGCGGCGGGCGGCTTCTCGTCTTCAACACGTATCCGTCTGCGAGTCGCTGATCAAGGGTGGCAAGTGCCGCGAGTGGCCCTCCGAGTGACCTCGGATCTACAACGAAAAGATCCTGGCGCAATCGTGGGGCACCGGAAGCGACTTTGGCTCGCCACTCCGTGGCGAGTGACTGGCGCTCGGTCGCGGCCGTGGCGAATTCGGGTCCGCTGTGCCGATTTGGTCGCTTCAGCGACTGAAAGCGGGCGGATAAGGCCTGACGTTCCACGTTCGAGCCGAAGATGCGGCGGCGCGGTGCCTCGATGCCTCCATGGAGCTCGTCGTTCTGGATCGCAGCAGCGGCCTCGCCTTCGCGCGTTGATGACCCGGGCGTCGGGCCACGAGCAAGCGCTCTCCTGGCAGTGCCGCACACGGTTGGCCAGCACGGCCAGGTGTGCCGCAGACGTCGAAAGCACGGCGCCTCGCCGCCCATTACCAGATCGGCCGAGTCGTGCACGGTGCTTCGACTCTCGGACGTGGCTGACGACAGTTCTTCGTCCCTGCCCGCCGTCTCCCAGTGCAAAGCGCAGATCGAGCCATCCGGGCTGTTCCTATGCGTACCCGAAGCGCTACGAGGGGCAGGGTTCGCTTCGTCCCCTTCGACCAGATCGGGCTCTGGGCGGATGATCGAGGCTCGTCTCGCTGGGTGCAAAGTCTCCCGCCGCGCTCGTGTGCCCTGGTCGGCCGGGCTGGCTCGCGTTCGTTCCTCTCCGCGTAATCAGAGCGCGGCTTCAGCCCGGCGCGCATCTCCATCGAGCGCCCAGGTCCGGTCCATGGATCGTCATCGCGCCAGCGCGCAGACTCGTCGAGAAGACCCAAGCGACGGAGGAACGATGTCTCAGAGCCGCCAAGATCGCATTCGTCGTGCCCTCGTCGCAGTCGGCTCGGCCGGCGCGGCGCGGGAGGATCGGGCTCGGCGCCCCTGTTCAAGGCCCGCTCCGCGCGGCTTCGACGCCTCAGGATGAAAGCCGGGGAAGGGGTCGCGCTGGGAGTCCTGAACGGGCGACGGGAAGCTCGATGTCGTCGAAGCTCACGCGGCAGCCGGAGTTCCCGCCGGAGCCTGGCGGGGCCTACGGGGAGCTTCCGGTGCCCTGCGGCCGCGGTGACAGGTAGGCTCGGGCCGTCCCACGCCTATCCGACCGGGAAGGCGGGCGACGAGCTGGGCGCCTGGTCGCTTGCGCCCGGCGATCTCACAGGTGACGGCAGACCCGACGCCGCGACCGGAAACCCGGGTGCCAAGTCGGTGTCCGTGCTCGTGAACGAGGACGGCCGGGGCAGATTCGCGCCCCGGTCAACCATCCGATCCATCGCCAGCCCTGGGGACATCCGCGACGTCGACCTGAACGGCGACGGCAGCTCCTCGACATCACGACTGCGAACCAGAACACCGTCTCGGTCCTTGAACGGATGGCGACGCACGTTCCAAGACCCGTTCGAGTACCCGGGCGGCCGTAACACGTGGGGACTCGCGGTCGGCGACCTGAACGCGCGACGGCAAGTCGACCTGGCTCTCGCGAACAACACGGGAAGCACCGTCAGCGTGCTCCTCAACCGCGGTGACGGCAGCCGGGAGCGCCGTCGACTATCCGAGCGTCCGGCCCACGAGCGATCGCGATGGGCGACGTCGACGGAGACGGCATCGCGGGATGTGATCACGGCGAACGGAAGCCCGATCCGTACCGGGAGGAATGGCTGGACAGCGTCTCCGTCCTCCGCGGCGCAGGAGACGGCACTCTCCGGCCGCGTGCACCTTACCGGTCGCGAGGAGAACTCGAGTTCACCTCGGTTCGCATCGGCGACGTGAACGGCGACCACAAACCTGGACCTTTGTGACCGGCAACGCCTCCGACGATTGGGCGATGTGTCGGTCTTCGTCAACGGAGGCAAGGGGACGTTCCGTCGGCACTTCGAGTACGGATGGCTTGCCTCGACGAGTGAAGCGGCCGGGAGTGGGATCCGAGGCGGTCGCCTCGCGACCTCAACGGAGACCGCAGGCTCGACGTCGTCGAGGCTATGTGGGACGAGGTGTCGGTCTACGTCCGCGCGCCGGGCTTCGCACGGTGCCGTACGTGGAGTCGATCCAGCCTCCGTTGCCAGGAAGCGACTGGCCGAGAGGCATTGCCGACTCGGGAAGATTCGGTGGCGGCCTGGTGGGTCTGGGCGTCGTGCGGTCGCAGCGGCCCTGGATGGTGGACCGTGCTCTCGAAGGGCGGCAAGGTCGATCTCGTCGTGAGCAGCGGAGGGCGCAGCGCGAAACGACTTCTCCTTCATCCTGACCGCCTTCCGCCGGCGCGGTGCCGGCCTGGGCGACCGTGCCGCGGGCCTGGACGGTGTCGTCGTGTTCGCGAGCAACCGCGACGGCGACTTCGACCTCTACGCGGTGAACCCGGATGGGACCGGCCTCACCCAGTTGACGAACGACCCGCATGGACGACTACGAGCCGATCCCGTCGCCGGACGGCGAGCACATCCTGTTCTCGGCGGCGAGGACGAGGCATCTGCGGCATCAACGCGGACGGGAGCGGCCGGCGCTCTCTCCCCGAATGCTCGACGACTCCGGGCGGCTGGTCGCCCGACTCGAGGCACTTCGTTTGCTCCAGTACGACGAGGGGCTCCCGATCCTCGACACCGTGGACGGAACCAGCACGCGGCTCGTCGACAGCGGGAACCGCCGGTCGGTCCCCGGAGTCCCCGGACAACGATCGGCACGTCGACGACGACCGGTTGTCTCGTGGTCCCCGCCGCGGGTGGAGCAAAGCACGGCGGAGGCTCGGGATCCGGAAGGTAACCGACTCCGCCGCACCGGCCTGGTCTCCCGACTCGCAACGGGTCGCATACGTCGCACCTGGCAGCGGCTTCGATGCCTGCTCTCTGACGATCCGCGGCGGAGGCTCGTCGTGGATCGCGCAGAAAATTCAGAGGACTCTCCCCAGTGGCGCCGGATGGGTCGCGGATCGCCTTGTCAAGCGCCTGCGCACTACGTCGCGGCCGTCTTCACGGCCCGGCGACGGAGCGGATCCACCAGGTGAGCGTCAGCCGCGCGGGCTGAATCCTCGAACGAGCCTTTGGTCTGGGTCAGATGGTCGGCTCGTTCTCTTCAGCCGCGGACGCTTTCGCGAGGCCGACCAGGTGGACATCTACGCCGTCGGGCCGGTCGGACACGGCGGCCGGGCGCTGACACATCCATTCCCGTCGGGCGGGACGAACTCGACTCCACAGTGGCTCACCGGGCCCAGGGTGACGGGTCACGAGCCCAGTCCTCGAACGATCGCCTTCCCGTTCAGCGGCGGCTCGTGTTCGCGCCCAGATCGTCAGCGTCATCACCGACGACGCCGCGCGATTCTTCTGCTCGCCGCCGAGGATGCTCGGTTGCAGATCTGGGACGCGACGATCGGGCGAAGCGTGCGCGGCCCCGGAGCCCTGCGCGAACACGTACGGCCCCGGAGACGTCTCTGTTGGCCGGAGGTCGGATCGCATCGGACCTGCCCGAAGCCGGGAACACGTATTACGGAGCCGGCTCCAGACGTTCCGCTCGACGTGGACACGCAGTCACTCGTCGCGTCTTCGTACGGGAGCGAGAAGGCGGCGGCACTCGCTCGGTGACCTCGTCGGTCGTGGAACGACGATTGCGTTCACGAATCACCACGAGGGCGCCGCGAGAGGCTTCACCGACGCTGGCTGCCGTCGGCGAGCAAGGCGCGCGGGTGCCCGCAGGGCGATCTACCGTCTCGCGCTCCGTTTGCCGGCGGCTGATCGGGGCCAACGGTGGAGTCACGACCGCTGTCGATGCCGGAAGGTGCTCACGGTCGCTCGGAACGGCCTGGTACGGATCCTCTCCACGAACGGCAGCGTCCTTCGCAGCTGGAGCCTCGGTGAAGGAATCGTCACGGCTCGTCTCCGGGGAAGACGCTGGCAGTACAGCGCGGCACCGACGCTCGACACTTACGGCACGGCGACGGGCGCCCACCGACGCGGAGCTCCGCTCGCGGCCGACGAGCGGCCCGGCCTTCCTGCTCGACGTTCAGGGCGACCTGGTCGTGTACGCGACGGGCGGGGCCGTTCACCTTCTCCGGCTCTCGAGCGGGCGCGACGTTGCGCTCCGGCTGCCCGGCGCAGCCCGACGCTGGACGCTCACCGTCGAGCCGGCCGGACTGTTCGTGAGCTGGAACACGATGTACAACCGCCGGCTGGGACGTCTTGGGCCCGTCCCGCCCGCGTCGTCAACGCGCGGCTCTTAGCGACGCTGCGACTCCGCAGTGCTGCCGCGGGGTCAGCGGGTCAGCCCCGGTAGTTTCGTGACCTCCGAAGTGACGCCTCCTCGTTCGTGTGATGGACGAACAGCGACGCGGGCCCAACGGCGGAACGCGCGTTGCCCTCCGTCGTGGCCCGCCGACCTGGGAGACCCACCTCGAGCCAGAGCATCCGGGGTATCGAACTCCGAAAGTACCGCCTGTCCCTTCTGGAATGAAGACGTGCCACGTGATGTAAGCCCTCGTAGGGAGGGCTGCTCTCGAGCGGCTGGCGGCGCCCGTCGGCGGCGTACGGCCATCGGAACAGTCGTCATGCTTGGCCGTGCGAGGTAGCGGGCAGTCGGATCGTGGAAGAAGACCGCGTCGTTCTGGCGACGCGAGTCGGACTTATGGTTTCGACGCTGATGGAGGACGCATCCGCTCGTGCCGGGGACGGGCCCCTGGACGCAAGCCGCGCCGAGCAGGATGAGCAGGTGGCCGGGACGCGCGATGACCGGGACGCGCGCTCAGCGACTCGACATCGGCCGGAAGCGTGACGACCTCTTGAGAGCCATTTGCTCTGCGCGCGCAAAGAGGCAGTTCTCGACGCAGCTCCGCCCGCTGGCGGGAGCTGGATTTGCCCGCGCCGCGCCTGCATGGCACGGCAGCGCAAATGGGGGAGAGATCTGAACCTCTGAAGGCTGAGCCAACGGGTTTACAGCCCGTCCCCTTTGGCCACTCGGGAACTCCCCGTGAGGGTCAGCCATTGTAGCCTCGTGATCGTGGAGCGCTTTGACGTCCTCGTCGTCGGCGCGGGGCCGGCAGGGATCGACGGCTGCGTACCGGCTCGCGCCGAAGGCGCCGCGCGTCCTCCTGGCCGACAAGGCCACGTTCCCGCGGACAAGCCGTGCGGCGGCGGGCTCACGATGCGCGCCGTCCGTCAGCTGCCGTTCTCCGTCGACCCGGTGGTCGAGGACCGGACGACGCGCGTCCGGCTCGGGCTCGACTTCACCGCGTCGGATCGAGCGGCACATGGACGAGCCGCTCGTCCTGATGACCCAGCGCAAGCGGCTCGACGCCTATCTCGTCGAGCAGGCCGTGCGCGCGGCGGGCGGAGTTCCGGCGACGGCGTCAAGGTGAGCTGATCTCGCGCTCGAGGAGCGACGGCGTCCAGGCGCAGGTCGACGGCTCGCGGGTCGCCGCAACGCACGCGCTGCTCGCCGACGGGGCGAACGGCGTCTCCGCGCGCGCGATCGGGCTCGACGACGGCCGCGACTACGGCGTGGCGCTCGAGGCGAACGTCCCGTACGGCGTCGTCCCCGAAGCCGAGTATCGCGGGCTGCTCTGCCTCGAGCTCGCCAACGTTCCCGGCGGGTACGGCTGGGTCTTCCCGAAGGGCGACCACGTCGAACGTGGGTGTCGGAGGCTGGGAGCGCGAAGGCCCGCGGCTCCGGCGAGCACCTGGCTGCGCTTCTGCCGCGAGTGCGGCATTCCGGAGTCGAGCCTGGAGGACGTCCGCGGCCACCGGCTTCCGCTCGTCCACCCACGGGCGCGGTTCGCGAAGGGGCGGCGTCGCGCTCCTCGGCGACGCCGCGGGGCTCGTCGACCCGCTCTCCGGCGACGGCATCTACGAGGCGTTTCTCTCGGCCGTAGGCTGGCGACCAAGGCCGTCCTCGCCGGCGACCTCGAGAGCTACGACCGCGAGCTGCGGCGCGCGATCTCCTCCCAGCTCGCCGCCGGGTGGAGCGCCCAGGTCGCCCTCGACCGCTTCCCGCGGCTCACGTACGCGGTCGTCCGCACGCCGTTCCTGCTGGAACGCGGTCGTGTCGCTGCTCGGCGGCGACGTGCCGAGCCCGAGCTCGATGCGCGGACTGAGGCGCGTCTCGATGCGAGCGGTCGACGCGATCGCCCGCGTCTCGGGCAACCCCGGCAAGGCGTACCGCCTGCGCGAGACCTAGCGCGCCGGCTCAACTCGGGTCGACGGTGAGCCGATAGGACGAATCGTGGGCTCCGCCATGGCCGCACTCGCGCTCGCTCCCGGTCTCGCGCTCGGGAGCTTCCTGAACGTCGTCGCGGCTCGCGTGCCGCTCAAGCGCTCGCTCGTCCGGCCGGGCTCGTCCTGCATGTCGTGCAAGGCGCCCGATCGTCTGGTACGACAACATCCCGGTCGTCTCGTACTTCGCTGCTGCGCGGAAGTGCCGGAACTGCGGTGCGCGGATCGGTCTCGTGTATCCCGCCGTGGAGATCGCGGCGGCCGCTCCTCGTGGCGGCGCTGCGTGCTCGCGTTCGGGCTGACCTTCTACGCGGCGATCGCGGCGTTCTTCTGCTGCGTGCTCGTCGCGATCTCGGCGATCGACATCGAGCACCGGATCGTGCCCGACCGGATCGTGCTGCCCTCGACCTTGATCGTGCTCGCGGCGCAGATGGTGCGCGATCCGAGCATCGAGTGGCCGCTCGCAGCGTTCCTCGCCGCGTTCTTCCTGTTCGTCGCCGCGGTCATCTACCCGGCCGGGATGGGCATGGGCGACGTGAAGCTGGCGCTGCTGATGGGCGCCGCGCTCGGGAAGGTCGTCTCCGTCGCGTTGATCATCGGCATGGTCAGCGCGGTCATTCCGGGGCTCTACCTGCTCGCCCGTCACGGGCGGTCGGCACGGAAGATGGGCGTCCCGTTCGCGCCGTTTCTGGCCCTCGGCTCGGTGATCGCGCTCTTTGCCGGCGAATGGCTCCTCGAGGCGTATCTCGGCGTCTTGCGGTCCTAAAGCGCCCGACCGTGCTGCCGATACCCCTTTTGCGGCATGAACGGAAGCGGTCACTCCAATGGCGTACCTCGTTCGAGCGATGACGTGCTCTCCCCGAGCGCCGATACGAACAGTTCAACGACCTATCGCCCTGCTTGGAGCGGGTCGGGCGGCGGCGTCACGCCCGAGCTCGTTCTCGTAGATCCCGAGCTCGCCCTCGCACAGCGGAACACGAGAGAGAGAAAGGCGGCCATGTCCTCAACAGAACCCGGCGAACACATTTCCCGAAGCGGAGCAGCCTGCCCCTGCACACGCTCCCACTCCTGTGACCTCACCCGACACCTCGATGGTCGACGTGCCGCTCGGCACGCTGATCTTCCGCGCCGGGCTCCTCGGCGAGGAGCAGCTCGAGGGCGCGCTCCAGGAAGGCATGCGCACCGGCAAGCGCCTCGGCGAGGTGCTGCTCGAGCGCGGCTGGCTCAACGAGCGAGATCTCGGCCGGATGCTGGCCGGGCAGAAGGGACTCCCGTTCGTCGACGTCAACGTGAGCGACGTCGAGCCCGAGGCGCCTGATGCGCTCGCCGAGGACGACGCTCGGCGCCAGGTCGCGCTTCCGTTGTTCTACGAGGACGGTGAGCTCGTTGATCGCCGTCGGGGATCCGTCCAACGAGGTCGTGCTCGAGGGCCTGCGCCGCGAGCTCCAGACGGACTTCCAGCTCGTCGTCGCGCCCCACAGCCAGCTTCAGCAGGTGATCGACGAGGCGTACACCCGCCCCGCTCCTGCTCCGGCGCCCGAGCGTCGAGGGCGTGCTCTTCCCCGACCTCGTGCCGCCCGCGAAGGACGAGGCTCCGGTCGAGATTCAGCCCGAGCCTGCGTTCGAATCAGCCTGAGCCGGAGCCCGGAGGCCCAGCCCGATCTCGGGTTTGCCCCGGCGCTCGAGCCCGAGCTCGAGGCCGAGCCAGCCCCGGAGATCGAGACGCCGGCGGATCCCGAGGCCGAGGACAGACCAGCCGTTCTCAGGCTCGACCCCGACGCTGCTCTCGCGAATGCTCTTCCCGAGCGTGCGGCACGCGGTCCAGGAAGTCAGGCGAGCAGGTGGCAGATGAGTCTGTCGCCGAGGAGCCGGCCCCTGCAGGCCCCTGAGCCTCCCGAGGCGTCGCGCCCGAGGCCGCGAAGCGTCCGCGCCCGCCGTGGAGGACTTCGCCGAGTTCGAGGTGCCGGCGATTCCGGAGATGCCAGTTCCGTCGTTCGAGCAACCGGCTGAAGCGGCTGAGCCCACTCCTCCAGAGGAGGTCCACGGAGCCTGCGGCCGAGCAGGTGCCGACCAGCCGGCCGAGCAAGTCGCCGACCAGGTTGCCGAAGAGCCAGCCGAGCGAGGTTGCCGAAGAGCCAGCCGAGCCGAGGTCGCCGAGCAGCCAGCCGGCGCAGGTTGCGGAAGAGCCGGCTGACGCAGGTTGCCGAAGAGCCAGCCGAGGAGAGTCGCCGAGCAGCCAGCCGAGCGGGCAGCCAACGAGCCAACCGAGCAGGCCGCAGACGAGCCATCCGAGCAGGCAGCCGAGGAGGCTCAGCCGTCGACGCACTACGTGGTCGTCCGCCTGCGCGAGGGCGAGGCGCTGCGGATCGGCGAGCACGGCACTGCCGCCGAGGCATCCGCGCAGGCCGCCGATGCCGTCGCGCAGATCTCGGCAGCAGCGAGCAGCGGCACGTGGCCGCTCTTCGCCGGCCGCTACCTCAGCCCCGACACGATCGTCTCGGTCGACCTGCTCGAAGAGTCGCCGGACACCTAGCTTCCAGACATGTCCCAGTGCCAGGCACTGGGACATGTCCTCAACTAGCACTGTCCGGTGTCTGGCACCGGACGTGGCCGTTTTGGCTACTGGCCCTGCGGGACGAAGCTGACGTCGTGGCCGCGGCGGTTCGCGGCCTCCAGCTCGCGCTCGTCGAGCGCGCCGATCCGCAGCAGCAGGTCGAACTCGTCCGCGCAGGTGCGTCCGCATCATCTCGGGCCCGTCCGTGGCGATCGTGAACGGCACGTCCGCCGCGGAGAAGCGCGCGGAACGTGTCGCGAACCGCGTCCTCGTCGGGCAGCGCCTTCGTCAGCAGGTTCGACGTCGGGCAGACCTCGAGCGCGATCTGCGCGCTCGCGCAGGTCGGCCATCAGCGCCTCGTCCTGAGCGGCGAGGATCCCGTGCCCGATCCGCTCCGGGCGCAGCGAGTCGACGACGTCGCGGATCTCGGCGATGCCGTGATCGCCGCCCTCCTCGCCGACGTGGATCGTCACCCCGAGACCGGCTGAGCGGGCCTGCTCGACGAGCGGCGCGAGGTCGCCGGTACGGATACGGCCCATCCGCCACCGGGCGCGGCCCGGCGATGTCGATGCCGACGACCCCGCGCGGCGCGTAGCGGATCGCCTTCTCGACGATGATCCCGTTCTGCGCGTCGCTGAACGTCCGGTCCATCATCAGGATCAGCCCGGCGCGCACCTGCGGGTACTCGAGGCTCGCGCGGTCGAGCCCGCGGACGGCCGCCATGATGATGTGGTCGAGGTCGCGCTCGCCGCCGCGGTTCCGCTTCATCGGGTTGAAGCGCAGCTCGAGCGTCGTGATCCCCTGCGAGCGGTACGCGCCGCCGATCGCCGCGTGCACCGAGCGCTCGACCGCGAGCGGGCTCGACTGGATCAGCTCCGTCCAGTGGTAGATCTGCGTCGAGCGCGTCGAGATCCTGGACGCCCTGCGGGTCGGAGACCGTCACGAGCCGGTCGAACTCCCAGAAGTCCTTGCACCGGGAGGGCGATCCCCTGCTCGTGCGCGAGGCTCCAGAGGATGTCCGAGGCGACCGAGCCGCCGAGGTGGGTGTGCAGCTCGGCGAGGCCTCCGTCGACCATCGGTCGAGTCTACGCGTGGATCCGCACCGCGGTCCCGAGCGGGACGGTCTTCATCAGGTAGCGAAGGTCGGGCTCCGCCGCGTGCAGGCAGCCGTTCGAGACGGCGTGGCCCCAGGTCGGCGTGGGGGAGCCGTGGATCGCCAGCCGGTCGCCGCCCGACCAGCCCTCCGGAAGGTTCGGCTGCCGGCCCGAGAGCGCGAGGATGCAGCAGCCGTAGTACGAGCCGAACTCGACGCCTGGGAGCTTGTCGGTGACGTAGAAGCGTCCCGGTAGGAGTCGGAGTGTCGGGGGCGCCGACGGCGACCGGGATGCGGCGCAGGATCCCGACGTCGTCGGACGAGCAGCTCGCGCTCGGACAGGTCGACCTCGAGGCTCAGCGTGCCGTTGCAGCAGGCGTGACGCGTCGGCGCGCGCACCCAGCCGAGGCGTGCTGTTCCCGAGCGCGGAGCTCCGGACGGCCAGCCACGGGCCCTTCCGTAGGCGACCGAGAACGTCTGGGGAGACCCGAACTCGGTGCGCGGCCCAACGGTCGTCAGCACGCGCCCTTCGGGGCTCGCGCGCAGGGTCAGACGCCTGCCCGGCGGAACACGGGCGCCGAGACTCGCGGACGGCTCGCAGCACGGGCGGCGGCCTGCGAACCGGCGAGGGTGCGACGCTCGTCCTCTCCTCGCCGCTGCCCCGCGTGAGCAGCGCGATTCCGCCGGCGATCGCCGCAACGGCCAGCACCGCGCAGGCGACGAGGCCGACCTTCCGGGCCACGCTAGTGCAGCTTCAGGTCGCCGGCGCTGACGAGGATGTAGACGCCCTGCTTCTGGAGCACGCGCTGCCCGGACTTCTCCTTCACGCCCAGCAGGATCGGGTTCTTCCCTGGGCGCTCATGAGCTGCCCGACGAAGTCCGCTCGTTGGCCCGCCTCCAGCTTCGGCGGCTTGCCGCCCTTGAGGTTCAGCTTGACGAGGATCCGCTGCTTCGCGCTCCGTCCGGCCCAGAAGCCGTCGGTCCCTCGAGCTGGACGATGTTGACGGACTTCCCGCGCACCTGGTTCGGCGTGTACCGGCTGAGGCTCGCGGCGAGCAGCGGATAGAGGTCGCGCGCCCCGACCCCGAGGAGCAGGCGGTTCCCTTGCTCGAGGGCGGCGCCGGAACCGGCGTCGTTGCGCTCGGGCCGGTCGAAGTCGTGCTCGTCGTCGTCGTGGCGGCGGCGAGTCGTCGCCGGGGTCGCGCGTCTTCTTGTCGTTGTCGCCCGCACGAGGCGGCGAGGAGGGCGACGAGAGCGAGCGGAGCGAGGCGTACGAAGAGTCATGCGGGCGCAAAGGTAGCTGGGCATGAATACTTGTGCGAGATGAAAGTCGGGATCGTCGTCCCGTACTCGTGGTCGTTCTGGGGAGCCGTCGTCGAGCACGCCGAGCTCCAGGCCGCCGCGCTTCGCAAGCTCGGACACGACGTCCGGCTCGATGATGGGCAACGACCCTCCGGGCAGCTTCACGCGCGTCCTCCACCCGCGGCTCGGACGCCACGGCGAGCCGCCGCCCGAGGTGATCCCGATCGGCCGCTCCGTGATCGTGCCCGCGAACGGGTCGCTGCCGAACATCATCCTCAGCCCGCGCTCGATCTTCCGGATCAGGCGAGTGCTCGAGACGCGAGCGCTTCGACCTGCTCCACCTGCACGAGCCGATGACGCCGACTCCCTGCATCGCGGCGCTCGCGCTGGCCGAGCTGCCCGATCGTCGCCACGCTTCCACGCGTCCGGCGAGCTCGTCGTGGCTGCAAGCTCGGCGAAGCCGGTCTGGGGCTTCCTCCTCGACCGCCTCGATCACCGGATCGCCGTCTCGGAGCCCGCGCGCGAGACGGCCGCAGCGCTGACTTCCCGGCGACGTACGAGCTGATCCCGAACGGCGTGCTCATCCCCGATCGGGCCGAGCCGGCGCGCGGCGACGACCGCATCGTCTTCGTCGGCCGCCAGGAGCCGCGGAAGGGCCTGCAGGTCCTGCCTCGCGCGCCTGGCCCGAGATCCGGAAGCGGATCGGGGGCGAGGCTTCGTGTCGTCGGCGCCGACCCGCTTGCAGTCCGGCTCCTCCTCGCGCGCCTGCGCGTCCCCGACGACGGGATCGACGTGCTCGGCTTCCTCTCCCAGGACGAGCTGACCGCAGAGCTGCTCAGCGCGAAGGCGCTCGTCGCCCCGTCGCTCGGCGGCGAGAGCTTCGGGATGGTGCTCACGCGCGCGTTCGCGTGCGCGACCCCGGTCGTCGCCTCCGACATCTCCGGCTATCGGGGCGTCATGGAACCGCAGGCGGGCCGGCTCGTTCCGCCCGACGATCCCGCATGCGCTGGCCGAGGCGGTCGTCACCCTGCTCGAGGACGAAGCCGCGCGCGAGCAGACCTGGGTCGCGCGGCCCGGGTGCTCGCGCAGGAGCGCTACTCCTGGGAGGGGATCGCACAACGGCTGTCCGAGATCTACGAGGGAATCGTCGAGTCGCCGAAGGCGTTCGCGGCATGAAGATGTCGAAGCTGCTGAAAGCGAAGTGGGTCCGCGCGGCGCTCGTGCTCGTCGCGTTCGCGGGCATGATCGCGTTCTTCGTCTGGCGCGGCCCGGATTGGGGCCTCGTCGTCGACGCGTTCAGGTTCGTCGCCTGGCAGTGGGTCGTCGCCGCGATCGCGCTCAACCTCCTGTCGGTGGTCGCGAGGGCGGGTGCCTGGAACCAGGTGATCGAGCAGGCGCTTCCGCCGCCGCAGCCGCCGTTCCGCGCCGGTCTTCTCCGCGTTCGGCGTCGGCCTGTTCGCGAACGCCGTTCTGCCCGGCCGCATCGGCGAGCTCGCGCGCGTCGCGGTTCTGAGCCGGAGGATCGAGGAGGAGCGGCGGGCGGACACTGGGCGACGCTCCTCGGGACGGTCTTCGCGGCCCGCGTGTTCGACCTCTTCCCGGTCCTGCTCCTGATCGGCTACGTCGCCGCGACCGCGAAGATCCCGCACTGGGCGCTGGCGAGCGTGGTCGTGTTCGTGATCGTGGCCTTCGCGTTGTTCGGTTTCGCGCTTGCGAGCGCAGCGGCACCGCCATCGCTCCGTGCTCGAGGACGCGGAAGGCGGCGTCCGCCGGCTGATCACGATGGCCCGCTACGGGCTCGGCGGTCCTGCACGCGCCGCGTGCCCGCGGTGTTCGCGGCGCTGCTCCAGTGCCTCGGCTGGCTGTGTCAGCTCTTCGCCGTCTGGGCATCGATGCGCGCGTTCGACATCCACGCGCCGCTTCCGGCCGCCGGGCTCGTCCTGCTGCTGATGAACGTCGCGATGCTCTTTCCGCTGTGGCCCGGCAACGTCGGCCTCGTCCAGGCCGCGGTCGCGCTGCCGCTCGTCTCGTACGGCGTGCGCCTACGCCAAGGGCTTCGCGTTCGGGATCGGGCTGCAGGCGATCGAGATGTCCGTCGGCGTCGGCGTCGGCTTGATCTTCCTCGCCCGCGAGGGGCTCTCGTACGCGATGCTGCAAGCACATGCCGGGCGCCGAGCAGGCGGAGGTCGGCCAGGAGGACGACGAGGACGGCGAGCCGGAGGCCGAGCAAGAGCCGCGTGAACGCGCTCGCGTCGCCCGCCAGCTGCAAGGGCGTCCTGTCCGCGCTCGAGGCGGCGATGGCCCTGGCGGCCGGGATGCGCGGCGCCGGCCTCGAGGCGGAGGAGCTTCCCGTCGCCGACGGCGGCGAAAGCACGGCGGAGGTGCTTCGCGGCGACGCTCGGCGGCGAGTGGCGGACAGCCGCCTGCTTCGGATCCGCTCGGCCGTGCTGGTCGAGGCGCGCTACCTCGTCCTGGAGGACGGGTCGGCGGTCGTCGAGGCGGCCGAGGCTGGTGGGGCTGCGGCGGCTCGCGGCCGGGCGAGCTCGATCCGCCTGCGCGCCTCGAGCCGCGGCCTCGGTGAGGCTGCTCGCTGGCGATCGCGCGGCGAGGCCTCGGGACCGATCCTCGTCGGGCTCGGCGACACGGCGACGGTCGACGGCGGCGCCGGGTTGCTCGAGGTCGTCGGCGATGCTCGCTGAGCGGCCGCGACGCTGCAGGCGCTGCTGCGACGTGCGCAACCCGCTGCTCGGCGAGCGAGGCGCCGCGCGAGCGTTCGGGCCGCAGAAGGGCGCCTCTCCGGAGCAGGTGGACGAGCTCGAGGCGCGGCTCGCCGCGATGGCGAGCTTGGCCCGTACGCCGAGCTTGCCGGGCGCGGGCGCGGCCGGTGGCCTGGGCGCGGCGCTCGCGTCGCTCGGAGGGCGAGCTCGTGTCGGGCGCGGCCGTCGTCCTCGAGCGGATCGGCTTCGCGGGCCAGGCTCGCGTCGGCCGACCTCGTGGTCACGGGCGAGGGAACGCTCGACCGCCGTCGACCGGAGGGGAAGGCGGTCGGCGAGGTCGTGAAGGTCTGCCGCGAGCTAGGGCGTGCGCTGCGCAGTCTTCGGCGGCGCGCGTCGACGAGCCTCCGCCCGGGACGCAGCCGCACGCGCTGAGCGGCGACCCCGGATCGGGCCGCGGACGACCTCGTCGAGCTCGGCGGCCGGCTAGCCCGCGCGCTGCTCGGCGCCGCGTAGACGCTTCGCCATCGTCTGGAGCATCTTCCACGCGAGCGTCGGCGTTGCTTCTCGACGAGAGGCCGGAACTCCCACGACGTGATGCCGTAGCACTTGAGCGGCGTCTTGGCGGTGATCGTCGCGGTGCGGGCACCGTCGTCGATCAGCGCGACTTCGCCGAAGTAGTCGCCGTGCGAGAGCGTGTTGACGTCATCGCCCTGCACGCTGACCGTCGCCTCGCCCTCGTCGATGATGAAGAAGCCGATCCCGGTCGAGCCTTCGCTCGCGATCGTGTCGCCCGCGTCGAACTGCCGCTCCTTCATCGTGCTCGCAAGACCCTGGACGTCCTTCTTGTCCAGGTCCGCGAACAGCGGGACTTGCCTGATGAGTTCCTCTGGGGCCGCCATGCAGAGGATTCTATTCAGTGACGCGAGTTCGACGCTAGGGCTTAACGGCTTCGACCCGGCGTGCGAGCTCCTCGATGCGGCCCTGCGCCGCGTCGAGCTTCGACGAGCAGACGGCGTAGAGCTGCTCGCCGCGTTCCCAGAGCGTGATCGCCTCGTCGAGGCTCGCCTCTCCGCTCTCGAGCCGCTGGACGATCGCCTCCAGCTCGCGCTGGGCGTCCTCGAAGCTGAGCTCGCTCAGCGCGTGTCCTCCACGCGTCGCCCCGAAGCCGCCGCTGCCGAGCTCGACGTCGACCTGCGTGCCGGTCGGCGACCTCGAGCCCGAGCGGACGATCGCAGCCGGCTGTGCGGACGATCGCGTAGCCCGCGGTCGAGCGTCGCCCGCGGAGACAGTGCTCGGAGGCGGCCGGCCGAGTGCTCGACCGCCGCACGCCGACGTTCGACCAGCAGGAGCGGTGCGCGGCGAAGGTGGTCCCGCGAGACGTCGAGTCGGCGGCGCTCCCGTTCGAGGCGCCCGGCGTGCCCCCGCGGCGAGGGCCGTCCGCGATCGCTCGAGGCGGGCTGTGAGCTCTGCCAGGTCGGGACGACGAGCGCGCGCGGCCGCTGCGGTGTCGAGGCCCGCGCGTCGGCGACGAGGTCGGAGAGCGGCGTGTCCTGCTCGTGACCGACCGCGGAGACGACCGGGACCGGGCAGGCGGCGATCGCGCGCACGAGCCGCTCGTCGCTGAACGGGAGCAGGTCCTCGAAGCTGCCGCCGCCGCGGGCGAGGACGACGACGTCGATCTCGGGCGCGCTCCGCAGATCGCGCGCAGCGCGTCGGCGATCGCGGGCGCGGCGCGCGGGCCCTGGACGTACGTCTCGGCGACGAGCAGCGCGGGCCGGCGGAAAGCGCGCGTCGTGATCGCGGTGAGCACGTCGCGCTTCGCCGCCGCGTCGTTGCCGGTGACGAGCCCGATCGCGTCGCGGGAGGCGCGGCAGCGGCCGCTTCCGGCTCGGCGTCGAAGAGCCCTTCCGCGGCGAGCTTCTGCTTCAGCCGCTCGAGCGCCGCCAGGTGGTCGCCGAGGCCGAAGCGCTCGATCGAGAGCGCCCGCAGCCGGAAGTCGCCGCGGGCCTCGAAGAGCTCGGGACGCCCGTAGACGTGGACGCGCTCGCCGTTCGGCGAGGTCGAGCCGCAGCGCGTCGAACTGGCCGCGCGGGCATCGTCACCGCCGAGGCAGGCGCCGTCGTCAGGGTCCTTGAGCGTGAGGAAGACGCTCTGCCAGCGATCCTGGCGGCGGAGCTCGCGTGACCTCGCCCTCGACCCAGATCGTGGGCAGGCGCGCGAGCCACTCGGCGACGCCGCGGTTGAACGACGCGACGCTGTAGACGCGGCGGTCGCCGTACTCGATCGCCTCGACCTTCACGTTCTGGATGCTACGCCCTGGGTGGCGGAAGCCCGGCGCACGGCAGGCCGCGTCCCTGCGGTCGACACGAAGTTGTCGCGCTTCCGGCACACCCACGCGCGCGATTTCAGCGATACGCTCGACGCGGGTGGCGGGTGGAACTTCCTCATCCCCACCCGGGTGGGGGCGTGGGGTTGTCGCGGGGCTAGAGGAGGATCTCGGCCGCGATCTTCGGATCGCACCCGCGCCGGACGAGCTCGACCGCTGCGATGGAGATCCGCCTCGCTGTGCGCCAGACGCTCGGCGAGCGGGAGCGGATAGCCCGCCTCCATCAGCACGTGCAATCGCCAGCCTTCGACCTTGGCGCGCTCACTCTGTTCGTGATTCGGCGATCTGCGTCATCGGCGTTTCCGACGGCTGATTCGTCCTCTGCACGAGAAATCCCTGCCCGACCGCGCAGAAGCCAACGCGGGAGCCCCTGCAGCGCGTCCAGGCGCTGCTCGGCCCGCGAGACCGTCTGGTCGATCCGGCGCGTGAGCTCGGTGAGCCGCTCCTCGAGCGCCCGCTCCTCGTCCGCGAGCGCCGCCAGGCGGCTCCGGAAGTCCGCTTCGACCTCGCCGAGCCGTTTCGAGAAGCGTCGCCACGAACTCGTCGCGCTGCCGTTCCAGGCCCGCGGAGACCTGCCCGAGCTTCTTCTCGGAGCTCGCAGGCCGCCAGCCTCGCCCAGCTTGCGTCATCCGGTCGGCGAGCAGCGACTCACCCTCGCGGGCGAACCGCTGGACCGGCACGCTCCAGCTCGCGCTGCAACCGGCGTGCCGCCTCCTCGCGCGCGGCTCTGATCGTCCCGTCGAACTCGTGCGTCGCGCGCGTCCACGAAGTTCACCGGACGCGCGGTCGAGGACGCGCTCGAGCTGCTCGACCTGGCGTCGCTCGACCTCGCTGAACGAGCTCTGGATCCGCCGCGACGCCTCGGTCTCCTCGCGCTCGACCCTGCGGACGAGGTCGCGCTCCCGCGCGGTCATCCGGTCGGACACCTGGTGCAGCGCCCGCCTGCGGTCCGTCGCGTGCGCCTCGAGCTCGGCCTCGGCGATCGCAGGCCGACTCGGCGACTGCCCGCGCAAGATCCTCACGGAGCCGGATGACTCCCGCCCGCTGTTCATCGTCGGCCGCTCAGGTCGTTCGGCATCGTTCTCCAGGCGCGCCTCGAGCGCCTCGATCAGCGACTGCTCGTGCTGGGCGACCTGCTCGAGCCGTTCGCCGAGGTTCCGCTGTGCGCGATCGAGATCCTGGTGCCACGACGCGAGCCGCTGCTCGACCTGGCCCCTGCACCTGGCGAATGCCTCGGCGAGCCCGTGACTCAACCGCTCTTCGCTCTCCTCGAGCGCGGTACGCCCTCGTCTCGGCGAGGCGGCGTTCTTCCTCGGCGTAGGCGGACAGCGAATCGGCCCGCGCGCGGGCGATGGTTCGTTCGAGGTCGCCGTGTCCGGCTTCGCGTTTCGCTCTCGACGGCCGCCTCGAGCTGCGCCTTCGCACGATCGAACTCCGCGATCAGAGCGCCCGGCTGCGGGCCATGCCGCGGCGGAGGCCGAAGCGCGCCGACGACCGCGAGCTCCGCACGCGATGAGCCCGGTTCCGACGATCGCGAGCCCCGTCGAGGGCTCGAAGGCGAACGCGACCCAGGCTGCGGCGGCGCCGAGGCCGATCGCCCCGGCGGCCGCGATCAGCGCCTTCGGCCGGCCGGCGGCCTCGAAGCGCGGCACCGGCGAGCGCCGCAGCGGCGACGACGACGCCGACGGCGAAGACGATCTCGAACGCAGCCTCGAGCGACATGCGTCCATCGTAAGACGCGCTGCTCAGGTAAGGCGAAGGCAGGACCAGGCCGACGGCCAGCGAGATGACCGCCAACGTCATGGCTCGGAGGGCGGCCTCCGGCGCCTTGATCAGCGTGACGTCGGTGACGGGCCCACGAGCCCCGTCGACCAGTTCGAGCGTGCCGCTGACCGAGACCACGCGCCGCCGGACGGTTCGCACCTGAGTCGACAGCGTGCCGCTGCGCAAGGCTCAGGAAGCCGGCGAACGCGGCTGCGCGAGCACTGCTCCGAGCGAGATCCGCTCGGCCATCGCGAGGTAGCCGACGAGCAGCGGGAACGACCCCCAGTCGAGGCCGAACCAGACATCGGAGTGGAACGCGCCGCCGAACAGCTCGAGGTTGTACGCGACGACGACGAACGCGCCGACAGCGACGAGCGGCGCCAGCCACGGCGTGTAGGCGATCGAGCCGTAGATGCCGAGCACGACGGCACCCTGATCGAGACCGCGCTCAGCCAGACGAGCGTTGCGGTCGGAGATCCGCGTCTGCAGCGGGTGCCCTTTCAACTCGTCGAGCGCGTGCGCTCCGATTCCGACCGCGAGGAAAGAACGCGGCGAGCGCGACCAGCAGCCGGTCGACCTCGAAGTGCGGCGCGAGGGCGGCTCCGATCGCGACGTACGAGAGATGCCACAGCGTGTACGGCGGATGCAGCAGCGTCAGGTAGTCGCGCCAGCCACCCGGCTCGCAGCGCATAGAACGCCGGCCGGCTCGCGCTCACGAACGCGCGTCCCCCAGGTGACGATAGCCGCCGCCGAGGCTGAGCCGCGCACGCGGACGTCCTCGATCCCGGCCGCGCGCCAGAGCTCGATCTGCTCGGGGATCGGCAGGCCGGTCGTGGAGCTCGCGGATGCTCGGCCCGAGAAACGATCCGACCTCGTGCCAGCCGGGCGAGATCACGGCCGCCGGAGACTGGAAGCCCGACGCGGACGTAGAGCTCCCGCAACGGCCGCCAGACGCCACGCGGCAGACCGAACTCGAGCGCCGCCACGACCCCACCGGGTCTCACGACCCGCGCCAGCTCGGCAAGTGTGACTACCGGATCCTCGACGTAGCGGATCAGGTACGTGAACGTGAGCGCGTCGAACGCGCCGTCGGGAAACGGAAGCTTCTCGGCGCTGCCCTCGCGCAGCGTGATCCGGTCGGACAGGCCGGCGGCCTCGACCCGCGCCTGCGCGCCGGCGAGCATCTCGGGCTCTGGTCGATGCCCACGACGCGGCAGCCCTTCTGTCGCGACGAGCTCGATCGCCACCGCGGCCGTCCCGGTCGCCACGTCGAGCACCGAGCCGTCGGGCCCGCACTCGACCCGGGAGACGAGGAACCGCCGCCAGCGCGGGTCCTGTCCCAGCGAGCAGCCGGCTCCAACGGTCGTAGGACGGGCCGAGCGGGCGCGAAGAGGTCGCGCGCGACCCGATTTCGCTCGGAGAAAGAGGGCACCGGCCGAGTCTAAGCTGGCGCCGTGGGCCTCAGAGAGGACCTCGATCGCATCGCCGCATCGGCGGCGGCTCTCGCCGAGGAGGGCGAGCAGGTGGCAGGCGTCGTGCCCGCCGAGGCCGAAGCCGGGCGAGCGGACGTACCTGCTGCGCGTTCGTCCGCGGCGACGAGCGCACGTGGCTCGTGCTCGACGACGACGCAGCGGCGGTCGCGAGCCGCGAGGTCGTGCGGCAAACAGCCTCGATCATCGCGCTGTGCGAGCTGGCCGAGGAGCAGGCCGGCGGAGGCGAGCTCCAGGAGCTGCGGGAGCAGCTCGTGGCGCTTCGGATGACCGAGCACCCGGAAGGGAATCGAGGAGGCAGAAGACGCCGCGCTCGAGCTCGAGCGGACGATCGGCGCTGCCCCGCGTCTGGCCGAGCCTGCATGCCTCGACCGGGTCGGAGCTGCGGCGCGCCGCCGCCTCGAGCAGGCGCTCGGGCCCGAGCACCGGGTCGCCGTTCGCAGAGGCGATGAAGCAGGGCATGGCGTCGGTCGAGGAGTTCGTCGCGCGACGTCGAGACGAACTACCGGGCGACGCTGGACTGACCCGCGTCGCTATCGTGACTGTATGGAAGGGCAGTTTCGGATTCCCGCTCGGCGGCGATCCCGACGAGCTGATGCGGAACCTGCAGGAGTTCGCGGCGCGCCAGGCTGAGTCGGTGCGCCGAGGCCCAGCGCGAGCAGTTCGCGACGCTGACCCTCAACACCGCGGTCGAGCTGACCGGCGCGGCCCTGAAGCGGATGAAGGTCGAGAGGCAGCCTCGACGAGCAGTCGATCGCGCTGCGGGATGCGATGCGCGTTCTCTTCCCCGAGAGCGGTCGCACTGGTCAGCGCCGGCCCGCCAGGGGTTCATGCGCGAGAGCTAGCTCAGGCTCGGAATCGGCGCAACGACCGGCGGGCAGGCGCACGGCTGGTCGCCCGAGTGCAGCGCGCGGCGTGCACGGGATCGCTGTGTTCGTGAAGCAGTGGCATGCCGGGTCGTTGCAGTTCTCGAGTCGGCCCGCAGTTGCACTCGGAGCAGCGGAAGCCGGCAGCCGACCCGCGCCGCTCGTTCAGGCAGCAGAACCACTCGCCTGACGTGATGCACCCGGTCGAGGCAGTCCCTACGCCCTGCCTGGCACGTCTTGCACGTGAAGCTTCGAGGTTCTCGCAGATCTGCGCGGGTGAAGCACGGGCTGCACGGGCCGCCGCCGCAGCCGACGCAGCTCCGTGACGCGCGCCGAGGAGAACACCCGTGCGCGTGAGGAAAGAAGCCTGTGCCGAGCGTGCCCGCTCCGAGGAACTTGAAGAACTGCCTCGCGCGAGGAGCGCCTGGCGATGAGAACGAGCAGCGATGTTCGCGAGTCCATCAGTGCACGTCTGGTGATCCCGGCCGTGATCATCTTCGTAGTCCTCGAGCGAAACCTTCTCGACGGAGAACTCGGGCACCGGCTGGATACGCGCGTCTCACGCCCTCGTCGCCGTCTTCCGCAGTGCCGCCGAACTGGTCGTCGACGAGCGACTTCGCCTGAATCGCGCTGTTCGCGAACACGGTCACGTTCTGCATGTACGGACTCTCCGTGGTGCGCCGTTCACCTTCCGGCTCAGCAGGTAGATAGCTCCGGCCTTCATCCCTTCACCTCCCGTTCCGCTAGGAAATCACGATTAGGGCAGCAATTACAAGAGCCGTCGCACCGACGGAGCTTCTTCGGAGTCAGCACTCGGTCCGGATGGCGTCGCAGACCAGCCGGAAAGTCGTCGTTCGCGGACGTCACGGCGGCGACGACCGCCAGCGCGCGCGCCGCTCCGTAGGCGGTCGTGATCGCGACGGCGCTCGCCATCGTCGCCGACGAGGTAACGCGGCCAGCGGGACGACGAGCAGCGACTGGTACGGGATCCGCGTCGTCACTCCGAGGCCGAGGTCGAAGCCCCCAGGCGAAGATCCCCGGGTAGTGGCCCATCGAGCACGGCCAGTCTCCGGGCGTCTGGCGAACCCAGGTGATCGGCCGGACGGGCAAGAGACCGAGGTCGACGGACGCCGCGTAGATGAGCGCCGCCGGCACGACGACGACGAAGACCGTGTCCAGCGCGTCGCCGATCGCGCTCCGGAGCAGGACGCCTGCGAACCCGAGCAGGACGCCGATCGTGAGGCCGCCGAGGACGCCGCCGAGGACGTGGAGGGCGAGCGCTGTCTTTTCCTGCCCACCTGCACGAGGGGCCGATCTGCCCGACCATGGACAGTCCTCAGGGGCTGGCGGCCGTCGACAGCCCGACGACGAGGCTCAGGCTCGACGAGCACGAAGACCGACGGGACGCCGACCGACGGATCCGCGTCGCCCGCGAGCATCGCCGCGACGAGCCCAGAATGCGCCCGCGAGCGCGACGAGGCCGCCGACCCGCGCCGTCCTAGCCATGCGAGTGCCCTCTTCGGCGACGGCCGAGCCGTCACCGTTGCCGTCCGGCGTCGACCCAGCCTCGGCCCGCCTGGAGCGTTCCCTCCTGGTCGAGCAGCGACTCGAGCTGGCGCCAATCGTTCGCGACGCCGCGGATCACGACGCGCCCTTCGTGGTCGAGCAGGTACGCGAACGAGCGTCGAGCGTGACCATGTAGTCCTTCTCGATCTGGCCGTTCGTGTCGATCACCATCGGCGCCTCGAGGCGGTTCATGCGCCCGAACGACTGGACACGACTCGGTGTCGCCGCGGCAGATGACGAGGAAGTCGAACTCGCCAGCTCCGCGTCTTGCGCACCTCGTTCAGGCCCGGCATCAGCTCGCGGCACGAGAGGCAGCCGGGTGACGCGAAGACGAGCAGCCTCGGACACCGGCGGCAGCTCGTACAGCGAGACGGGCTCGCCGGTCTCGAGTCGGCGGCGACGAACCCGAGGGCCTGCGACTCCACGCTCGAGCCCGCTGTCCGTGATCAGCGCGCCCGGATCATCGCCGAGGCGCAGCTGGAGCAGGCCGAGCTGGCGGAGCGATCCCGGCGAGCAGGAACGCGAGGACGAAGACGACGAGCCAGAGGACGAGATAGGAGGCGAGCCAGACGCCGCTCACTGCTGCTCTGCCTGGGGTAGAGCGGTACGTCGAGCGGCTGGTGCCGGAAGCTGACGCGCCGCGTCGGGGTCGGAGTGCATGGACGCCTTCTGCCGCAGGAACGACCAGCGCGAGCGGGAAGAGACCCGAGAGCCGCGTGATCGCGACGAGCGCGGCGGTCATCAGGAACGACGGCAAGAGCTCGTCCCGCCCGATGGACGCGGTGTCTCTGAGAACGCGAAGACGAGCGACCGCGGCTGCGATCCCGCGAGCACGAGCGCACGCACGAGCGCCACCGGCGAGATCTTCTCGACCTCGGATGCGCCGAAGCAGTGGCACGGCGCCGTGTTCGACCGCGCGAGGCTCACGGCCAGGGCCGCGGCGAAGATGCTGAAGAGGACGATCGCGCCGACTGCTGCCAGAGCAGGGACGAGCCCGGTGAGGAGCAGCACGCCGAGGCCGAGCTCGGCAGCGATCAGTGCGCCGCCGGCAACGGGCCCAAAACGTGCGGGCACGAGCCCGTACTGCCGCACGCCTTCGAAGAACTCACGCGGCGCCTGCGCCTTCTCGACACCCGCGAGCGAGACAGACACGCGCCCAGGCCCGTGCGGAACACGAAGTACGTGACTGCAGCTGTCAGAGACTCTCCCCTTCGATCGGCTCTGATCTTGCGTCGCAGCCGGTGACTCACGTCAAGGCAGCGTCGGATTATCCTCGCGCTGTGGCAAAGCTCGACCGCGCCATCGTCCGCGTCCTGCCGGCCATGCCGCGCTCGCTCGTCCGGCGGATCTCGGACCGTTACATCGCCGGGACGACGATCGCGGACGCCGTCCGGGTCGTCAGGGAGCTCAACGCCGAGGGGAAGATGGCGACGGTCGACGTCCTCGGCGAGGAGGCGACGGGCAGGCGGGAGACGCTCGAGTTCGTGCGTTCGTACCACGACGTGTTCGAGGCGATCGAGCGGGAGCGTCTCGACTCGAACGTCAGCATCAAACTGACCGCGCTCGGCCTCAACCTGGCGTACGAGCTGTGCCGCGCGAACCTGTTCAAGGTCGTGCGCCACGCGGCCGAGAGCGGCAACTTCGTCCGCATCGACATGGAGGACTCGACGCACGACCTCGGACACGCTCGAGCTGTACCGCGAGCTGCGCGCCGAGGGGCTCGACAACGTCGGGATCGTCCTGCAGGCCGCCCTGCGCCGCTCGATCCGCGACATCCACGCGCTCGCCCCCTCCGCCCGAACGTCCGCCTCGTCAAGGGCATCTACGTCGAGCCGCCGCTGATCGCGTACCAGGAGTTCGACGAGGTGCGGCAGAACTTCGTCCGCTGCCTGCACGAGCTGCTCCAGGCCGGCTCGTACACCGCGATCGCGACCCACGACGAGCTCCTGCTGTCCGAGGGCAAGCGGCTCGTTGCGGAACGTGGGCTGACGCCCGAGCAGTACGAGTTCCAGATGCTGCTCGGCGTGCGCGAGCTGGCTGCGGACAGGCTCGTGCGAGACAGGCATCGCCTGCGGATCTACGTCCCGTTCGGCGAGCACCGGTACCGCTACTCGCTGCGGCGTCTCCAGGAGAACCCGAAGATCGCAGGCTACGTCGCGCTCGGACACGCTCAACCGGCTGTTCGGCGCGGACGGCCGTTGAAGCTAGCGGCGCTTCTTTCGTGCCGCTGGATCAGCGCGCTTTCTGGCTTGCGCGGCCGAAGAGGGGCCACTTAGCGTTTTCCAGCAGCTTGGCTTCCGACTCCGAGCCGCTGGATCCGACCGAGCGCTCTCGACAGCGGCGGGCTGAGGCTCGCAGGCGCCGATACCGGCTGCGTCGCACCGTCGCGCTCGACCGGGCTGATCCTCGTCGGCGCGCTCGTCGCTCTTGGCGCGACCGTCGTGGTCGGGCACAACTCGCACGCGGGCGGCGCATCCGCCCGCGCAGGGACGAAGGCGAAGACCGAGCGATTCCGCATACGCCACTCCCGGCCGAGGTGCGCGGCGTGCACGTCACGATGTCGCTGGCGAACGAGCCGGGCAAGCTCGACCGAGTACCTCGCGATCCCGGGCCTGACCGCGCTCGAGCTCGACGTGAAGGACGAGACGCGGCAAGGTCGGCTTCCTCATGCCCGCGCGGACGCTCGCGCGGCAGGATCGGCGCCTCGCAGCCGTACTACAGGGCCGCTTCCGCAGTCCGCGAGGCACGTGCGGCGGGCGTCTACCTGATCGGGCGCGTCGTCGTCTTCGAGGATCCGACACTGACGGCCGCGCGGCCGGACCTCGCGATCCAGCACAGCGACGGTTCCGTCTGGGTCAACAACGCGGGCCTCGGCTGGGCGAACCCGTACGACAAGCGGGTCTGGAAGTACGTCGTCGGGATCGGCGAGGCGGCCGCACGGGCCGGCTTCGACGAGATCCAGTTCGACTACGTGCGCTTCCCGAGCGACGGCCCGATCGAGACCGCCGTCTTCCCGGGAAGACCGCCGAGCCGATGGGCTGGACGATCGCGCGCTTTCGCCCACTACGCCGCGAGCAGGCTGCATCCGCTCGGCGTGCGCGTCTCGGTCGACGTCTTCGGCCTGCTCGGCGACGCGCGACCTCGGGATCGGCCAGGTGCCCAGGCGGCCTGGCGAAGTACGTCGACGCTGTCTACCCGATGGTCTACCCGTCGCACTACAGCGCGGGCGAGTTCAACCTGCCCGACCCGAGCGCGACGCCAGGGCAGACCGTCGCCTTCTCGCTCCGGGACTTCCAGAACGCGATGCTCGGCGCGCAAGGCGCTGCTGATCCCGTGGCTCGAGGACTTCTCGCTCACGAGCCCGCATCCCGCGCCGGCGGACGTCCAGGCACAGATCGACGCCGCGCGCCGCGCACGCACCAGGGGTTCCTCCTGTGGAACCCTGAGGGCGTCTACACGGAGCAAGCCCTCAAGTAGGCTCAAGGCGCAAGCAAATCGCCGGGGAGGCACCTCAAAGTGACGCAGACGTACGAAGAGCTCAAGAACAGGCTGGCCGACGATCCACGACCTGCGGATGGCGCAGGCGATCCTGGGCTGGGACCAGCACACGAAGATGCCGCCGAAAGGCGCCGAGCTGCGGGCCGAGCAGCTCGAGCACGCTCGACGGCTTCACGCACGAGCTCTTCATCGACGACGAGATCGGCCGCCTCCTCGACGACCTGCGCGACTACGAGGAGAGCGCGGGCTACGACTCGGACGAGGCGAGCCTGATCCGCGTCACGCGGCGCGACTACGAGAAGGCGAAGCGGGTGCCCGCCGAGTTGCGCGCGGAGATGACCACGGACAGGCGCGAACGCGCTGCCGGCCTGGATCGAGGCGCGCGAGAAGTCGGACTTCTCGACCTTCCTGCCGCACCTGAAGAAGAACGTCGAGCTCACGCACCGCTACATCGAGTGCTTCGAGGGCATGGGCTACAGGTCCGCGTACGACGTTCTCGCTCGACGACTTCCGACGAGGGCCTGACCGCCGACGAGGTGCGCACGGTCTTCGACGAGCTCAAGCGCGAAGCTCGTGCCGCTGATCGCCCAGATCGGCGAGCACGCCGACCGCGTGGACGACTCGTCCCTGCGCGGTGACTTCCCGATCGAGCAGCAGCGCGCGTTCTCGCTCCGGGGTGCTCGAGCGAATGGGCTTCGACCACGGAGCTGGCGGCTCGATCCGACGGTGCATCCGTTCGCGATGAGCGCCGGCACGAAGGACATCCGGCTGACGACGCGCTACGACGAGACCGACCTCGGCCGTCAGCCTGTTCGCATCGATCCACGAGTTCGGCCACGGCTTCTACGAGGCGGGCGTCGATCCGGCGTACGAGCGCACGCCGCTCTCGTCCGTGACGTCGATGAGCCTCCACGAGTCGCAGAGCCGCATGTGGGAGAACCTCGTCGGCCGCGGCCTCCCGGCGTGGCGCTTCTTCTACCCGCAGCTGCAGGCGGCGTTCCCGGCCCAGTTCGGAGACGTCGAGCTCGAGGACGTACTACGGCGCGATCAACAAGGTCGAGCCGTCGCTTCATCCGCGTCGAAGCGGACGAGGCGACCTACAACCTGCACATCATCCTGCGCTTCGAGCTCGAGCAGGAGATCCTGTCCGGCGACCTGTCCGCTCGAGGACCTGCCAGAAGCGTGGAACTCACGGATGGCCGACTACCTCGGGGTCGAGGTCCCGGACGACACCCGCGGCGTGCTGCAGGACATCCACTGGTCCGGCGGCGCGTTCGGGTACTTCCCGACGTACTCGCTCGGCAACGTGATCTCGGTGCAGCTTTGGGACAAGGCGCGGGGCGAGCTGCCCGATCTCGACGCGCAGTTCGAGCAGGGCGAGTTCGGAGAGCCTGTCGGGCTGGCTCCGCGAGAACCTGCACCGCCACGGGCGCAAGTACACGTCGAAGGAGATGCTGGAGCGGATCACCGGTGGCGGGATGGACCCGGGGCCGTATGTCCGGTACCTCAAGTCGAAGCTCGGCGAGATCTACGGACTGCCCGTCGAAGCCGCAACGCCGGCGTAACGAGCGCCGCGCTAGCGTGACCGATGAGTTCCGGCCGCATCCAGCGGTCCTATTCCCGACCGACCGACAAGGAGGCAACGTGGCACGCATTTCGCAGCTCGGCAGGGTGATCGTCCCGGTGTCCGACCAGGACGCGGCGATCGCCTTCTACACGGAGAAGCTCGGCTTCACGGTCAGCGCTGACAGTCCCTTACGGCGAGGGCGACCGCTGGGTCGAGGTCACGCCGCCGGGCGGCGGTTCGGCGATCGCGCTCTCCCGCGGGATGGGCGAGTTCCAACCCGGCCGCGAGACCGGGATCGCGCTGACCTCGCCCGACCCGAAGGCCGACCACGAGGAGCTGAAGAGCAAGGGCGTCGCGGTCGACGAGGAGCTGATGGGCGGCGACGGGACCGTGCCGCTGCTCTTCATGTTCCGCGACGGAGACGGCAACGGCCTGATGATCGTCGAAGAGTCGCCGTAGCTTCGCTCGGCTTCTTCGGCGGAACCCTGGCTGCCGCGATGCGCCCTGCAGCCGCGGTGCTTGGGCTTCTGCCACCAGAACCGCTTGCGCGGCTCCTCCGCCTCCTCGAGCTCGGCCAGCGACGTGCCGCCGTAGTTGCGGAGCGTGAAGTCCGCCTGGGCGACGAAGCCGACCGCGGTCAGCGAGAAGGTCAGCGGCCGGCTCGTGACCTCCCAGCCCTCGAGGGGCCCAGGGTCGGCGAGCTTCGCCTCCTCGTCCTCGTTTCGCACCTCGAAGACCGCAAAGCCTCCGTGCGGCTGCCCGATGAAGTGGTCGTGCGAGACGATCTGCCCGCGGCCGCTCTGGCCGATGTACTCGTTGAGCAGCTCGTTCGCGTCGCGAGCGGACATGCTCTCGGGCGCGAGCGCGTAGACGAGGAAGCAGCGCGACCGCGGCTCCGGCTCGCTCACTGCCGGCTTCTCTGCGAGCAGCGCGAAGTCCCACGGGCACCCGCCGGTCGCGCTGGAGTCCCCTGTAGAACGTCTGAAACTCGGCGAGCCTCGTCACGCCGCAGACCGGCCGCGATGACCGCGTTGACGACCTCCTCGAGGCGCCAGGCGCGCTCGTCCGAAGATGTCGAAGTAGTTCTCGCGCCAGTGGCCGAGCGGGTCGACGCGTTCGCTCACGGGATGGCTGTCGTAGAGGAGCAGCGTCGCCGCCCGGCTTCAGTGCGCTCGCGATCCCCGCCAACCACTGGTCGAGGTCTCGGATCGAGCTCGAGCACGTCTCCACCGGTGAAGACGAGGTCGAAGCGGGCCCGGTGGAGCTCGAGCGGAAGCTCGTGGACGTCCGCGTGGTAGTAGGCGACGTCGGGCGCGCGCTCCGCGTGCGATCTCGATCTCCTCAGCTGGACACATCGACCGCGGTCACGAGGGCGCTCCTCTCGACGAGCTGCGCCGTGGCCTCGCCGGTGGCGCACTGCAGGTGGAGGACGTGCTTCCCTCGATCGTCCGGGAGGAGGTCGAAGATCTGTTCGGGGATCAGCAGCTGCTCGGACGCGGCCCGCGTCCGGCTGCGGTGGATCTCGTCCCAGGCGCGGCGGTTCTGGTCGGTCGGCTCCACAGCTCTCCTTGTAACAGACTGTTACAAGGATCAGCGGGCCGGTGCTGCGTTCGCGGTCGCGGCCTGGCTTGCAGGTCGAGGATCAAGTCGCGCTCGCCTCGTCGACCATGACCCAGTCCGAGGTCCGCGCGCGTCGCGGCACGCGGTCGTCGTCGAGTCGGTTGATGAGCTTGCTCGTGAGGCGGATCTCGATCCAGCGGCTCGTGCGCGTGGACGATCTCGCGTCCGTCGACCCAGATCGCCGGCTCTCTGTGTCCACTGCGATGGAGCCACTTCGGCGCCGGGCAACCTCGCTCAGCTCGTCGAGGAGCGCCCGGTTCACGCCGGGAGCATGAAGCCGCCGTCCACGACGAGGACGTGGCCGCGGATCATCTCCGCCTCGGGGAGCACAGGAAGACGACGGCGTTCGCGATGTCCTCTGGCCGTGACGAGCCGGCCCGCGGGCGTGCGCTTGCTGGCCCCACTCGAGCATCTGCTCCTTCTGCGGGAAGTACTCGAGCGCCTCGGTGTCGACGACTCCGCCCGAGACCGCGTTCACCCGGATCCCGCGCGGCGCGAGCTCGACGGCGAGGTAGCGGACGAGCGACTCCAGGGCCGCCTTCGACGTGCCGACGAGCACGTAGTCCTGAGCACGCGCGTCGAGCCGAGGCTCGAGATGCCGACGATCGAGCTGCCCTCGGGCATCTGCGGCGCCGCTGCCCGGGCGAGCGAGAGCAGTGCGCGGGCGTTGGCGGCGAGCGTCCAGTCCCAGTGCTTGTCCTCGGTCTCGAGCGCGGGCCGGATGACCCCGGTCGCAGCGTTGTGCACGAGCGCCTGGAGCGGTCCCAGCTCCGCGACCTCGCGCGCGACCCGCTCCGACGAGACGTTTCCGCGCACGAGGATCGGTTCCGCTTCCCTGCGCGCGCAGCTCGTCGGCCGTCGCCTCCGCGGCGCGGTCGTTGCGCAGGTAGCCGATCGCCACGCGCGCCGCGCCGAGCTCCGGCGAACCGCAGCGCGATCGCCTTCCCGATCCCCGCGACCCGCCCGTCACGAAGACGGTCGCGCCCTGCATGGTCACCGGTTCAGCGGCTTGTCGGCCGGAGCGGCGCTCGGGATCGTGCTCCCAGCCGAGCCGTGTCTCCGGCTCGCGCGGGCCTTCTTCGGCCTTGGACGACGCGTGGCCGAGGCGGTCGAGGAGCTCCGCCTTCTCCTCCGCATAGCGGCGCACCTCATGGTTCTCGGGCAGGTCTTCGACGAGCTCCAGGACACGCGCGCGGAGCTGGTAGGCGAAGTGCGGCGTCGCCGGGCCGACGATCGCGTCGACGTCGTCTCGGGTCGGAACGGCCACGGCGCGAAGCGTAGTCCACTAGGTTCTCGCGGTGCGCCGGGCGTCAGCAGCCGACCTGATGCTGCTGCTGACCGTCACCATCTGGGCGCTCAACTTCACGGTCTCGAAGTACATCCTCGACTCCGGCCTGCGCCCGCTTCCGTACTCGTCGCTCCGCTACACGGCGGCCGCGCTCGTGTTCGTCGCGCTCACGTTCCCGCGCGAGCGCTCGCTCCGGATCGGCCGCGGCGACCTGCCGCTCGTCGCGCTCGCCGTCGTCCTGCTGCTCGTCAACCAGCTCAGCTTCGTCTTCGCGCTCGACCTGACGACCGCCACCACCGCGGCGCTCCTCTTCGGGACGCTGCCGATCTTCACCGGCGCTCATCTCGCGCCTCGTCGGGATCGAGCGGCTCGCTCGGCGGTTCTGGATCGCGGCCGGGCTCTCGTTCGCGGGCGTCGTCCTCGTCACCGCGGGCTCCGGGAAGAGCGTCTCCGGCGAACCTCGGCGGCGACCTGCTCGCGGTGCTCGGCGCCGCGACCTGGGGCGGCATACTCGGTCGCCGTTGCGCCGCTCATGCGCCGCTACTCGCCGTTCCGGCTCAGCGCGGTCTTCCTCTGCATCGTCTCGGTCCCGCTCTGCTGCTCGCCTCGCCGCAGCTCGGAGACCAGAACTTCGACATCGGCGGCGCTCGCCTGGATCGGTTTCGCCTTCGCCGTGCTCGGCCCGCTCGTGCTGACGAACCTGCTGCTGGTTCACGGCCATCGACGAGGTCGGCCCAGCGCGGGCCTCGATCTTCGCCAACCTGCAGCCGTTCTTCGCGGCGATCATTGCGCTCCTCCTCCTCGACGAGCGACTGACCGCCGTGCAGGTCGCGGGCGGGCTCGCGATCGCGGCCGGAATCGTCCTTTCGCGCGAGCGCCGGCCTCCGCTGGGACCTGCGGAGTGAGGGCGAGGCCCTCGGGTACGGTAGAAGGAGAGTGGCTTCGTTACGTGTTCGCCTCGCCCGGAAGCCGCCCGGATATCGCTTCACGATCGGACGTGTCCTGGCGATCTACTGGCGCGATCATGGTCGCGCTGCTGCCTCGCTGCGCTCGACCAGACGATCGTCGCGACCGCGCTGCCGCACATCGTCGCCGACATCGGCGGCGCTCGACGAGCTACTCGTGGGTGATCACCGCCTACGTGCTCGCGATGGCGGTCACCGTCCCGCTGTACGGGAAGCTCGGCGACATCCACGGTCGGCGCCTGCTGTACATCGTCGCGATCTCGATCTTCCTCTCGGCTCCGTGCTCTGCGGGCTCTCGCAGAGCATGGGCCAGCTGCGTCGCGGCTTCGCGCGGTGCAGGGGTCGGGGCCGGGGGCTTGTTCGCCCTCGCCATCGCGACCGTGGGCGTCATCGTCCCGCCGCGCGATCGCGGCCGCTACCAGGGCCTGATCGGCGCGACGTTCGCCGCCGGCTCGATCATCGGCCCCGCCCTCGGCGGCGTGATCGTCGACCACACGACCTGGCGCTGGATCGTTCCTACGTCAACCTGCCCGTCGGCGCGGCCGCGCTGCGCCGTGATCGCGATCGCGATCCCGAAGCGGACTGAGCGTCGCGAGCACTCCGCTCGACCTGCTCGGGGCGACGCTGCTCGCGATCGGGACGAGCTCGCTCCTGCTCGGGCTCGTCTGGGGCGGCGAGCACGCATCCGTGGGGCTCGACGCAGGTACTCGGCGCGTTCGCGATCGCGCTCGTCTCGTTGACGGCGTTCGTGTTCGTCGAGCGGAGCGGCGAAGAGCCGATCCTGCCGTTCGAGTTCCTGCGCAACCCGATCGTCGCCGCGGGCGTGGCCTCGGATCGGCCTGTCGGCGATGGCGATGGTCGGAACGATCGCGTTCGTCCCGCTCTTCGTCCAGGGCGTGATCGGCACTTCGGCCACCTCGTCGGGCGTCGTCCTCACGCCGTTCGTGCTCGGGGCCGTGGTCGCCACGCGCGATTTCCGGCCAGTGGATCTCCCGGAGCGGTCACTACCGGCCGAACGCGCTCGTCGGGCCGATCGTGCTCGCGACCGGGCTGTTCCTGCTCTGGCGGATGGACACGTCAGACGACGAACGCGCAGGCGGCCGCGTATATGGTCGTCGCCGGCGTCGGGCTCGGATGATGATGCAGGTCTTCGTCGTCGCGGTCCAGAACGCGGTGTCCCGATGCGCGCGATGGGGTCGGCGACGGCGCTGACGCAGTTCGCGCGCGCCGATCGGAGCGACGCTCGGCGTCACCGCGATGGGCGTGATCGTCAACCACGGCCTGCCCGCCGGATCGCACGCTCGACCGCGGATCGGTGCACCGGCTGCCGCCGAACCTGCGCGAGTCGCTCGCGAACGCGCTGCAGCCGGCGTTCCTCGCGGCGTCGCTGCTCTGCCTCGTCACGCTCGTGATCGTGGCCTCGTGGCTGAAGCAGTATCCGCTCCGCGAGGAGGTCGACGACGCGCCGCGCCGGAGCCGGCTGCGCCGAGCGTTGCGCCCCAAAGAGCGCGTTAGAGATCCGTCGCGTGAGCTCGACCGACTTCATGCCGCATCGACGGCTGGGACCACGTCGAGCTCTGGGTCGGCAACGCGAAGCAGGCCGCGTACTTCTACGAGCACGCGTTCGGCTTCACGCAGCACCGCGTACGCGGGGCCGGAGACCGGCGTGCGCGACCGCGCGTCGTACGTCCTCGAGCAGGGCGACGTCCGGCTCGTGCGTCACGAGCGGCGCTGCGCGGCGACAGCGAGATCGCGCGGCTTCGCGTGCTGCGCACGGCGACGGCGTGCAAGGACATCGCGCTCGCGTGCCCGACGCGACCGAGGCGTACCGGCAGGCCGTGCAGCGCGGCGCGCGCGGCGTGCGTCGAGCCGCACTGGGTCGAGGACGAGTTCGGCCGCGTCGAGCTCGCCGCGATCGCGACCTACGGCGACATCGATCCACACGTTCGTCAACCGCGACCGACTACGCGGGCCCGTATCTGCCCGGCTACGTCGCCGCAGTCGCGCGAACGGCGCGCCGGCGACCGGCGATCGGCCTGCACGAACGATCGACCACGTCGTCGGCAACGTCGAGCTCGGCCGCATGGAGCACTGGGTCGAGTTCTACGAGCGCGCGTTCGGGATGACCGAGATGATCCACTTCTCCGACGAGGCGATCTCGACCGAGTACTCGGCGCTGATGTCGAAGGTGATGACGGACGGCGAGGGCAAGATCAAGTTCCCGATCAACGAGCCGGCCGAGGGCAAGCGCAAGAGCCAGATCGAGGAGTACCTCGAGTTCTACGGCGGCCCGGGCGTGCAGCACGTCGCGCTGGCATCGAACGACATCGTCGGCGACGGTCGAGGCGCTGAAGGAGCGCGGGCTCGTCTTCCTCACGACGCCCGACGCGTACTACGACGGACGTCGGCGAGCGCGTCGGCGAGATCGACGAGGACTACGCCGACCTGCGCCGGCTGCGGCATCCTCGCCGACCGCGACGACGACGGGTACCTGCTGCAGATCTTCACGAAGACCGGCGCAGGACCGGCCGACGCTCTTCTTCGAGGTGATCGAGCGCCACGGCTCGCGCGGGTTTGGAGAAGGCAATTTCAAGGCATTGTTCGAGGCAATCGAACGCGAACAGGCCTTGCGAGGCAATCTCTAACGCGAGAGGAGAAACGTAGTGGGCATAGGCGCAATCCTCGTCATCGTCGGGATCGTCGCGATCATGTTCGGCCAGCTTCTGGCTGGGGGATCGCTCGTCCCGGCCGTTCTCGGCCTCTCCTCTTCGGCGGTCTCCGCCGCGGCCGCTGGTACTAACTGGAATCTGACTCCGTAGCCTCTCGCGGGATGAGCTCCGCAACGGCGCACGGCACTCGTCTCGGTCGTCGCCGCTTGCGTGCCTCATCTCGCTGAAGCTCGCCACCGGGCTCGCGAGCGGGAGCCTCGGCCTCGTCTCGGAGGCAGCCACTCGGGAACCGACCTCGTGGCGGCGCTGCTGACGCTGTTCGCCGTCGGCGTCTCCAGGAGGCCGGCCGATCGTCGGTCACCCGTACGGGCACGGCGAAGGCGGAGCATCTCGCCGCGCTCGCGGAGGCGGGGATCCTCGTGCTCGCGAGCCTGTACATCTCGTACCGGTCGCTCGCGGTGCTCATCGGCTCGGCCGAGTCGAGGCGTGAACCCGCGTCTGGTACGCGTTCGTCGTCGTCCTGATCGTGATCGCCGTGGACGCGAGTCGGGCGACGGTGTCGCTTCGTGCCTCGCGCCGCTACCGCCACCGCGCGCTCGCCCTCGAACGCGCTCCACTTCGCCAGCGACCTCGTCGGCTCGACTGCGCTCGTCGGGCTCTGCTCGCCCGCGCGGGCTGGCTGCCGGAGAGACGCGGTCGCGGCGCCTTCGTCGCGGCGCTGGTCCTGCATCGCAGCCTACAGGCTCATGCGCGGCAACGTCGACGTGCTCATGGATCGCGTGCCGGCCGACGCCGAGCGGGCTGCCCTCGCTGCCATCGAGCAGTTGGAGCCGGGCGTGAGCTCCGGCGCCTGCCTGCGCCAGGCCGCAGGGCGCCACTTCGCGGACGTCGTCATCGGCGTCTCGCCGGATGCGGGCGTCGGTCAGGGTCATGCTGCCGCCGACGCCGGTCGAGGCCGCCGTGCGAGAGCGCCCTGCCCGAGAGCGACGTCGTCGTCCACTGTCGAGCCTGCGCCGGGCAGACGCCGCCCTGCGCGAGCGTGATCCTCGCCGCCGCGCTCACCGTCCCGCGCGTCCGGGAGATGCACAACATCCGCGTCGTGTCGGTCGACGACGGGCTCCAGGTGGCCCTCCATCTCAAGCTGCCGCGGGACCTGACACCTTCGAGGGCGGCCCACGAGGTGGCGTCGCAAGTCGAGCGCGCGATTCTCCGATGCCGTTCCCGAGGTCGTCTCCAGCAATACGTAAC
>ERZ1370068.609-contig-10556_pt1 | contig 36846 bp, 41 predicted proteins | sample MGYA00561227_ERZ1370068 | MGnify/ENA primary metagenome ERZ1370068 (study PRJEB38410, sample SAMEA6850437) | metagenome | study: Metagenomic assessment of the ecological functions of the soil: analysis of the soil microbiota associated with the...
GGCTACGTATTGCTCGCGCAGGTTCACCTCGAGCGGCCGGTCGGTGATCAGCTCGATGTTGTTGAAGCCGACCATCCGCTGGTTGCTGACGTCGATCGAGCCGAACCGGCTCGAGGTGTCGACGATCGATCGCCGAGCGTCTTCCACACCGCGCCGCCCCAGCCGTGATCGAATGCGCGCATCACCTGGTCGCCGGTGTTGGTGGGAGGGGCGCTCGCGAGCCAGAATGGATTGGGACTCTGATGCCCGCAAAATCGGCGGCGAAACGCGGCCATGCTCCTCCGTGGCGGCCGGTGGTGCAGCAGGCGTCGCGGCTCACGCGAAGGCCGCAGTAGCACGGCTTCGGCGACCGGTCTTGCGGCCCGGGGTCCGTCACCCGAAAGCGAAGCGGCCCTGCCGGAGCGGGGCCGATGGCGGGGAGATGGCCGCAAGACGACCTGGAACCCGTGCGATTCGGTCGAACCGAGAGCGGTTCAATGCGACTGCACGCCCCGGCGCGAGTCATTGCAACAAGCTCAGGTGATTGTCGCGGCGATTCCTATCGGGCTTTGATTCACACCCGCGCAGCGCTCGGTTCGCCGGCGACACGCGGTTTCACATCCACTGCCGCAGCTACACCTTGGAGGAACCACATGCTTCGCCAGAACCAATCCCCGCCGCGCTCTCGCGTTGCATCGCCAGCGGGCGCGCTGCTCACCGTGTGTACTCTGGACGCTCACGCAGTGCAGGCGAGGCGATGCAGCCTACACTGGGTACCCCGTAGGCACGAGGGGTGGGAAACCCTAGTCGGCTGTAGGTAGGACTGCGATGAAAGTCGCCCACCTGCTGAGTGAAGCAGGAGAGTGCTCTCCACAAGGCGAACAAAGCAGGCCTGCGGTGGCGACCAGGCTTGCAAGGACGCCGAGGAAGCCCGCCACAAGGCAGCCAAGGATCAGATCTCGGCGGACAAGGGCGCTGCAGGGCGGACTGCCACAAGCAGGCGCGGCAGCGAAGGCGGCTGATCCTTCGAACCGAATCCGTCTGCAGATCCAGGAGGGGCGCGCAAGCGCCCCTCCTGAGTTTTTTGAGCCTTCGGTCGCGCGCAAGAACTCTGGCGGGCGGCGCGCTGGCGAGGCCGAAGGATTCGGGCTCTTGATGCCGGCGAAGTCGATGACGAGTTCAGCCAAAGGGAACTGGTGCTTGGCACCTCGCGCCGGACGCTTCACCGGCGTTTGGCTTAGATCGTGGGCGACACGGAGCGGGCCGTCACATCGTCGCGCGGGCTGGGAAACGGAGTCGGTACGGCCGGCCGGATTGCAGTTCACACCCCTGACCGCGACCGGGCATGCGGCATCCCCAGCATGCCGTGTCGCGCAGCAGGAGTGATCTGCCTGACGTGACCGCGAGCGCGCTTCGTCATCACGACCGGACCACGCTCGAGATTGGGGACACTCGACGCCCAGGGATCGGGGCGCTCTACCCTCCGCAGCGCGATTGACCGATAGGGCCCGCCGGTTCAAGAGGTCTGACCCAGCCCCGACGCCGCAAGAACATGCTGGCGCCGCCGATCCCAGTGACAGCGCGGCGAATCGTCGACCCCGTTCGGCCGCATGGTCTCGATCCCCTCCCACGCGAAGGCCGTCGTGATGAAAACAACTACCGCTTTTCGTTGCGATCGCCATCTGTTGTGCGACGTCCCCTGGCTACACTCTGCCGCCTGAACTCTCCAGCACGAGAGCCCCCTGCCGCCGAAGGGCACCGGCGGATGTGCCCATCGCGGGGTGTCCTGGTCGGCGGCGACACGTTCGGGACTGCTGCCGTGATCGGCGCTCTGCCGTACGTAGACGCTTTCGCAGCACATGATCGTTCAACGACGACTACCTTCCGGGCTGCGAGTTTTCCGGTTCGCCTGACGTGTTCTATCGCTTCACCCCGCCGCCAACGCTCCGTGTGGGATGTCTCGCTCTGCGGTTCCGGTACGACACCGGCATCGCGGTCTAATCCTCTCACGACCGCGAAGGAGGTCGCGTGCCGGGACGACTCTCCGACCGTTCACTGCAGTCGCACATCACGGCAGTGAACCTCCTGGCAGGGAACGAACACGTACTACTTCATCGTGGACGTGGGTTCAACGGCAAGGTGCGGTGGGCAGTAATCATTCCGTGTCAGCGAGTGCCCACCTCCCGCCGCAATGCAACTGTGCCCGGCGAATGCCGTCAACGAAGGCGAGCCGGCTTGCTTCAACGGCTATATCGACACCTTCAACGGGGCTGCATCTGAACCCGGTGGTGTCCTTAATGCTCCCGTGCGATCTGGGAACCCGACGGTCTGCGGCACCTACGACGCACAATGCCAGCAATCGTGACAAACTGACTGGTACCAGTTCACGCTGACTGCGCCGACCACGACCACCGTGAGCGTCATCGGTGGTGGGCTGACCGGATCGGCGGTGGCGATCGTCGACAATCTGTGCGCCCTTAACCGTATTCTGTGGAACTCACCCCACGGTGCAGTGTGCCAACGCCACCCGCTCGGCGTATGCCTTTGCCGGCACCTACCGGATCTTCACGGCGAGCTTCTTCGACTCACGCCATGCGGCACACCGGTACGTGATGACAGATATCCGGGATAAACGGTTCCACCGCGGTCCCCGCCACGAGCTGGGGCAAGCTCAAGACGCTCTATCGCCATCAGGTTCATCGGTGTTGCTGACCGCCACGAGCAACACGGCGCCCCAGGGTGGTCGCCGGCGTTCATGGCGACGGGCGGGTCAGGCCCAGACTCAGAACTGGCAGCTCTTCGGCTCGAGTCGGTCAAAGCGCGCGTGGATCATTGCCGCTATGACAGTAGTGGCCACCGTCGAAGTAGCCGGTGCCGACGAAGCTCTGGGTGCTTGCACGCGCGGTCGTAGCCGTCGCCGCCGTTCTGCAGCTCGAACTCGCGGATCCTGCAGCCGGGCGTAGGCGGTCATCGCCTCGTCGCGGTAGCCGCGCGCCAGCTCGAACATGCTCAGGTTGAGCGAGTGGAAGCCGGCCAGCGTGATGAACTGGAACTGTGTAGCCCATCGCACCCAGCTCGCGCTGGAACTTGGCGATCGTCGGCGTCGTCCAGGTGCTTCTTCCAGTTGAACGACGGCGAGCAGTTGTACGCGAGCAGCTTGCCCGGGAAGCTGGCGTGGATCGCCGTCGGCGAACTGCCGCGCCTCGTCGAGGTCGGGCGTCGAGGTCTCGCACCAGAGCAGGTCGGCGTACGGCGCGTAGGCGAGGCCGCGCGCGATCGCCGGCTCGAGTCCGCCGCTGGCACGCCGGTAGAACCCCTCGGCGGTGCGCTCGCCGGTGCAGGAACGCGCTGGTCGCGCGCGTCGACGTCGCTGGTCAGCAGCTTGGCGCTGTCGCGCGTCGGTGCGCGCGACGAGCACGGTCGGCACGTCGATGACGTCGGCGGCGAGCCGCGCGGCGACGAGCGTGCGGACGAACTGCGCCGGTCGGCACCAGCACCTTGCCGCCCATGTGGCCGCACTTCTTCTCGCGAGGCGAGCTGGTCCTCGAAGTGCACGCCGGCGGCGCCGGCCTCGATCATGCGCCTTCATCAGCTCGAACGCGTTCAGCGGCGCCGCCGAAGCCGGCCTCGGCGTCGGCGACGATCGGCGCCGAGCCAGTTCGGCTTCGCGCCGTGCCCTCCGAGCGGTCGATCTGGTCGGCGCGCAGCAGCGCGTTGTTGATGCGGCGCACGACCGCCGGCACGCTGTTCGCCGGATAGAGGCTCTGGTCTGGGTAGCATCTGGCCGGCGAGGTTGCGCGTCGGCCGCCACCTGCCAGCCCGACTGAGGTAGATGCCAGTCGAGCCCGGCCTGCGACCATGCTGCGACCGCCTGGTTGCCGGTGAGCGCACCTAGCGCGGGCACCGGCGGCTGGCGTGGCATGAGTTGCCAGAGCCGCTCGGCGCCCATGCGCGCGGCGAGCGTGTGCTCGACGCGCACCGAGCCGCGGAGCCGGACTCACGTCCGGCGGCGGCATAGGCGCGCTGAATGCCCTTCCAGCGCGGGCTCGGTGGTCCACGACTTCTCGATCTGCTCGGCGGTACGTGGCTGGCTCATGACGAAGTCCCTTTGGTCCTTCCATCGAAACGGATGGAGCGCCCCGTGACTGCGCTGCGATCGGTGCGTACGTTATCGGCGGAATGCTCGGCAAGGGGCTGAAGCGGCAGTGTAGCCGAACCGGGGCCTAGGGCGCATGGCCGGCTTTGCGGCCGGCCCGCACCATCAGTAGCGCGACGCGCTTCGGTCTGGCGGGCTGAAGCCACGCCAGCTCGGCGGTCTCGCCCACCAGCGTGCCCGCCATCGCCACGCATGCCGAGCGCGCGTCGATCACCATCCGCACGCGGCCTTCGCAGAACGAGACATCGGCGGGCCCCGGCGCGCGCGCCGGGTCTACCGCCTCCATGGCGCCGTAGGCCGAGATCTCGCCGGCGCTTGATCCAGCGTCGCCAGCAGGCGCTGGTTGCCGCGGAGTGGCGCCAGCGGCGGGTAGCCGTCGGTGAACGCGATGCTGGCGCGTGCGTGCGGGCGGGCACTGGCGACGATGCGGCGCATCGTTGCCTTGGCGGCCTCCGCGCTGCTCGATCGACAGCGCGCGCAGGTCGCCGGCGACGAAGGTGGCTCCTCGGCGATCACGTTGTTCTTGCCGAACGCCGTGCCCCGGCTCTGCTCGCTGTCGAAGGTCAGCGAGGTGCCGCCCACGATGGCGCCGGGATTCACGGTCAGGTAGCGCTCGCGCGACAGCGAGTCCTCGAACGCGGCGAGGATGCGCGGCGGCTTCGTACACCGCCCCGCCGCCGATGTCGGAGCTGAAAGATCTGCGAGGAGTGCGCCGGGGTGCCCTGCACGCGCAGCGTCCAGCCGCTCGCGCCGCGCCGCGCCGACCACGCGTGCCGCTGCGGATCGCCGTCGCCGTCCTCGAAGCCGATCGCGATGTCGGCGGAGTCGGCCGCGGCGAGTGAGGTCGTCGGCGGGCGCCGCTGCAGCTGGCGTGCCGGCCTTCTCCTCGTCGCCGGTGAGCACTGGCGGTGACCGACAGATCGTCGAGCGCCCCGGCGTCGCGCAGGCGCGCAGCGCCAGCAGCATGATCACGTCGCCGCCCTCTCATGTCGGAGACGCCCGGCCGGTGGCCACCGAATCGGAGAGTTTCGTGAAGCGCTGAAACGGGCTGTCGGGCTCGAACACCGGTGTCGAGGTGGCCGATGAGCAGCAGCCGCGTGTGCTGCCCCGCCGCCCCGGACGCCGGGCGATGAGATGACCGGCCCGCCCCCATTCGGCGCCGTCCACCCACTCCGTGGCGAACCCGAGCGTGTCGAACTCGGTGCGGAACAGGCGGCCGACCTGCGCGCACGCCGTCAGGGGTTCGATCGTGCCGCCGTTGATGTCCACGGCGCGGACGAGCAACCGGGTGGCCGCGGTGCGCGCTGATCCACGGCGGCGACGATGCGGCGCTCGACCTTTGGACTGCAACAGCGGCACGTGCCGCCGGCGGTGTCGCCAGCGGCACGGCGGTGAAGCGAGGATCGGCGCCCGAACGCGCCTGGCCGCTGCTCGCGAGCTTCACCACGCGGCTACGCGCTCGCGATCCGGGGCCGGCGCCTCGAGCCCACGATCAGCCCTTGGGCTGCGGGACGATTCTCAGGTACGGCCGCGGGGCCTTCCAGCCCTGCGGATACTGCTTCTTCGCGTCGTCGTCGGAAACCGAGCCGGCGATGATCACGTCCTCGCCCTGCTTCCAGTTCACCGGCGTCGCGACCTTGTGCTTCGCGGTGAGCTGCAGCGAATCGATCACGCGCAGCACCTCGTCGAAGTTCCGGCCGGTGGTCATCGGATAGACGATGATCAGCTTGATCTTCTTGTCCGGGCCGACCACGAACACGTTGCGCACCGTCTGGTTGTCGGCGGCCGTGCGGCCGTCGCTGAGTGCCGGCGGTCGACGGCCGGCAGCATGCCGTAGAGCTTCGCGATCTCGAGCTCGGGATCGCCGATCATCGGATAGTTCGGCGCGTGCCCCTGCGTCTCCTTGATGTCGGCGGCCCACTTCGGCGTGGTTCTCGACCGGATCCACGCTGAGGCCGATGATCTTGGTGTTGCGCTTGTCGAACTCGGGCTTGAGCTTCGCCATGTAGCCGAGCTCGGTCGTGCACACCGGCGTGAAATCCTTGGGATGCGAGAACAAGATCGCCCACGAGCCGCCGATCCACTCGTGGAACTTGATCGGTCCCTCGGTCGTCTGGGCCGCAAAATCCGGAGCTTCGTCGCCGATGCGGAGGGCCACGACGCCCTCGCCAGCCTGAGTTGCCATGATGAGCCTCCTTATGGGGTTGAGGATGCCGCAGCATAGCGACGGCGAACGGCGGCTAGAAGCCCCGGCCGGCGCATCGAGCCGTGCCTGGAGCGACCGCAGACCGGGATGTTCAGGCCAGATAATCCGGGCCACCGCCAGCTCCGGCACGCGCGTCCGCCAGGCAGTTGTCCGCGGTCAGCAACTCGACCAGCTCGCTGGTGCGCCTCCGGGCCGCGCCCCAGATCGGCGACGTTCCCAGTCCACGCGCGCCGTAGAAGAGATCGAAGTCCGCATAGGCCGGAGTCCAGCGGCTCACGAACGCCACCGAATCGAGGGTGGGGCAGGTCGCACGCAGCGCCTGCCGTTGCCCAGGATGGAACGCAGGACGCCGGCGGCCCGGCGCGGCTCCATCCCTGCTCGGGAATCACGAACACGGCGCTCACGCGCCGGCCCGCGGTAGCTCCTGCCACGGCCGTGATCGCGCGGCGGGCGGTCTCCGCCTTGCGCAGGAACGGGTCGAGGGGCAGGTCCACGTTGACCAGTCGGAGCGCGGCGCGTCGCCGGATCAGCGACTCGGAGATCGCGATCTGGCCGGTGACGAGCAGCGCCGCGAGGGCCCAGCCCAGCGCCTGCCGCGTGCTCATGCGCGGCCCGCGCCCGGGCTCTTGCCGGATCCTGCCGTTCGCGGTGCGACTCCGCCCGCGCCGGTCAGCCATTTCGATCCCGGCGCCCAGCGCCATGGTGAGGCCGGCCAGCGGCACGTAGAGGTAGTGCAGGTAGCGCTGGCTGAGGAGCGGAAGCACCGGGCGCCAGGGCGAGCAGCCACCAGGCCAGGCCCGTGGCCGGCAGGCGCGTCGTCCGCCACGCGAGCGCCGCCAGTGCCGCGAACCCCAGCAGCACCCACAGCGCGCTCCGCCAGGCGGTGGTCGAGAGCGTCGAGTAGAGATCGGGGATCGGCGTCTGGAAGTCCGCCGCCCAGCCGGTCATCGTCATCAGGTTGTGGAACAGATTGGCGCCGTAGGCCCGCTGAGTAGACATCGTTGACGAACACCGCGGCCTGGAATGCGGGCGTGGAAGGAGGTAGGCGAGCAGCAGCACGCTGGGTGACCATCAACGCCGCATAGCGCAGCGCCCGCGTCCGAGCGGCGCCGCGTCCGGCACCCGGCAGCAGCAGGACGAGGGAAGCAGCATCACCGACTCCTTGCTACAGCAGCGCCGCGGCGAACACCGCCACCGCGCCGAGCCGCCATCGCCAGCCGTCGCGCGTCACCATCCACAAGGCGGCCAGCGCCAGGATCAATGAAAGCGGCTCGGCCACGGTCACCACCTGCCGCACCACGGTGAGATGGAGCCGCGACAGCGCCGAACAGACCGGCGGCCAGGGTCGCGGCCATCACGCCCCTCCCGCGCCCGCATCCACAGGTACGAGGCCGTCGCGGCAGGCCATGACAGGAACCAGTTGGCCAGCATGTAGGGGAACGCGTGCGCCCCCGAACAGCGCATACGCGAGAGGTGGAAGTAGGCGGCGCCCGAAAGGCAGCGCCAGATCGTGGGCGGTTCGGGCACGAGGCCCCGCGCGCGCTCGAGATAGATGAGGTCGTCCGGCGTGAAGTAGGCGCCGAGGGCGCCGCGATGCACGAACAGCGCGACGGCTACGACTCCGAGCAGGAAAAGGAGGTCGGTGCGGGCCGTGCCTGGGCTGCTCTCCCAGAGTCGTTGTCCCGCGGACCGCTCGGCCTGAGATGGCCGCTGGGCCCTGCCGCCGCAGGCTTGGGAGCGCCATCCTAAATAGGACTGAACCACCCGTTCTGGATCAGCTTCTCGTTGATCCGTCGCGCCTCGCGCATCGTCTCCGGGCCGCCGAGGTCGCGCCCGGCGCGGGGCGGTCGAGCAGCTTCTCCAGCTCGTCGTCGAACAGCGCGGTGACGCGCTCCGGGCGTGTGCGGGACCGGGCTGCCGTCGGGGCCGGTGATCGTCACGTGATCGCGGTGCACCATACGCTGCGCGATCATCAGCCGGTAGATGCGGTCGGTGGCGAGGTCTTCCATGTAGCCGTCGAGCAGGCTCGCGCCGCGCGCCGTTGAGCACGCCGTTGCGGTAGCGGATCGCGGTGCGCACCGCGGCGCGCGTGCCCGTCGAGCGATGCGCCGCCCGACTGCCGACGGCACCGGGCGCAGGTCGGGATAGCGCTCCGACGCCGGCGGGCGCGCGCCGAGCTGGTTGGGCGCCGGGAACTGGGCGACCGCGATCGCGTTCTGGTCCGGATGCCCGGTCCACGCGCCGTCCATGAAGCACGACGCTTCGTTCTTCTTGTCCTGCTCGAGCACCGCGAGCGCGCGCGCGTTGAGCTCGGCGATCCTCGCGGCTCGGGTAGCAGCGCGGTCATGCCGCCGATCGCCAGCGCGCCGCGCCGGTGGCAGATGTCCGCCATGCAGGTGGCGCAGGCGCTGGAAGAACGGCACGTCGTGCGGAATGGTGTTGCGGTCCGGCAGCACCCACGCCGGATCGGCGAGCGTGAAGTGGATCAGGCTCGCCATGTAGTCCCAGCGCCCCAGGTTCAAGCCCGAGGATGTGGTCGCGCAGGTGGTAGAGGAACTCTTCCATCTGGAAGGCGAGCGGATGCGACTCGACCAGCGCCATGCACTCGGATCGGTGCCGTCGTCCCAGCGCTTGCGCGCGCTCGAGCGCGTGGAACACGTCGCGCCACCACAGCGCTTCTTCGGCCGACTCGGTCTTGGGGATGTAGATGCAGAGCGGATGCGCTGAGCCTCGAGCCGGAGCGGCCACACCAGCATCGCCAGGTCGAACAGCGACGCCGAGGTGAGTCCTCGCCGGCGATAGATGCCGGCCTGCGAGAGGTGGAGCCCGCGCACCCGGCTCCAGATCACGGTCGGCGATGGGCTCGATGCCGACGCGTGCGCTCGCGCTTTGCGATCCTCGTAGGTCAGCGTCCCGTTCAGCGCGGCGTGGATGTTCTGATGCCCAGCATGAGCGTTCGGCCAGGCGTTCGCCATCGAGTCCTCGAGGTCGAGCATCACGCCCGGCGCGCCCGAGTTGAGCATCTTGACCACCAGCTCGCCGTCGTCGGCCGGGCCGGTCATCTGGTTGCGCTGGTCCCGGCACCACGCGGGCAGCGTGATGCGCCAGCTCGCTGGTGGTGGCGTCCGAGGGCGGCAGGTGGTTGGGCAGCTGGCCCGTGATGCGCGTCGGCGAGGCGCCAAGCGCCGCGCCGCCAGCGCCTGCTGCCGCGCCGTGAACCGGCGGTGAAGCGGTCCGTAGAACTCGCGGAAGGCTTCCGACAGGTCGCGCGCGAGGTCGAAGCCCTGGGCGCGCAGTTCATCCGGGGATCAGGCATCGTTCCGGCTCCAGCCTCCGTGGCGGCCAGCGCGCCCCATCAGCGCAATGCCAGTCCCGCTTCCACCTTGCCGGCCAGCCGCGCGCCGCAATCGCGTCGATGAAGCCCTCGGTCGTCACGCGCTTGGCGATCGGCGGCTGGGCGATGCCGGCGAGGTCCTTGGTCACGATGCCCGACTCGATGGTCTCGATCACCGACTCCTCGAGCGCCTGGGCGAACGCGCACCAGCTCGGGCGTGCCGTCCAGCTCGCCGCGCTTCGCGATCGCGCCGGTCCAGCGCGAAGATCGTCGCGGTCGAGTTGGTCGAGGTCGGCTCGCCCTTCTGGTGCTGGTAGTAGTGCCGCTGCACCGTGCCGTGCGCCGCCTCGTACTCGAAGTGGCCGTCGGGCGAGACCAGCACCGAGCGTCATGAGGCCCAGGCTGCCGAAGCCCGACGCCACCATGTCGCTCATCACGTCGCCGTCGTAGTTCATGCACGCCCACAGGAACCCGCCCGCGATGCCGCACGGCGCGGGCGACCGCGTCGTCGATCAGCATGTAGCTGTAGGTGATCCCGGCCTTGTCGAGGTCGGCCTGCCGGCGCCTCGGTTTCCTGGCGGAAGATCTCGCGGAAGGCGCCGTGATAGATCTTGGCGATCGTGTCCTTGCCGCTGAACCAGAGTTCATCTTCGCGTCGAGCGCGTAGGCGATGCACGCCTTGGCGAACGAGCGGATCGAGCCGTCCAGGTTGTGCATGCCGCGCACGATTCCCGGAGCCTTGAACTCGTGGACCAGCGCCCGCACCTGCGTCGGCGCCGTTGGCCGGCGTGTAGACCAGCTCCGACCTTGCCGGGCTGGCGGATGCGCATCTCCGCTGCTCTTGTACATGTCGCCGTAGGCGATGGCGGCCGATCGTGATCGGCTTGACCCACGAGCGCACCATCGGCGGCACGTTCTTCACGCATGATCGGCTTGCGGAACACCGGTGCCGTCGAGGATGGCGCGGATGGTGCCGTTGGGGCTCGGCCACGCCTGCTTGAGCTTGTACTCGATGACGCGGTCGTCGTTCGGCGTGATCGTGGCGCACTTCACGCCCACGCCGTACTTCTGGATCGCCTCCGCCGCCTGCACCGTGACCTGATCGTCGGTGCGTGTCGCGGTCGGGCAGGTACAGGTCGTAGCGCTCGAGCTTCAGGCTCCACGAGGGGCTCGATCAGCTGCCTGCTTCACCATCGTCCAGATGATCGCGGGTCATCTCGTCGCCGTCCATCTCGACGATCGTGTTCTTGGCCACTACCCGCGGGCTGCTCATCGGCTTCCTCCGTACGTCACGACGTGGTCGGGAACTGGGACCAGGTTACCAGAGCCGACGCGGCGCGGCGAGCCGGGAAGCCGCTGCCGCCGCGGGCCCGTTTGACTCGTCGTGGCACGGCCTGCTTCGATGCCGGGTCCGCGCTCCCATCGCGGACCTCGAATGACGCCCGCAGGCACTCATGGGGAGACCGGCATGGCAATGGTGATCGGGATTCCGGCGGAAGTGGCCGCCGGTGAGAAACGCGTCGCCACCGTGCCCGAGGTGGTCGGAAAGCTGATCCAGCTCGGCTTCGCGGTGGCGGTGCAGAGCGGGCGCGGGCGCTGCGGCCGACTGCAGCGACGACGCGTACCGCGCCGCGGGCGCGGAGATCGTGCCGATCGCCGCCGCGCTGTGGGCGAAGGCCGACATCGTCTTCAAGGTGCGCGCGCCCGTGGCGCGGCGAAGTCGCCTGCTGCGCGCGGGCACGACGCTGATCTCGCTTCATCTGGCCGGCGCAGAACCCGGAGCTCATGCAGCAGCTCGCCGCGCAGCAAGGCGACGGTGCTGGCGATGGACAGCGTGCCGCGCATCTCGCGCGCGCAGAAGCTCGACGCGCTGTCCTCGATGGCCAACATCGCCGGCTATCGCGCGGTGATCGAGGCGGCGCATCACTTCGGCCGCTTCTTCACCGGTCAGATCACCGCCGCCGGCAAGGTGCCGCCGGCCAAGGTGTTCGTCATCGGCGCCGGCGTCGCGGGCCTGCGCGGCGATCGGCACCGCGTCGGGCCTCGGCGCCATCGTGCGCGCCAACGACACGCGCCCCGAGGTGGCCGACCAGGTCATGTCGCATGGGCGGCGAGTTCGTCCCGGTGGACTACGTCGAGGAGGGCGCCGGCGTCGGCGGCTACGCCAAGGTGATGAGCGAGGGCTTCCAGAAGGCGCAGCGCGAGGTGTTCGCCAAGCAGGCGAAGGACGTCGACATCATCATCACCACCGCGCTGATCCCGGGCAAGCCGGCGCCGCAAGCCTGATCACCGCCGAGATGGTGCAGTCCGATGAAGCCGGGCAGCGTCATCGTGGACCTGGCGGCCGAGCAGGGCGGCAACTGCGAGCTGACCGAGCCGGGCCAGGTGGTGGTGAAGCACGGCGTGACCATCATCGGCTACACCGACCTGCCGAGCCGCCTCGCCCGCCAGTCGAGCACGCTCTACGCGACCAACCTGCTCCGCCTGACCGAGGAGCTGTGCAAGGCGAAGGACGGCACGCTCAACGTCAACATGGACGACGAGGTCATCCGCGGCACCGACGGTGATCAAGGACGGCACCGTCACCTGGCCGCCGCCGCCGCCCAAGCTCTCCGCCGCGCCGGCGTGCCGCAAACCCGCGGCGGCAGATGCCGTCGCTCCGGCTGCGAAGGCGGGCGCACATGGGGCGGCACGGCGCGAGGCTCCGGCCTCGGCCGGCCGCACGGCATCGATGTTTGGCGTCGCCGCCGTGCTGTTCTGGTTCATCGGCGCGTCACGCGCCGGCGGCGTTCCTCGCCCACTTCACCGTCTTCGTGCTCGCCTGCTTCGTGGGCTACATGGTGGTGTGGAACGTCACGCCGGCGCTGCACACGCCGCTGATGAGCGTCACCAACGCGATCTCCAGCATCATCGTCATCGGCGCACTGGTGCAGGTGGCGCCGCCGCTGGCGGAATGGGCGGCGGATCGACCGCCCCGACGCATGGATCGTCGGGCTCGCGGTCGTCGGCCATCGCGCTCACCAGCATCAACATGTTCGGCGGCTTCGCGGTCACGCCGCCGCATGCTGGACATGTTCCGCAAATGAGGCGCGCCGCTGCATGTCCCACGGTCTCGCCATCGTCGCCTACATCGGCGCCGCGATCCTGTTCATCCTGAGCCTCGGCGGTCTCTCCCACCCCGAGACCTCGCGACGCGGCAACCTGCTACGGCATCATCGGCATGGCGCATCGCGGTGCTGGCGACCGTGCTTCGGGCCGCAGGTGACGCCGGCCGGCTACGCCTGGATCGTCGGCGCCATGGCGGTGGGTGCGCGCGATCGGGCTCTACGCCGCGCGCGTCGTGCGGATGACGCAGATGCCGGAGCTGGTCGCGCTCATGCACAGCCTGGTCGGCGTGGCCGCGGTGCTGGTGGGCTACGCCAACTACATCGATCCCGCCGCGCCGCGCATGTTCATCGGGGCCGAGAAGACGATCCACGAGATCGAGATCTACATCGGCATCCTGATCGGCGCGGTGACGTTCTCGGGCTCGGTGATCGCCTTCGGCAAGCTGGCCGGCAAGATCAGCGGCAAGCCGGTGCATGCTGCCGGCGCGCCACCTGGCTGAACCTGGCCGGCCTGCTGGTCGTGATCTGGTTCGGCGGCAGCGTTCATCGCGCGCGCACGATCGGTCGCAGCCGGCATGATGCCGCTCGTCGTCATGACCGTGATCGCGCTGCTGTTCGGCGTCCACATGGTGATGGCGATCGGCGGCGCCGACATGCCGGTGGTGGTCTCGATGCTGAACAGCTACTCGGGCTGGGCGGCGGCGGCGACCGGCTTCATGCTGTCGAACGACCTGCTGATCGTCACCGGCGCGCTGGTCGGATCGAGCGGCGCGATCCTCTCCTACATCATGTGCCGCGCGATGAACCGCAACTTCGTCAGCGTGATCGCGGGCGGCTTCGGCACCGAGCGGCGGCACGCCGCGGCGGCGGCGGGCGGCGCGCAGCCGGCCGGCGAGGTCACGCCGATCAGCGCCGCCGAGACCGCCGAGCTGCTGCGCGACGCGAAGAACGTCATCATCGTGCCCGGCTACGGCATGGCGGTGGCGCAGGCGCAGCACACGGTCTACGAGATCACCAAGCTCCTGCGCGAGAAGGGCGTGAACGTGCGCTTCGGCATCCACCCGGTCGCCGGCCGCATGCCCGGGCACATGAACGTGCTGCTGGCCGAGGCCAAGGTGCCCTACGACATCGTGCATCGAGATGGACGAGCTCAACGACGACTTCCCGAACACCGACGTCGCGATGGTGATCGGCGCCAACGACATCGTGAATCCCGGCGCGCAGGACGATCCGACCGAGCCCGATCGCCGGCATGCCGGTGCTCGAAGTGTGGAAGGCGCAAGACCTCGATCGTGATGAAGCGCAGCATGGCCTCGGGCTACGCCGGCGTCGACAATCCGCTCGTTCTACAAGGAGAACAACCGGATGCTGTTCGGCGACGCCGAAGAAGATGCTCGACGAGGTGCTGGCCGCGCTCAAGGCGTGATCCCGCTGCCGCCGGCTCAGTGCTGCGGCAGTTCCGGTCTCGCGCCGCCACCGCCTCGACCTTCACCTTGCGATCCTGCGCCGCTGCCACGGGCGTGGAGGAGTAGTCCGGCATCGTCACCCGCGCCGACTTCAGCTCGTTGAGCACGATGGTGCTCCGCGGGATCATTTTCTGATAGTCCCGCAGTGAGAAGACGAACAGGTCCCTCGGGTCCTGATCCACGATCAGGATGTCGGTTTCGAGCATGCGGAACCTGCCGAACTGCGAGCTCCCGCCCTTGAGATAGACGTAGTTCTTGTCGGGGGACTCCGGCGCCGGGATCGCTTCGCCCGCGAACGTCAGCCGAATCACTCTGTCATCCATCGTGACACGCGACATCCGGCCGTTGATGCGGGAGGTGGGAAAAGGCCGAATGGCTTGATCATGATTTCGTTGTCGTGGACCATCATGCTCTTGTTGGGCGGCAGGGAGATCAGGTGCTCCAGGTTCATGGATTCCATCTTGAGGATCTTGCCGATCGGCAGAACCCCAAGACTTTGACGTGCTCCACGTCCATGACCAGCGTGTTCGTCTTGGTATCGACCCGCCAGGCGCGCATTTCATTTTGAACGGCATCCAGAACATCAGCGTTCACTTTGCCGTTCAGGTGCAGAACGTACCCGCCGCCATGCTCCTCGTTCCCGGCTTCAATCCTGACCTTCAGGTCGCGCAGATTCGAGCCCGGGTAGTTGAAGACGCTCTCATTCAACATTCCTTCCAGGACCTCGGGCCTGAGAATCACCTCGGACTCCTGCACCATCAGGAGGAAGGAACTGAGGTCTTCGAGGTTGACGATGGGGCCCTCGAGCGGAACGGCGCGCACGGCCAGGTCGGGAGTATCGATGTAGACCTGGTCCGACCACTTGAAGCGGACGTTCTGAAGCCGCATGGGCGCACCACGTCCCTGCGCCGTCCGTACCGTGTCGCCCGCCAGGAACGTGGCGAGCAGTTTGTCGGACTGGGTGTCGGCGGCGCGGTTCGATGACCACTGCAGGAATAGGAGCAGGGTCTCGACCCCGACGATGGCAAGCACCGCGGCGATACCCGTCCGTATGACCAGGGTTCTGTGCCGGCCATACCACGCGCGCAACTTCTCCATGTGCACCTCCTCACGGGCCGGGTTGACGACGTCGCCACTTCATTCAGGGCAATCGTTGTGCCGTGACGTTGCGGCTGGAAGGAGCGTCTGCGGCAGCAGGTTGCGGCCGGGCACTTCACTCACCCGTGACGCCGGACTTGTAAGTTGTTCCCTGGGAGCGAGAAAAGGCTGCCCCGAATGGACCCTAGTGCACCCGCGACGGCAGGGGTGCCGGCGGGCGGCCCCACTCGCTTGCGAGGTCGGGAGCTCGCTCCCGGGGCCGAGCAGGCCGCGAGCACCGAGCACGACCTTCGCCTGGGTCGGCATGGCCTCGAGCGGGAGGTGACGAAACGCAGGAAAGACCGGCCGGCGCCGTAGCGCACGGCGTCATCCAGGGGCGTGGTACGCCTCGGTCGAGCAGTTGCTGGTGAGGTGTTGTACATCGTCTGCATCTGCGCCCGGTGGCCGCGATGGATCGCGGACTCAGAGCACGCGACGGCGCTGATCCCGCGCCAGCCGGAGCCGGAGTTGCTCCACGCGATGCCCGTTGTGCACGACCATGGTCTGATAGCGGTCGTCGAGTGAGCAGAGTCGGTAGGCATTCCCGTAGTGATCCCAAAGACCACGCCACAGGTCTACGAGTCGCCACCGATGACCGGGACGGCCTCGACCGAATAGACAAGATCGGCGACTCGAACACTCTCCGGCTCTGCCCCCGGCATCTGGGGCGTGAGGAGCGGTTGGGCGCCGGGTGCGAAGCGGAACCGCAGCTCGCAATGCGCGGCGGGCACGGCGGCGGGGAATTGCTCGAGTTGGACGATGACATCGCGGACCGAGTCCGGGCGCGATCTCGGCGATCCAGAAGCGCCCGGCGTGCCGCACATCTGCCACGACCATGTGGCCAGCGGCCGGATCGAGCCCGCACGCCGCGACTTCCTCCGCCGAGAGCAGCCGGACGCTGCGCTGCTCCCGCGTGTCGAAGCGGCGCCGCGGTGCGCCCGCGGCGCACGCTGTCGTCGGGAGCAAAGGGATCGGCGGCGCTCGGGCCATCGATCCAGGCCGGGACGCAGACGCGGCAACGGGCAACGGATTCTGGGAAGGCACCGGCGAGGACGAGCAGCCGCCCACCCCGACCGCCGCGGCCAGGGCGAAGAGCAGGGCAACCCCTGAGGTCCGCAGCGCGAGCAACGGCCCTCACCGCTGAGAAGTGGCGCCTGCTTCGAGCTTCAATAGCCGGGCTGTGCGTTGCCACCCAGACACTCGCCCTGGCTTCGGCGGGGATCGGCAGGCTCCCGATCACCTTCCACCGGCTTCTCCATGTCGCCGATCTGGTGCGGATAGTCGGTGCCGAGCACGACGTGGTCGGCGCCGGCGAAGCGATCGCGAACTGCAGGGCATTGGGCTCGAAGTTCACGGTGTCGAACCAGCAGTTGCGCTTGAAGTAGAACGACGGCTTCTGCGGGATGTGGTGCGCAGCACTCGGGGTACGCCTCGTAGCCGCTGATCGATGCGCTCGGCAATGTAGGGAATCGTCCCGCCGAGGTGTCCCAGCACGAAGCGGAGATTCGGGAACGTCTCCAGCACGCCCGCGAACGTCAGGTGAGTGATGGCCAGGGTCGTGTCCACCAGGAAGCCGATCAGCGGCGTGAGCCGGTACTCGGCGTAGGCCGCCTCCCGGGCGGCGTCGTGGGATGGATCATCAGCGGCACGTCGAGACGCGCCGCGGTCTCGTAGATCGGGCCAGTACTTGCGACCATGGATCGGCTCGCCGTTCACGTTGGCGAACAGCATGGCGCCGCGCAGTCCGAGCTGAGTCACGCGCGCGCTCCAGCTCGGTCGCCGAGGCGCGCGGGTCTTGTAGCGGCAGTGTCGCCAGCGGCGCGAACCGGCGGGGATGCTGCCGCTGCGCTTCGGCCAGCGCGTCGTTCACCAGCCGTGCGAGCTGGACGCCGCGCGCCGGCTCCTCGACATGGACGCCCGGCGTCGTCAGGCGTGATCACGCCGATGTCGATCCCGGTGCGATCCATCTCCGCCAGCCGCGTCGTCAGATCCACGTGCCCGTCGGCGACCACGCGTTGAAGTCGCCGGCGTAGTGAACGAGTCGGCGCCCGGTCTCGTCGCGCGTGACCCGGCACGCCGTGCCGGGGCGCTTCTCGATCTCGTCGAGATACGCGAGCGGGTAGTGATGGGTATGGAAGTCGATCTTCATGCGGTCACGCGTGGGGCGTCGGCATGACCGTTGGGGCGGCCGGCAAGGTGCCCGGCTTCGGCCACCAGCTCCACCTCGACGCCGCCGACCGCGGAGGCGAGCACGTTGTAGATCGCCGCCACGATCAGGCTGCCGATGAAACCGAGCACGCCGTAGAGCACGGGAAAGAAGATGATCGCGCCGACGCCGAACAGCGCCCCGAAGGCATGCCCGCCCATGCTGCTGGCTGACCGCGCTCCCGAGCAGGGAGATCATGGCGAAGACGCAGCCGACGATGAGACCCGATGATGGCGTAGAGCACGCCCGAGATCTTCGCGCAGCGAGAACGGTCGCGATCCGCTTCAGGATCATGACGACCTCCGTTCCGAATGCCGAGATGTATCGCGTTCCTCGAACCGCGCCCCGCGGCCAGGACGCGTGGAATCATGGCAGTCATCGGAGTCGGCGGGTTGCGCCGCGGACGAGGCGCTTCAGAGTCCCGGTGGACTCTGATGGGGAACGCAACGCGGTGCGTGATACCGCTTCGATCCGTGTCGCTTCGATTCAGCCACGCGGAGTTTCCCGCGCTACGCTCCCACAACGGCAACCCGGGGTGGATCACCGGGTCGCGAACCGGCGCGCAGTCTAGGCCAACGCCCGGCGGCGCGCACGGGCTTTTTCGTGCAATTGCCGGTTGTCGCGCTCCATCGAACTCGGCGGCGAACCGCTGGAATCGTGCCGCCGCCACCGCCTCAATCGTGTCCGGCGTTCATCGGCGCGTCGGGGCGGACCTTCACTGCCCAGCGTCGCGCAGATCGCCCGCGCGGCGCGCTTGCCTTCCTGCACCGCGGTGACGACCAGCTCGCCGCCCAGCGCGTCGCCGCCCGCGAACACCTTCGGATTGCCGGTGCGGCCCGTGGACTCCTCGACCACGACGCGGCCCTTGCCGTCCACCGTCACGCCGGGGAACTGCGCGATCAGCTCGGGCAGCTTCGACTGCCGATGCCCAGGATCGACCAGGTCGGCCGGCAGCTCGCGCGCCGTCGGCGAGCCGCAGCGCGGTGAGGCGGCCGTTGGCATCGCGCACGAACTCCTTCGGCACCGCGCGCTCGACGAGTCGCACGCTCTTCCTTGCGCGCCAGCTCCATCTCGTGGGCGTAGCCGGGCATCTCCGCCGCGGTGCGGCGGTAGACCATCGTGACCTCGGAGACACCGAGCCCGCGTCAGCTCGCGCGCGGCATCGATCGCGGTGTTGCCGCCGCCGATCACCAGCGCGCGGCGCACGCCGCCCAGCGCGTAGCCGGGCTCGAGCTTGAGGCGCTCGATCCACGCGGTGGCGCCGACCACGTCCGGGCCGTCCTCGCCCGGGATGCCGAGGCGCGCGTCGGCGCCGAGGCCCGACGCCGAGGAACACGGCGTCGAAGTCGCGCAGCAGATCGGCCGACCTTCACGTTCCAGCCGACCTCGGCGCCGGTGCGTGAATCGTCACGCCCAGCGAGCGGATCAGGTCGGTCTCGAGCAGCGAGCCCTCGACGTGCATCTTGTAGGGCGCGACACCGGTGGTGTTGAGCCCGCCGGCCAGCGCGCGCTTCTCGAACACGCGTGACCGCGACGCCTTCGAGCGCCAGGTAGCCCGGCCGCCGCCGAGCGAGGCCGGACCCGCGCGCCGACGCAGGCGACCTTGCTGTGGCCGTCGCCGGGCCTGAGAACAGCGGTCGCGCGCCCGGCGTCGAGCGGACTTCTCGACCGCGTAGCGCTGCAGCCGGCCGATCTGGATCGGCGGATAGCGATGCCAGTCGTTGTACACGCACGCGCCGACGCACAGCACCTCGACCGGGCAGACGCGCGCACGAGTAGCCGAGCAGGTTGGCCGAGAGAATGGTGCGCGCCGAGCCGCGCAGGTTGCCGGTGGCGATCTTGTGGATGAAGCCCGGAATGTCGATGCCGGTCGGGCAGGCGGTGACGCACGGCGCGTCGTGGCAGAACAGGCAGCGGTTGGCCTCGGCCACCGCCTCGCCGGAGCGCATAGCGTCGGCTTGGCGTCGGGGATGCGGCACTCCAGGCGGTCGCGAGCGATCGTGGTCGCGCGCGGCCATCGGTCTCGTTCACGGTTCCCCCACTCGCTCCCCCGCCCGCGGCTGGGAACGCTGCAGGACGCACTGGTGTCCGAGATCCATCTCCACGCTCTCTCCCCATGCCGGGAACCACTCCGCCGAGGCCCTTCTTCGCCCATCGCACCTCGCGCCAGCGCGTCGCAGGGCTTGCCGTCGCGCACCCGGAAGGTCGAGGCCTCTCCATGAAGCCGGCCAGGCGCGGCGTAACGATGGTGAGCCACCGCGGCGCGCACCGCCAGCACGAACGCGCTGTCGTTCCAGTCCGCCGCCTGGAAGCCGGCCGTGCTTGATCAGGCGATCGGACGCCCGGCGGAAGGTCTCCGAGCCAACCCCGACGAGGTCGTCGTCCAGCGGAATGACCGGCCTCGCCGGGCGCGCAGTCGCGCGGCCCGGAACAGGTGGACCGCGCGATCCAGGCGATCGGCGTCAGGGCCCGCTCGACGCGCTCGAACTCACGCGGTGGCCAGCCGGCTCTCGATACCGCGCTCCCAGGGCAGGATGGGCCGGAACGTCTGCAGCCAGCGGATCTCGTCGTCGAAGTAACCCCGGCTGTGCAGGAACCAGGCGCCGCCGAACGCGCAGGTCTGCGCGAGCAGCCCGACCACCGCGCACCACCACGATCAGCGTGAGCAGCCCGATCAAGGCCTTCACCGCCCGGGCGCTCCTGCTCCGGCCCGGCTGCGCATCCGAGCGCACGACATGGGATTCATCGGCTCCTTCGTGGGGCCGGGCGGCAGCCGCGGCGCGGGTCGTTCGGAATCGGGCTGGGACGAGTCCGCCCCGCGCGCGTGGCGGATCGGGCGCATGATGCCACCTTTGCGCGGCGGCAAGAAACCCCCCAGCCGGGTCCGGGCGGGAGGCGGGATGCGCGCCCGGGGTCCAGCATGTACTCTGCTCCGGCTCGTATTGGCCGGGGTCGCGGTGTCCCGGAGTCCTGGATCACGTCGTCGGGGATGTCCATGAAGCAGCTTCGCATCGGAGTCGTCGCCATGGTCGTCATGATGGTTGCCGCGCCGCGCGTCCGCGCCGACGCCGCGCTGGATTCGCTGTTCGCGTCCGAGAAGGCGTTCGCCGCGATGGCGTCCGAGAAGGGAGTCAAGACCGGCGTTCCTGACCTACCTGGCCGAGGGACGCGGTCGTGTTCCAGCCTGACCGCGACCAACGGCCACGCAAGGCTCCGGGAGGCCCGGCCCGAGTCCAAGGCCAGGCTGCTCTGGGATCCCGCCTACGCGCAGGTGTCTTCCGCCGGCGATCTGGGATTCACCACCGGGCCGCTGAGTTTCACCCCGCGCCGGACACCAGCAGAGCCGCCGCACCCGACACCAGCCGAGCCGTCGCCGGGACAGCAGCGGCACCGCGGCCAACGGCGGCGCCGCGCTGCGCCTGCCGAGACGCAAGTACCTCTACGGCCAGTTCAACTCGGTGTGGAAGAAGGTGGGCGAGGTGTGGCGCGTGGTGCTGGACATCGGCGTCACGCACGAGCGAGGCCGCTGCGGAGCGGGTCGGCAGCGGTGAGTTCGAGCCGGGCGCAGCGCTCCCCGCCGCACCATGAAGAGCGGCCGGATCAAGATGTCGTCGCTGGACGAGAAGCTGTCGAAGGCGATGCGGAAGAGCGGCGGCTGGTCCGGGCTTCGCCCATGCACGCGGCCGAGAACGTCCGCCTCTAATACCGATGGGCCAGCTGCCCGCGAAGGGCTCGGAGGCCGCGCAGGCGCGGGTGGACTCGCTGGTCGGATTCTTCGAGTTCAAGTCCGAAGGTCAGGCGTCGCCTACTCCGGCGATCTCGGCTACTCGTACGGGACGGCGGTGCGATTCACGCGAGCGGAGAAGGGTGCGCCGGCGGACACCAGCGTCTATCTCCACGTCTGGAGACTGGAGAACGGCACCGACTGGCAGGTGGCGCTGGCGGTCTGGGAACAAGCCTCGGCGCCCGGCAGCCGCCGGCTACGCCACCCCGGGCGACCGAGGCGCCGCGCGCGGCGGCGGCCAGGGCGAGAGCGATCCACAGCGCCCGACGCCACCTCAGTGCGATGAGGAAAGCACCGAGGGGCGCCACCCTTCCGGCTCGTAGGTCATGGTCACCTCGGTGCCGCCCCGGTGGCAGCACCACGTCGCGCGCAGCAGGTGATCCACGCGGTGGATCGGGACCGCGCTCCCGTCCACGCGCGCCGTCCAGCCCGGAAGTACGTATCGGCGACCACCAGGAATGCCGGGGCGGGGGCCCGGCATCGAGTGCCAGGCGGTCGGGCTCGTCCTCGACCCAGCTCAGCCGGGCCCCCTTCTGGAGCCGGGGTAGTTCCCGGCCACCGACTGCTCGGTGCTGATCGCCTCGCGCGCCGGGTCGAACTGGGCTGCGGCGAGGCGAGGGCGGCCAGAAGCGTCTGCTCGTCGGCTTCGCATTCAGCACGCGGGCCACCACCGATGCCCAGTTCGCGTGCGCCGGCGGAACACCGCCACGACCGGATCGCCGGCCGGAGTCCCGGCACACGCTCGGAACCGCGCCGTGTCGCCCGCACTCCCTGCACCTCGCCGACGACGTAAACCCGACCGCCAGCGCGCGCATCATCTCGCGGCTGGCCGAGCAGTCCTCCGGTGCTCCGGCAGCTTGGCTCCAGGCCAGGTTCGACCGCGGGGCGATAGCCGGCCATGGAGCGCGCCCGCCAGCGTGGATCCATTGATTGGTGAAGAACTGCCTCTGCCGCAGCGCCATCGCGCCCGGTGCTTCGGATCGGCGGCGGCCAGCCGGGCCACCGGCGGCGCCGGCTGCCCGAGACGGCCGAGGTCACCGCTGGACCGCCGCAGGAACCCAGCGTCCACGAGAACCGAAGTCGAGCAGTGAGCGTGGCCTGATCGAGCGTCGCGGCGGCGGCCGTCGCCGTCGCGGTTCGCGTGATCGCGCGGCGAGCCCGAGGGCGGCCGGAATCGCAGCGACCAGCAGTGCGCGCAGGGCGAGATCGATGGCCGCCTGCCTCACGACGTCGGCTGCCTGATGCGCGGAGAACGCGGCCCGGGCGGCCATCACGGCCGACGCGCTGGCGTCGCGCAGCGGCCCCAGCATCGCCAGCGCGGCTCCCGGCCATGACGGCGGCCGCCACGAGCAGTGCCGCCGCGCCGGGCGCCGTGTTCCCTCCAGGAGAGCGCCGATGCCCCGCGCGCCGCGAGCAGGGCCAACGGCGAGCTGGGTGAGGATCAGGGCGTTGACCGGGAGTCGGACGCTGGACCGCAGCGGCACGTGCGTGGCGCGAAGCGTGTGGAGCGGGCCGAGATGCGTGCCGAGCGACAGGATCAATCCGGCTGCGCCGGTCACGGCCAGGAAGACCTTCGGCCCGGCCTCGGTCTGCCGCGCCCGCGCGCCAGAGCCCCGTGGACGGCCAGCGCCACCGTGGGTGCGCCGAGGTGACTGCGTGGAAGTTCGGTGATGCGCATTCCGCCCCAGCACGTCGGTCCGCCGAACCCTCACCGCCTCCACGGCCAGACCGTGAGCGAGCAGGTCGCGCGGGGCGAGGCCGCACTGGCCACTTCCGCGGCGCCGATGCCGCCTCGGCATGCCGCGCACCGAGAGCCGGTTGTAGAGGAGCGCCGGCCACCACGACGCGGACGACAGGGGGCGGCACCGAGGAGCGCGCGCGCCCGCCGCCCACACCAGCCGCGCCGGCCGCCGCAGCCGGAATGCGCGCTCGAGGTGGCGAAGGCGCGCGGCGAGCGGGCGCGATGGTGTCAGAGTGATCTGAGGGTACCGGGCGAGGAACTCGGAACCCCAGCGCCAGCGCGAGGGCCAGCGATCGCGCCCCATGGCCGCCGGTCGGCGAACACCCGATGGATGGCCAGCAGGACGACCGGCACCAGCGACACCGCCAGCGCGCAGCTGCGGGTCGTGGCCGAACGTGAAGGGCACGAGCAGATTCGGCATCAGGCTCCCACGCCACGCCGGCCCACACCATCGCGAAGCGGACCGGACCCCGCACAGCCGGCGGGCCAGCGCGGCGATCGCCAGCATTCCCGCCAGATGCGTGAGCAACGGCAGCGCCAGCGGCGGCCAGGCGCGCGCCAGCGGTGCAGGGCGTCGTAGGCGTCGAGCAACACCGTCGGGCAGGAACTGCGGCCGATAGTCGGAGAGTGCCCGCGGTGCTGGGGAGCCCCGGCGCAGATGTAGGGCGTCCAGTGCGTGCGCTCGTGCCGCTCGTGCCAGCGCGTGGCGGAGAACTCGGCGAAGGCGCGCTGAAGTCGGCGGTGTCGCCGAGTCAACGAAGCCCTGCCGCCCGAAGAGTTGCGGGCGAACAGATTGCCCAGATCAGAGGCGAGCCAGGCGAAGCGCGTGCCGCCCCGCGCAGCCGGTCCGGGGCCGTCGCCGCCGGATCGTGCCACCGCACCTGCAGGCGCACGCGGCGCGCCCGCGCGAGGCCAGCGCGCCCACCATGCTGGATGGCGGCGCGGAGCTCTTCGAGCGAGCGCACCACGCCGCCGCGCACCACCCAGCGCATGCGGCGCAGGCTGGCGACGTCGCGGGTGGGATCGGCGCCGACGATCAGCAGGTCGGCGTCGCTTGCCGGGCCCGACGGTGCCGAACTCGTGCGTCGCGCCCCATCGCGCGCGGCCGCCGCCGCGGTCGCCGCGACGAGCACGTCCAGCGGGGTCATGCCCGCGCTTCTGCATGGCCTCCATCTCGGCGTAGATCGCCGGCCCATGGAGCGTGAGCGGGTTGCCGGCGTCGGTGCCCATCGCGATCGGGATGCCGGCGCGATGCACGCGCATCAGGTTCTCGGCCATGGTCGCGGTGCAGGCTGTCGATCAGGCGTCGCGCGCGGCAGCGCGCGCGTGATCACCGAGCCGCTGCGCGGCCGCCGGCGTCGCGGCGACATGGCGCGCGGGTCAGCGAGTCCACCACGCCGTTCGGGTCGTCGACCGCCGGCGGCGCTGCCTTCGTCACCGACTCGGCGCAGCCGCACGTAGCCGTCGCGCACCGTGAGCGTCGGGACAGTAGATCGTGCCGTTCTTCTTCGGCAGAGCTGCGATGAACTCCGTCGTCGACCGGCAGATCGTCGCACGCTGTGGACCAGCAGCCTGCGCCCCGGCGCGCAGCGCCACCTTGGCCTCCTGCGAGCCCGGTGGCGTGCACGATCAGCGGCAGCCCGGCGCGCTGCGCCTCGTCGCCCGGCCGCGCAGCACCGCGCGTTCCATCGGCGGCGAAGTCGCTCCCGCGGCCGCACGATGAACCACACCTTCACCGCGTCGGCGCCGATGGACTTGAGATAGCGGACACCGCCCGGCGCCGCGGCACGAGTCGCGTGAGCACCATGAACTGCCGCTCGGCCGGCACGTTGAGCCAGTGGTCGACGGTCGAGAGCAGCGGCCCCGCGGCCGAGACGTGCGGCGCTCGCGTGCTGCGCTCCGCCTCGTCGCGCATGCGCACGCGTCCACGGCGAAGCCGCCCACGTCGAACACGGCGGTGACGCCCGCAGGCGAGCCAGGCGCGATGGAAGCGCTTCGGGATGAGCGCGCGAGCCGCGCCTCGCACCTGGTCGTACGGATGCTCGGCACGCAGGTCGAGCGCGTCGGGCCGACCGTCCGCCCAGCCGGTTCTGCGAATAGTGGACGTGCGCGTCGACCAGCCCGGGCAGCACCCACGGCGCCGCGCGCGTCGAGCGTGTCGACGCCCGCCGGCACCGGGCACCGCGTGCGCGCGGCCCGCGCGCACTCGATGCGCCCGTCGCGCAGCACCACCACCGCGTCGCGCGACCGGCGGGCCGCCGCGTGCCGTCCACCAGTGTCGCGCCGACGATCGCGCGCGGCGGCGGCGGCACGCCCGGGCAGCGCCTGGAACGCGCGTGGTCACCGCGATCTTCCAGCCGCGCCGGCGTCGCGACGAACAGCCGCTCCGAGAGCCCGCCTGCTCGTCTGGCGCCGTAGCGCACGCGGTAGCGATAGGTGCCGTACACGACGCCCGTCGCGGACCGGCGTCAGCGCGCAGGTCGAGCGCTTCGAAGTGGTCGGGCCAGCCAGCTGCCTGCCGACGAGTCGCGAGCGAGTCGTAGCCGAGCGCGAACCCGGTCGGCCCGGTGCGCGCCAGCCGCGGCGAGCGGAGGTAGCAGGCAAGATAGGCGTCGCGATCGCGATGGCGGATCGCGTCGAGGTTGGCCCGAAGACCATGCGCGGCGGCAGCGGCGAGGTCGGCGGCCTCGTCCGCCGCGGCGGCCCGCGGGGCAGTGCAGCCCCACGCGCGAGGCGATCGCGACCAGTGAGGACAGACGCGGAGCCGGCGGCCGAGTCGTAGCATCGCGGCGCGGGCTATCGCCTGGGCCCGCTCGCCGCGGCGCCTCGCCGGATGCGGCGCGCCGCTCTTCGCGACCTCGCGCTGGAGGAAGTGCCCCGCGCCGCGCTCGACGTCCAGCTTGCCGTCGCGCGTACTGCACGCGGCCGTTCACCACCACGTGCGTCGGCTTGCCCTTGACCGCGAAGCCCTCGAAGATGCTGCGATCGGCGCGCGAGTGATGGGTCTTGGCGCTGCGCGTGCCGGTCGCTGCTCGGATCGTAGAGCACGAGGTCGGCGTCGGCTGCCGACCGCGATCGTGCCCTTGCGCGGGTAGAGGCCGAAGATGCGCGCCGGGTTGGTGCTGCCGAGCGCCACCATGCGCTGGAGGTCGAAGTGCCCGCTCGCAGACGCCGTAGGTGTAGAGCATCTGGCAGGCGGTCCTCGATGCCGGCGGCGCCGTTGGGGATCAGGGTGAAGTTGTCCTTGCCCATCTTCTTCTGCTCCATCGTGAACGGGCAGTGATCGGTGCCGACCGAGTCGAGCATGCCGCTCGTGAGCCCGGTCCACAGCGCGTCGTGGTGGCCGAGGTGCGGCGGGCGGATCGGCGGGCTCATCACGTAGGCCGAGCCCTCGAAGTCGGGCTTGGCGAACACGCTGTCGTCGAGCAGCAGGTACTGCGGGCAGGTCTCGCCGTAGCAGCGTCTGGCCGCGCAGCTTGGCGCGCTCGAGCGCCTCGCACCGCCTCGCTGGCAGGTCATGTGCACGATGTAGGCGCGTCGCGCCGTGGAGCCGCGCCATCATCAGCGCGCGGCTCGGTGGCCTCGCCCTCGACCGCTGCTCGGCCGCGACACCGGATGGTACTCGGGCCCGAGCTTGCCGGCCGCGACCAGCTCCTTCTGCAGGTTGAACACCGCGTCGCCGTTCTCGGCGTGCACGGTCACGACCGCGCCGAGCTTCGCCGGCCTGCTTCATGACCTGATAGAGCTCGCCGTCGTCCACCATGATGGCGCCCTTGTAGGCCATGAACACCTTGAACGAGGTGATGCCGTGCTGCTGGACCACCGCGCGCATCTCCTCGGCGGTCCTGTCGGTCCAGCCGGTGATCGCCATGTGATAGCGTGTAGTCGGCGACCGCCTTCTTGCTGCGCCGCTGCCAGATCTCGAGCCCTTCGAGCAGCGACTGGCCGCGCGCCGGGATGCAGAAGTCGATGATGCAGGTCGTGCCGCCCGCGACGCCCGAGGCGGTGCCGGACTCGAAGTCGTCGGCCGACACCGTGCCCATGAACGGCAGCTCCATGTGGACGTGCGGATCGATGAAGCCGGGAACACGAACTGGCCCGAGGCGTCGAGCACCTCGTCCTTGGCGCGCGCGCTGTCGAGGCCCTCGCCGATCGCGACGATCTTGCCGCCGTCGCAGTAGACGTCGGCCGAAGCGATCGGCGGCGGTGACGATCCGCCGTTCTTGATCAGCAGTCCCATGTGCCCTCCTTCTTCCAGGTGTCCGGTGCGTCTGGGCGCGGTCACCGCCGCGCGATCGCCACTGGTCGATGCTCAACGAGAGCCCGTGATGCGCCGCCGAGAGCTGGTGGGCCAAAGTGGCCCCTGGTCCCCATGAGGGTGCGCTGGGCACCAGCGCACGCCGCCGTACTGTCCGAACGGGATCCCAAAGCCGATACCCCACGAAGGTCCTTCGATGTCGAGGTTCTCGTCTTTGAGGTATCCGGCACGCAACGCCAGCGTTCAGACCTGATCTCGAGACGACCGGGCTCTCTCGCGAAGTGACCTTCCGCGGGTTCCGAGCTGTGTGCAGATCGCCCGCCAGGGAGACCGCAGAACAGCGGCATCATTCCGACCCGATGAGATGTCCGAACGCTTCGAGCTGGATGGGACCGCGAGCCGACGGAATCCGTCGAAGCGCGCAGCAACCCCATGTCGCCGTTCCTCCGGGATCGGAGCTGTGAGGTCCTCGGCGGTGAAGGTCAACACGGCACGTTGTTCAGGTCCGCGAATCCGTACGATGATCCAGAAAGTGATCGCCGGCGTCGCTCCGCCCAGCGGGCTGACGACCACGAGACCGACGTCATAGGCGGTATGACTGGGCTCCATGAATCCCGGCACAAGGTCGACGTCGATGTTCTTCTGCGCGAATCCCAGCGCCCACATCGGCATATCGTGTGATTCGAGGCGCATCCTTGTGACTCCACGCCGCGACGGACTGGAGCGACCTCGACAGGCGCCCAGCCCGATGCGAAACCCGTTCAAGCCTCTCGAAGGGCGCAATCTCTCCGACCTCGGTGCCCGACCCGTTGGTCAGCTCAATGGTCCCGTACTCGAACTTGTTCTGTCCCAGCTCGACATCGAACCCGGCCCAACCGAACGAAACCCGGTTCATCGTCCCGTGCAGGTCAGTCGGACACCATGGAGGGGTAGTTCGTCCTGATCCCATGATAGTGAACCCTGTTCCTGTATCCGAGCAGAGACGGGTTGACCCATCTGTTTCGGTCGTCTGACCAGAACACCGCCGGACGCGCCGGCCATGCCGCCAGCACGCGCTGTGGTGTTGACTAAGGCCCCGTGGAACTGGCTCCGAGCCGGGGTGTACCCCGATGGCCAAGGCGGCGACCGTCACGAAACCGCATGACATCCAGCGTCGAGCTTTGACCGCCATCACGTTCCAGCCCGGCATTTGATCCTCCCCGCCCGGCGGCCTGCACGATAAGCCACCAGCGCGGCACAGTCTTTCGCCGCACCAACCCGTCCACCACCGCCGCGGCCAGGATGGCGGCGCACAGAGGCTCGGGAGCAGGTCCGGCAGCTGCGCGCGTACGGCGTCCAGCACGCCGCGCGTCGGCACCTGCGCCACCAGGACGCGACGGGGTCGTCGTGGAAGTAGTCCGTGGCGGCGTGCGAGGATTCTACCCTGATAGTCCGCGGCCGCCGAGAGGCCCTTTGTGCGGTCGCGCCGGATCACCGAGCAGCCGTTCTCGACCCCCGCACCAGGGCCATCCGGTATGCATCGGGTCGATCGCGCGCCAGTCGGAGGACGGCACCACCAGCAGGTCCGGCTGCTCTGCGCCCGCCTGCCGCAGCGAGATCGGGGAAGTCGCGCATCGAAGCACCCGGCACCCGCGCAGGTTGCCGAGCGATGTGGCGAACTCACCGGGATCTCCTTGTCGGCCCCGCGCTCGGGGTCGCCCGGCACCGGCGCGCGCCTTGTGGTAGCGGCCGATCATGGTGCCTCGGTCGATCGAACTCGAACCACAGGTCCTCGTAGTAGCCTCCCCGGGCGTGAACACTGCCACTCCGGTGACACAGGTAGGCACCGGTCTCGCGTCGACCGCGGCCGCGCGCGCCTCGAACGCCTCCTGTCCGACTTAAGGCACGAACGCCGCCCACCTCGACCAGGCGACCAGCACCGCGCCGGCCGCCGCCTCGCGCCGAACCGCGGCGTAGAGCGCCTGCTCGTGCGCCTGCGAGCGGCACGCGCAGTGGTCGAGCGCCGCGCCCGGTGCGCGCGCTCCGGAGAGCAGCCGCCCCGGCGCGAGCGCGGGCGGCCACTGAGCGAGATCGCCGCCACGCGCAGGCTGGGCGAGGCCGGCGGGGCAGCACCATGCGCGCGCCGCCGAGCAGCAGGATCAGCGCCAGCGTTGCGCCCCAGGTGAGCACCGGGCGCACGCCTGTGCTGGGCGACCCGGAACCCGCGCTCCCACACCCAGCTCGCCACCGCCGCGGTCCAGGCGATCAGGAATCCGATCCCCCAGAGCCCGGTCAGCGCCGCGATTGTGAGCAGCGGCAGGTGATCCACCTGCGTGTGCAGGCCACCGCGCCCAGCTGCCGTAGGGGCTGAACAGCTGCGTGCTGAGGTACTCGGTCACCACCCACGCCGCGCGCGAACACGAGCGTCGAGACGAACCGTCCCTGCGGCGCACCAGCACGCGGTCTGCGGCGACATACGGCAGCACGCCCGGCAGCGCATGATCGTCGAGCATGATGAGGAAGTAGAGCGGCGCCGGCACCGGCACCTGCCCCACCAGGTGAGGCAGCCGCATCGCGTACCGCGCTACGCAGCGACCACGAGCCGGCTGCCCTGGCGCGGCACCGCCGCGCGCGAAGCGCAGCAGGAAGATCGGCGGCGAAGCCAGGCCGCGATCGGGACGGCCCAGCGGCCGGCACGGAGAGGAGCAAGCAGCCAGCGCGGCGCAGACGAGGTTCACAGGGCCTCGCGATCGGTACTCCACCAGGCGCATCCAGGGCCGCGAGCGGATCGAGCCCGTCGTACGATTCGAGCACGATCCCGTCCTCGTCGGCCCAGAACGTGAAGTCGCCCCCATCGCTCTGCCCTGCGCAGGCAGGCTCACCACGACAGCGCCCGGCAGGCACCGGCCCGCTGCGGCGAGGCGAAGGCGCCCTTCTCGCACGCAGCGGTAGAGCATGCGGTCCGGCGTCACCGCCATGAGCGGCGGCCCGACGCGCAGCACCGGGAACTCAGTGCTCGCCTGCCGACGCTGGAAGTCGCGGCGCGCGAGGATCAGCGTGTTGAAGAGATGGGTGGCGAAATCCACCTCGCAGTAGTCCGGGAAGTCCCCTTCCTGCTCGCGCGACGTGGCCCGCCGTACTCGATCCGCACCCGCCACATCGGCCGCCGGTGCCCGAAGATGCGGCGTGCGTGGCGCGCAGCGCGCTGGCCGCCGACGCTCCAGTGCACCTCGAGGCCCGGTGATCCGCCAGTCGCGGCGCGAGTGTCGCGCGCCAGGCGTGGCCGGCTCGGGATCGGATGCGGCGGCACCGTCTCCTGCTCGCCGATGACCACCATGCCGGTCGTCGGTCCCCTCGATGCGCCAGCGCTCCTCGCCGCACTCGACCCGGCGTGGTAGAGCAGGTAGCGGCCGGCGAGTCAGGCGACCGCCCGCGGGTCCGTGGATCGGTGCTCGGCATCGTCACGGCGCGAGATCCACCAGCTCGCCGAGGTCCCCGGGCCGCCGGTCGCGGTAGAACCCGCCAGACGCGCCGGACCCTGATCATGTCGAGTTCCATCTCGGCCACCGCGGGCTCTCCGTGCTGGGCCGGGCCCGCGGGCGCCAGCGAAGCTGCCGCGCGGTCCAGGGAGGCAGGACGCTAGCCGCAGAAGCTTGCCGATGTTCCACGGCGCTCTCGGTGCCCACGCGGCTGCGCTGCAGCCCATGAAGTCGCAGCCGTTGGCGACCGCGTGCGCCGGCTGCTCCAGCTCCACAGGTACTGGGAGAGCCCCGCCACGGTGGCGCTCGGGTTGAACACGATCTCGGCGCCGTTCAGTCCCAGCGCGCGTGCCCCTTCGGGGGCGGCGGTTGTCGTAGCAGATGCAGAGGCCGAGCTTGGCCCTCAGAAGGCGGGTCTGGGAACACCGGACAGCCCAGGTTGCCGGTGCTTAGCCAGTACTGGTCCCAGAACAGCACGCGGTCTGCGGAATCATGGTTCTTCGGTACTGCTCGGCGGTAGCTGCCATCGGCGTCGTAGACGGCGGCCGTGTTGTAGTCGACGCCCGGCAGGCCACGCTTCGTAGACCGGCACCCGTCACCACTGGCGCAAACGTTGATACTTGCATCGCCAGGACTTCGCCACCGCGGCCGGTGGTCGGACCCGGCACCGGGCTCGGTCGCGCCGTCCCAGCTCGCCGCCGGTCCTGGCTCGAACAGGGCGGTAGCAGGGGCCGTCGAAGACTCCTGCAGGCACAGGATCTGCACGCCCTTCTTCCTTCGCCTCCTGGGATCAGGGGCAGCGTGACCGGTCGAACCATCGCCTTCTTGATCTTGGCGACCGGCTGCGACTCGTCGTTGATCGGGTTACCGCACTGGATCAGCCGCCGATGAGCTTGCGTGGCATCAAGGACTCTCCTTGTCGTGGTTGCGGATAGAGGGTTCGTGTCCCGGTCAGCGAGCCGGTGATGAATCCGGCCACCGCGCCAATAAAGGGCGCGCCCACCGGCCGGCACGTGCGCCAGGCGGTGATCCGCGCCCGTCCCGTCCGTGGGGTCGCTCGTATCCGTAGACCAGCGCCCCAAGGGCGAGCCCGGTGATGCCCCCATGAGTGTCCACTTCGTCTTCTGCTGGTGCTGCGTCTCAGGCTCGAGATCTCGTTCCTGGACGACCGGCGGCGGCGACGCGGTGCGCGGCGCGCCGGCAACGTGGACACGATCGCGGAGCGTGCGCTCTGCGAGGCCGACTCCGAGTTCGTCACGGACCTGTAATGACGCCGGTGTACCGTCGACCGTCCCGCAGCGGTTTCCGGATCTCGCGCAGGCTGCAACCGTCCGCGCGCACGAGCAGGACCGGCGCCTTCGCCGCGGCCAGTCGCAGCTCGGACATCTGGACCGGAGCCGGGATGGTCCTCTCGCCGAAGCGGCGGCCGTCACGGCGACGGCGGCCATGCCAGGGACCGCCTGCGCCAGGAGCAGGGCGAGCGGCGCGCTCATAGCCAGCGGGTGATGACGACCTTCTTGTCGGTGTAGAACTCGATCGCCGTCGCGGCCGTGGGCCTTGAGGTCGCCGAAGAACGAGCCTCTTGGCGCCGCCGAACGGGAAGAACGCCATCGGCGCCGCGACGCCGATGTTGACGCCGAGCATGCTGGGCTCGACGCGGTAGCGGTACTCGCGCGCCGCACTTGCCGCTCGAGGTGAAGATGCTGGTCGCGTTGCCCAGCTCGTGCTTGCGCACGATCTCGACCGCCTCGTCGAAGTCCTTCGCGCGCATGATGCACAGCACCGGGCCGAAGATCTCCTCGCTGGCCGATCACCATGTCCGGGCTTCACGTCGTCGAAGATCGACGGGCCGAGGTAGTAGCCGTCCGGGTGCTTCGGGTCCTTGTAGCCGCGGCCGTCGAGGCACGAGCTTCGCGCCTTCCTTGATGCCCTGCTCGATGTAGCCGAGCACCTTCTCGCGGTGCTGCGCGGTGATCGACCGGGCCCATCGTGACGCCCGGCTCCTCGCCGTCGCCCACCTTGAGCTTCTTCGCCTCGTCGACCAGCTTGTCGCGGATCCTGTCGTAGGCGTCGCCCACCGCGAGCACCACGCTGTTCGCGAGGCAGCGCTCGCCGGCGCAGCCGAAGCACGACTCGGTCGAGATCGCGGCCGCGCGCGGTCCATGTCGGCGTCGGGCATCACGACCACGAAGTTCTTGGCGCCGCCCAGCGCCTGCACGCGCTTGCCGCTCTCGGCGCCGCGCTTGTAGACGTAGTGCGCGACCGGCGAGGAGCCGACGAACGACACGCCGGCGATGCCGGGATGGTCGAGGATCCCGTCGACCGCCTCCTTGGCGCCGTGCACCAGGTTGACCACGCCTTCGGGGAAGCCGGCCTCGTGCATGCATCTCGAACATGCTGCACCTGCGAGAGCGGCACGCGCTCGCTCGGCTTGACGATGAACGTGTTGCCGCACGCGACCGCGTAGGGCAGGAACCACATCGGCACCATGGCCGGGAAGTTGAACGGCGTGATCGCCGCGAACACGCCGAGCGGCTGGCGCACGGTGTGGCAGTCGATGCCGGTCGCGATGTCCTCGAGCGAGGTGCCCATGCATGCGCGTGCGGGAATCGCCGAGCGCGATGTCGACGTTGTCGATCGCGCGCCGCACGCTGACTGCGCGACTCGTCGATCGTCTTGCCGTGCTCGCGCGTGCACCGTGCGCGCGACGTCCTCGAAGCGCTCCTCGAGCAGGTCCTTGAGCTTGAACAGCGGCTTCACCCGGTGGACCGGCGGGGTCGCGCGCCAGGCCGGGATACGCCTTGAGCGCCGCCTGCACCGCGCGATCGACGTCGGCCGCGCTGCCCGAGCGGCACGCTGCGCGAGCAGCGCGTCGGTGGCGGGATTGCGCACCTCGCCGAAGCGGGTGGCGTCCGGAGGCGACCCAGCGGCCGCCGATGTAGTTCTGAGGATCGTGGTCACGGCGGCACCGGTCGCCGTCTCGTGGCCGTTGATGACCGCCTGCTCGCGCGGTGCGTGACATGGGTTGCGACCTCCTCATATGAGCCTGAGCCGGCGAGGCTCACCCGTCGTGATCATGGGCGGACCTCGATGTGGCGAAAGCGCCCGACAAGATACCCGGAAGCCGGTGGCGGGTACCTGTGAACCGCGGTGGGCACGGAGGGCGGCCTGCGGCCGGCGATCGGGAAGCCGCTGGCGGCGGTTCAGCGTCGCTGCTGACCGCCTGGAATCGTCTCTCGGTCATGTGCCGCCATTACGCGAGCCGGTGCGCCGGTGCGCGCCCCGGAGCGGCGCGACCGGCACCCACTCGGCGCCGGCCGCGCGTCGTCGGCCGGCCGCGGAGCGCCCCGGTCCGCCAGCGGGCGATGTAGGTAGATGCCGAGCTTGACCGGGAAGATGCCCTGAAGCCGCGGACGAAATGGCGGTCCGAGTACGCGGCCCAGGAATGCGCAGAGCCGCCCGACCGTGAGTCCGGTCTCCTTCGTGCTCGCGGCGGGCCGCGTCCGCGATCCACTCGCCGGCGTCGACGAATCCGCCCGGCAGGTCGAGATGGCCCTGCCGCTGGCGAGATGGGCGCGGCGCAGGAGGGAGGGCCGTCCGCTGACTCTTGAGCACGACGACGCCGGCGGTGATGCGCGGATAGTCGTCGATGCGGTACCGGCAACGCGGGCACCAGAGCCGGCGGGGATCGCCGCGCGGCGTGCGCCGGACCGGCGTGCCGCAGATCACGCACGGGAACCAGCCTCCGGGCCGCGAGGTTCGGGACGCCTGCGCCGGCGCAAGCGGCGCGGGCGCTGAGACACCGGCGCGGCGGGGACGACCGCCACGCGACGCTCGGCGGCGTTAAATGGCGCACCGCGCGCCGCGCTTCATTCCGGGCGACGCGACGGCCACGACCGCGGGGGGCAGCGGCACTGGTGGCGCCGGGCGCGACCGGGCGTGTCGTCGCCTTGCCGTCCCAGCGGCCGAAGCTCCTCGCGCGTAGTGGAACGGGCCGGCGCTGGCACGCACAGCTCGGCCTCGTAGCCGCCGTCCATCGCCATGCTGCGGTGTGGGCCGCCTCGATGTGCGGCCGCGGCTGCAGCAGGCGCGGCGAGGTCCCACAGCGTGTAGCCGCCCGCTGGTGGTGACCACCAGCCAGGCGGTGCATGTCCTCGGCGACCGCGGTGCGGGCTGGGCGACCTGGTCGGTCTTGCGGACGCGCGGCCGGGGCCTTCGCGGCTCGAAGAGTGATAGACGTTGATCACGCCACCTGCGCGCCATCCCGGGCGGTCGGGGATCGAGCGCGTTGGCGGTCGAGGTCGAGCACTGGCGCGGCGTCGGCGGCCGTCGCCGCGTTGCCGAGCGACCAGCGCCAGCCTCGAACGGTGGGATGCAGGCGGGCTGGAGACGCGCCTCGCCGTCGCACACCAGCAGCCCCATGTTGGTGAGGTCGGGATAGTACCGGCCGGCGTTGAACACGCCGGGATCGCCCCCGGTGCGCGCTGCCATCCGACGATCGAGAGCGGCGTGCGGTCAGCGCCTGAGCGTGCGGCAGGACGCGCAGGCTGCACGCGCGTGGGGTCGACGACGGAGCAGGGCGATCTCGGAGGAGCCGCGCCGAGCACCAGGGGTCGCCGCGCGCAGCGATCGACGAACCTCGACGCCCGGCCGCAGCCGTGGTCCAGCGCGAGGCGCGTCCCCCCGGGCGGCCAGCAGCGCGACGACGGCGAAAGCGGGATCAGACCAGCCAGAGGCCGGACGGGTGCGACGGCGGCGCGGCATGCGGGCGGCGATTGTGGCGCGGCGCGCTTCGGCGCCTGTCAAAGGAGCGCGGCCCCGACGGCCCCCATCCCCGCCCGCGCTCCCGCCCGGCGGGCAGCCGCAGCGCCTGCTGGACCAGCAGCCACGCTCAGGAGATCGCGCTCGAGTCGTCACCATGCCGACCAGCCGCCCGCCGCTCACCACCGGCAGCGCCGGGCGCCGGTGTTCCGCGCATGCGCCGCAGCACGTCCTCGAGCGGCCTGCGGCCGCGTCCGCCACGCCGCGATCGCGGCGCGATCGCGTCGCCGCACCGCGCGTCCCGGTCCCGAGCGCCGTAGCGCCATCAGCAGCTCCGGCGCGCGTCAGCAGCCCCACCGGCACGCCCCCCGCCAGGACCGGGAAATCCTGCTGGCTGCCGGCCATCGAGAAGGTCCACCGCGCGCTGCAGCGGGTCGCGGCGTCCAGCACGTCGAATCTGCGTGAGCATCGCGGCGCGCGCCGGCAGGCCGGTGAGCGATGCGCGCGTGCGCACGATGGCGTGCTCCGCCGGCGGCCAGGAAGACTGAGCAGGCCGACCAGCAGTGAGATTCGGGTTGTAGAAGAGGCCGACCACGCCGAACACCAGCGCGAAGCCCTGGCTGATGAGCGGCGCGCGATGCGGCGGCGCTGCACGTACGGGCAGCGCAGCGCCAGCAGCGTCCGCAGCACGCGGCCGCCGTCCATCGGGAAGGCGGGGATGAGGTTGAACGCCAGCATCAGCGAGATTGATGCGAGCAGAGCGCACCGGCGAGCCCGCCGCCGACGCAGCGTGGCGGAGAGCGCCGGGCGGCCAGGCCGCCCAGCACCACGCCACAGCACCGCCGCGATGGCCACGTTGACCGCCGGCCCGGCGATCGCGACGACGATCTCCTGCGCCGGCTTGCTCGGGCATACGCTGCGGGCTGCCACGCCCGCCGGATCGGCAGCAGGATGATGTCGCGGGTCCGGATGCCGTAGCGGCGGCGCAGCAAGCGCGTGGCCCAGCTCGTGGAGCAGCGACGCAGCCGAACACCAACAGGATGAGCGGACGGCTGGCCAGCGCGCGCCGGGGTGGCCGGCCAGCAGGCCTTGCGTGACCGTGATCCAGCCGACGAACAGCAGCGAAGGTGACGTGCAGCTCGATCCGGATGCCGGCGATGGAGCCGATGCGGAACGACCAGCGCATCAGCCGCGGCCGGCCGCGGGCGTGGCTCGACGACGGCGACTCCTAGCAATACGTAACTGAAGCATAC
>ERZ1370068.399-contig-10360_pt1 | contig 36837 bp, 40 predicted proteins | sample MGYA00561227_ERZ1370068 | MGnify/ENA primary metagenome ERZ1370068 (study PRJEB38410, sample SAMEA6850437) | metagenome | study: Metagenomic assessment of the ecological functions of the soil: analysis of the soil microbiota associated with the...
GCTCGATCGTGCGAGACGGCCGGAGCCGGCCTGCATCGAGTAGACATTCGCGCCAGGCAGCGTGCCGCGCAGAACAGCTCGCCGGCGGTAGACGCCCGATGGCATGCGCCCGGCGATAGAGAACGGCGGGAGTCGTGTCCAGCGTGCGGAGCGCCGACCACCCATGGTCCCGGTCGCGGCGATAGATCTCGCCGCGTGCGGAGCGTGCCCGCGTAGAAGCATCCTCGCTGAAGGATGCAAGCGCCATCACCTCGGTCTCGCTCCCGAGCCGGCCGGTGCTCTCCCAGCGGCCGGACGAGCCGAGCCGGAAGACGAGACCGCTCGGCCACGTGCTGATGTACATTCGTCTTCGCCATGCGTCACGATCGAGTAGATCTGCGTCGTGTCGGGTTGAAGACCGCAGCTCGTCCAGCGCTCGCCGCCGTCGTAGCGGAAGATGCCGCCGCCACACTCGCTGGACTCGGCGGCCACGACCACCCCCGCCCGCGTCCTGCTCAATCGCCGATTCGACGTGCACGTGGTCGTTGCCGACCTCGTACAGCGCGCCTCATGGACGCCCAGCGCGAGCAGAGCGTCTGCCCGGCGTCCGCACCAGGTCCACCTCCCCGGGGGCATCCATGCGGAAGAGCCCCTGCGAGTAGAGCGGTGTCGCGTAAAGCGCCCCGTCGAAGGGGACGAGCCCGGCAACTGAATCCGCTCCCTCCAGCTGCCCGCAGTCGCTCCACTGGGTCCCGCCCGCGTAGCGCAGGATCCGGCCGCCGGGATTCAGGTTGAGGAATCGGGGCGGCCGAGCCGCCGCCCTTCACGCGCGATACGCCTGCATGCGGCTGGCCTCGTGCACGGCCAGGCGGGTCACCGCGTTGGCGTCCCGTGGGCGTTCCGCAGTCGATCCACTCACGACCCTCGAGTCGATAAACATGGCCGAGGAGGCGAGCGCCGACTCCTCCCACGTCCGCCGTGATACAGGTGGTCGTCGTGGACGACCAGGGCGTAGATCATGACTGCGGCACTTGGCCGGCGAGCCATAGTCGGTCCAGCGCGGCCTCACGGCCACCATCGAGCCCGAAGAACAGGTTCCGGTCGTTGCAGCGACTGCCACAGATCGCCTCGTGCCGGAAGCCGAGCGTGAACCCTCGCCGCGAGCTCGGGATCGAAAAAGCTGCCGCCAGGTCGCCGAGCGGCGAGGTCGGGCGGACGCTGGCGTTCACCCAGAGAGCGATGCTGAAATCGTTCGTCCCGAGCTCGCGGACCCCCGGGACCTCAGAGATGGCCCCTTCCCCGCTCGATCCGGGCCACCGATCCCATCAATCGTCGGATCGGTCGACGGACCGAACGCCACAGGCCCGTGCGAGACCGCGTGCCGACCTCTGCCGGATCCCGTCACGGCCATCGACCGATAGCTCCCACGACCCTAGCAGGTGATTTTCTGATGACATAGCCGGCCAGCTCCCTCGTCTGTCAGAGATGTTTGGTCGGAGTCTTGTGGCGGGGCATGACGTCGCCGGACTCTAACGCGCGGCAGGCCGGCTCAGCAAGGGCCGGAGCCGTTGGGGGACGTGGAGAGACGGAATCCAGCGACCGCGAGGCCGTGTGCGCGCTACTTCGTCGCCGCCCATCGCGCGCCGGCACCCGCCGTCCTGCGATCCGGTGCTAGAATGGCGTCCGCCACTACTTCCTCCCGCTGGGAAGGAGCTCTCGATGCTCGTTGCGCAACAAGGTCGCGGTCGTCACCGGCTCCGGGCCGCGGCATCGGCCGGGGCATCGCGCTCCGCTTCGCCCGGGAGGGCGCGGGTGGTCGTCAACGACAGGACGACGACGTGGCCGCCCGCGGACGGCGAAGGAGATCCGGGAGGCCGGCGGCGACGTGCCTCGAGGTCGCCGGCCGACGTCAGCGTGGAAGCCGAGGTCGCACGCCTCTTCGACGAGACGCTGCGCGCGTTCCGGCACCCTCGACGTCCTCGTCAACAACGCGCAGATGTTCGTCAACAAGGGCGAGAGCGGCGCGTTCCTCACCATGACGAGCGCGGGATGGGACGCCTACGTGCGCGCGAACATGGGGATCCTCTTCTACTGCACCCACCAGGCGGCGCGGATCGTGGCCCGGCGCGGCGTGCGCGGCAGCATCATCAACATCAGCAGCAACGGCGCCAATCGCGTCCACCGGAACCTGATCGCCGTACGACTCTGGTGAAGGGCGCCATCGACACCGTTCACGCCGGGCGGTCGCCGTGGATCTCGCGCCCTGGGGCATTCGCGTCGAACGCGCTCCGCCCGGGCATGATCGCGGTCGACTACTGGGACGGGCTGTCGGCCGGAGGAGAAGGCGCGCCGGATCGACGGCGATCCCGATCGGCCGCGAGGGCCGGCCCGCCGACATCGCCTGGGCGGCCGTCTTCCTGGCGGCCGACGACGCCGGGTTCGTCACGCGGCCAGAACTTCGAGGTCGACGGCGGCATGCTTACGCCGGGCGCGCTCGGCGCCAGGCCGAGCTCGGCGTCGTGAACACCCGGAGAACATCGGCGAGTTCTGACGTTCTCGCCGCCCGCGCTGGACCGCGGGAGTGGCAGGGGAGAGGCGGACGTTGACGCGAGCGGAGCTGGCCGCGGTGATGCCTCTCGCCGCGAAGGCGCCCGACGCCGTCGTCGGCGCCCTCGACGCCGCGATGCGCCGGTTCGAGATCGCGCACGCCGGCCCGGATGGCGGCGTTCTGCGCCCAGCTCGCGCACGAATCCGGGCAGCTCCAGCGGTGGACCGAGAACCTGAGCTACCGCTGGGAGCGCCTTCGCCAGGTCTTCCCGAAGTACTTCCCGTCGGACGCGGAGGCCCGGCCGTTCGATCGCAAGCCGGAGCGCATTGCCAACCGCGTCTACGCGAACCGGATGGGGAACGGGCCGGAGGCGAGCGGCGACGGCTGGCGCTACCGGGGTCGCGGGCCCATCCAGCTCACCAGGACGGACAACTACCGCGCGTGCGGGCAGGGGATCGGCGTCGACCTCGTCGACGACCCGGACCTCCTGGTGACCGCCGGAGCCAGGGTGTCTCGCGGCCGCGTGGTTCTGGGCCCGGAACGGCCTCAACGCGCTGGCGGACGCCGGGGACTTCGTGACGATCACCGCGCCGGATCAATGGCGGGCTGAACGGGCTCGCCGAGCGCCAGGAGTTCTGGGAGCGGGACGAAGGCCGTCGTTCGGCGTGCCCGCGGTCGCGGCCGCGGGAGGTCGGGGCGCCGGTCGGCGCCCGCCGGCCCGCCCTTCCGCCCAAGCGACGCCGGACCGCGCCGCCGCCGGCGGACCGCCGCGAAAGAGCGCCAGCGACGCGTCACGCGCTCCGGCGGCTCGACGTCGCCCGGCGGCGAAGCGCGCCCGGCGCGCCCACCCCGCCGCCAGCGCTCCATCGGCCTCCGTGCGTCGGCGCGCCGCCCGCCGCCGGCGCCGGCGCCGCAGCTCCTGACGACCCGCCCGGGGGCCTGAAGCCCCGGAGCGACTGGATCCGCACGGGCAGCGTCGCGGGCCCCGACCGCTCGAGAATCCGCGCGAGCGTCCGCTCGACGCCACTCGATCCAGTTGTCGAAGCACCCGTGCACCGAGCGGACGCTGAATGCCGGGAGCTCTTCGATCACGCGCTGCTCCTCCAGCACCGCGGCGCCGCCGGAGATGGCGAGCCAGGTCTTGCGCCAGAAGGCGACGTCCGGATTCGGCTTGCCCGGCGCCGGGGCCCGGAAGATGCCTTCCTTGTCGAGCCGGGGATTCCACGCCGCTTCCATGCCGAGGATCGGCGTCTTGTGAGCGGGCTCGAGCGCCCGCGAGACGAGGTAGAGGAGCGACTTGCCGTACGGTCCGACCGTGTCGTCGAGCTCGTTCGCGTTCGAGAGGACGTCGATCGCGACACGCCGGGGATCGATGACTTGTTCTGGGCGGCCGGCAGGTAGTACCGGTTCGCGAACGCCACGGTGCACGCCGGCGCGTAGAGCGACACGGTGCGAGCGCTCGCGAGCCGCTGGCTCTGCGAGCTGGGGCAGGAACCGCGCCGAGCATGATGGCGCGCCGCCGAGTGCCCGACAGGTGGATCTCGAGTCCGGCGTAGTCCTCGGCCGAGCCGGGCCAGACAGCGTGGCGAGCGTCACCATCCCGCCGTCGCCGTCCGACGCCGGCCACGGCGTTCTGCTTCATCTGGTTCCAGACGGGACGCGCCGGGGACGACCGCGGTCGCCTCTGATCGAGTAGTCCCGGGCCTCCGGAGACCGTGTCCACCATGCGAGCGCGACTTCCGGTCCTGCGCTTGCCCTGACCAGCTCGCCGATCAGGTCGGCGATGATGTTCTCGATCGTGTCTGGCCGCCCCCGGACTGCCACGCGCGACGAACACGGGGTAGATCCCGTTCTGCTCGAACCAGGGGCCCATGACCTGGGCGCGGTCGAAGCCGGCGGCGAGATCGTTGAGCCCGCCGTGCGCGTAGATGACGATGCGCCGCTTGCCGTGCCGGAGCGTCTTGAGCCACGCCTTCGGCAGCGCGATAGCAGACGCGCTCGAGGGCGGCGGCCGCGTCGGCGTCCTCGAGCGTGACGTGATCCGGGAGGCCGTCGTTGCCGAGAATCACGCTGTGTGGTTGACCGCCGTCAGGGTGTCCCAGACGTCCTCACGAGTGCGTCGCCACCATCGCCGCGGTCGCGCCGTTGACGAGCCCGGCGCTGAGATGCGCTTCCGCTGGCCGACACGGTGCGCAGGCTCGACAGCGTGATCGCGGGCGCACGCGCGTCGATGGGCGCTCCCATGACGGCGACCCAGGCGTCGTTCCCGTTCGCCAGCCAGTCGCTCGTAGGTGACCCGGGCGAAGCCGTGATAGCCCCAGCTCTCCCCACGAGTTCTGCAGGACGAAGCCCTGCGCGTCGTAGCCGACGAGGGCGAAGGCATGGCCGCCGACCGGCTCGGCGCCCGCTCTTCCACGGGATGGTCGGGACGCCGCCTTCGTGGCTGACGATGCTGTCCCAGCCCCGGTGCACGTCCGACGACACGTACACCGCGCCGACCTCGTTGACCGCCGCCTGGAGGTCGGTGATCGAGTCCTTCGCGATCCGGTAGTAGGCGCCGAGCGGGCCGCTGCGCGGCGTCAGCGGTCCACGTGGGGTCCGGCGGGACGAACCGGACGTAGCCGTCCTGGTCGCGGTAGGGCCACAGCACGTCGGAGCACACGCCGTGGTGGAACCAGCCCTTCATGGCGCCGCGGCAGCTCGACCCGTCGTAGTCCTCGCCGGGCCACTTCGTCGTACTTGCCGCGCGCAGGTGGTAGATCATCCGCGTGCTCACGGTCGGCGAGCGGTCGGCGTCTTCGCGCGCACGGACTGCGCGGAAGCAGGAAGGTAGTTGATGACCGCGGCCAGGCCGAAGCCGGTGCAGGCGCCCTCCTCGCCCTGGTCGAGGATCAGCCCCGCCTTCGAGTACCTCGGCAGGTAGGTCTTGATCCAGTCCGGCGGCGGAAACTGCGATGGGGAGCGAGACCAGCGGCGGCTGGTAGATGCGATCCCGAGGTCCGGTCGGTCGGGCCGGGCGTCGAGGGTGACCGTGCGCTTCGAGGTCTTGAGGATCTTGGTCGCCATGCCATGCCCCATTGCCGCGCGGACGGTTCGGGCATCGTGCGGGCACCCTGCGAGTCTAGTCCTCGCGGCGCGCGGTGTCAGATGGTCTGCCGGGCCGGGGAAGGCGCCCTGCCCGGTCATTGACCCCCTCCTTCGACGGCCACGCTAGCCTGAGGACAACACACTGAGAGCTGCCGACACGCGGGCGTCGGGCGCCGGCCGGGATCTCCCGCGCACCGCCCGCCATCGCTTCCGGATAGGAGATCGCGCATGAGCACCGCCACGGTCGCGTCCGCGACGCCCCGCCTCACTCCCGCCGAGGCGGGCGGCGTACGCGAAGGATCTGGCATCGTGGATTCCAGCAGGCCCGGCTGTCGCCTGCCGCGGTCGGCCGGCTGCGCGAGGCGCTGGACCGGCTGATCGCCGACAACCCCGATCGGCGGCCCGAGCGGCTGGTGAACGCCCACCTCCGCAAGGGACCGGAGGGGATCCGCGGCAGCGACGTGTTCCTCGACATGGCCGCGGACCCGGCGATCGTGGATCTCGTGGCCGGGCTCGTCGGTCCCGACGTGATCCTGTGGGGGCTGCCAGGTGTTCTGCAAGCCCGGCGGCGACGGCATGAGGTGCCGTGGCACCAGGACGGCACTACCTGGCCCATCCCGACCTCTGGCCACGACGACCGCGTGGATCGCGATCGACGACTCCACGACCGAGAACGGCTGCATGCGCGTGATCCCGGGCTCCCACACCCGGGGCCTTCTCCCGCACGGCAAGGCGCCGCGGGACCGCGTCGTCCTGGATCTCGAGGTCGGATGCGGCCGTCTACGACGAGTCGACCGCCCGCGACGTCGTGCTCGAGGCGGGCCAGCTCTCCCTCCACGACGTCCACCTGATTCACGGCTCGCGCCCGAACCACTCGCCGCGGCGCCGGGCCCGGGCTGGCCATCCGCTACATGCCAGCCACGTCGCGCTTCGATCGCACGATCCCGCCGATGACCAGCTACGGGACGGCCGTCATCGACTTCTCGCGGCGCCCGCATCTGGCTGGTCCGCGGCACGGACCGCGCCGGCTAACGACTTCGCGCGTCGGGCACGGCGGCCTGACGACTCCGCCCGCGGCGGGCGTCGGACGCGCGACCCGGCAGGCCGGCACGGCCACTCCATCAGCCCTGGTGACGCCTGTCCGGCGCTCGATGGGACCGTGGTAGTCTTGGGCACCCTGCATCGACGTCCGTCGCCCCGACGTGCATCCCGTGCCAGAGGAGGTACGCAGATGACGAAAGCCTGCGCCTGACCTACGTTCTCGCGCTGATCGCTGATCGCCGCCGTCGGGCTTCGCTCGCAGCGGCCCGGCTGCCGCGCAGGGCCAGACGATCAAGATCGGCCTGCTCTACGACCACACCGGCCCGTTCTCGGCGGCCGGCTCGCTCAATCTGCTGGCGCGGCGCCAAGATGATGATCGACCTGATCAACGAAAGGGTGGCGTGCTCGGCAAGTACAAGATCGTCCAGGTCGACGGCGACAGCCAGTCGAAGACCGAGGCGGCGATCAACGAGACCGAGCGGCTCCTCAACGTCGAGAAGGTCGACATCCTGGCCGGCGTGTACTCGAGCGCCCACGCGGTGCCGCTCGCCGAGAAGGTCGACAAGCAGAAGAAGTTCCTCTGGATCACGACGGCGATCTCGCGACGCGCCGTTCTGACGGACCGCAACCTCGAGTACACGTTCCGGCCGCAGACGAACAGCGGCCTCTTCGGCGTCGCCGTCGGTGCAGTACATCGCCGGCAACGCGCAGGAGAAGTTCAAGAAGGCCGCCAAGGACCTGCGGATCGCCATCATCTACGAGGACGGTGCCTACGGCGTCGGCGTGGCCAGCGCCAACGAGGCGGAGGCCAAGCGCCAGGGCATGCAGATCGTGCTCAAGGAAGGCTACTCGGTCAGCGCGCCGGATCTCTCCTCGCTGGTGACGAAGCTGCGCGCCGCCCGTCCGGACGTGCTCTTTCACACCGGCTACAACCCCGACATCAACCTCCTCCTGCGCCAGAGCAAGGAGCAGGGTCTTCCGTGTGCAGGCCTACGTCGGGCACGGCGCCGGTCACAGCCAGCTCGACAAGCTGAAGGAGGCGTTCGGGAACGAGGTCGAGGGCTTCCACTCGGTCGACCCGCCGGCATCCCAGCTGATCGACGCTGCAAGCAGCTCGCGCCCGGCGTTGGCGATCTCACCCAGGAGATGGTGAAGCGCTACAAGACCGTTCGAGCCGAACATCCCTGTCGCGGCGATCGCGCCCCACGTCTCGATGGGCTTCAACAACATGTGGATCCTGCTGAACGACGTGGTGCCGCGGGCGATCCAGAAGCACGGCGGCTTCGCGCCCGATGCCCTCGCCAAGGCCGCCCGGGAGACCGGACATCCCCGAGGGCGGCACCATGCAAGGTTACGGCGTGAAGTTCCTCGGCGAGGGGAATCCGATGCGGGGCCAGAACGAGCGGGCCATCGCCGCCGTCTACCAGATCGTCGAGGGCCGGTTCCAGCATGTCTGGCCCAAGGTGATCGCGATGAACAACCCGCCGGTGCTCCTGCCGGCGTCCTCGCCGTTTGCGCGCGCTGACCGTCCGGCGGGGCCGCGAGGCCCCCGCCGCCGTGCAGCCCGAAGCCGGGGACGGGGCCTGACCGGCCCGTCCCCGGCGCGTCGCCGACCTGGCATGACCCCGCTGCTCCGGGTCGCCGACGTCACCAAGCAGCTTCGGCGGCTTCAGCGCGCTCAGCCGCGTCTCCTTCGAGGTCGCCGAGGGCGAGATCCTGGGGCTGATCGGCCCCAACGGCTCCGGCAAGACGACGATGTTCAACTGCATCTCCGGCGCCCTCCCGCCGACGGCCGGGTCCATCCAGCTTCCGCGGCGAGGAGATGGCGGGGCGCACGCCGGACGCCATCTGCCACCGGGGGATCGCGCGGACCTTCCAGATCCCGCGCCCGTTCCGGAAGCTCTCGATCGTCGAGAACGTCGCGGTGGCCGCCCATTTCGGCGCGCGACCCAGCGCAGCACGGTCGAGGCAGGCCCGCGCGCGCGCGCCGCGAGGTGCTGACCCTGGTGGGGCTGCCGGCGGACGACGGCGCGCGTCGACGACGCTGCTCGGCGCCGGCGGCCTCAAGAAGCTCGAGCTGGCCCGGGCGCTCGCCACCGGGCCGCAAGCTCCTCCTCGCCGACGAGAGCCTGGGCGGCCTCGACGCCCACGAGATGGCGAGCGCCGCCGAGATGCTGAAGCGCGTCCGCGGCGAGCTCGGGGTCACGATCGTCTGGGTCGAGCACATCATGGCGACGCTGATGCGGCATCGTGGACCGGGTGGTCGTGCTGGACCACGGGAGAAGATCGCCGAGGGACGGCCCGGCGGACGTGGCCCAGGATCCGCGGCGTCGTGGAGGCCTACCTCGGCGAGAGCTGGTGGTGAGCGGACGTGAGCCGACCCGCCGCGTCCGCCGGCGCCGCGAGCATGCTGGAGCTCCGCGACGTCACCGCCGGCTACGGCGCCATTCACCGCGCTCTGGAACGTGAATCTGCGCGTCAGGCCGGCGAGGCGGTGGCGGTGGTGGGCCCGAACGGCGCCGGGAAGACCACGCTCATGCGCGCGATCTCCGGGGATGATCCCGATCCGCACGCGGCGAGCTCGTCTTCGAGGGCGCCTCGCTCGGCGGCCGGCCGCGCCCACGAGATCGTGGCGCGGGGCATCGCGCACGTGCCGGAGGGGCGCCGCATCTTCCCGGCACTGAGCGTGGCGCGACAACCTCCCGGATGGGCGCGTTCCTCCCAGGTCGCACGCGCGAGCCGGTACCAGGAGAACCTCGCGCGGGTCTCTCGCTCTTCCCGGTTCTGCGCCGAGCGCCGCGGCAGCGGGCCGGCAGCCTGTCCGGCGGTGAGCAGCAGATGCTGGCGGTGGGCCGGGCCCTCATGTCGTGCCCCAGGCTGATCCTCCTGGACGAGCCGTCGATGGGCCTGGCGCCGGTCATGGTGCTCCGGCTCTTCGACCTGATCCAGCGCGTCCGCGGGGAGGGCTACACGATCCTCGTCGTGGAGCAGAACGTCCGGCATGGTGCTCAAGATCGTCGATCGCGCGTACCTCCTCGAGGTCGGCCGCATCAAGATGGAGGGGCGGGCGGCCGAGCTCTCCGAGGACGAGTTCGTCCGGAAGGCGTACGTCGGCCTGTGATCGACCCGATCTTCCTCCTCGAGGCGGCGATCAACGGCATCCTGCTGGGCGGGATCCTCGCCCTCCTCGCGCTCGGCCTGAACCTCATCTTCGGCGTCATCGAGATCGCGTGGATCGTGTACGTGGACCTGGTCATGCTGTGCATGTACGTCCTCTACTTCACGAACCAGGTCCACGGCTGGCCGTTCTGGGCCGCCGCGCTGGCCGCGCTCGTGGCCGGCGCCGGGCTCGGCGTGGCGGTGCACCTCCTGGTCATCTCGCCGATCCTCACGAGCCCGCCGATCAACCAGCTGCTCGCCACCGGCGGACTCTCTGTTCTTCATCCAGTCCTTCGCGACCTTCCTCTGGACGACCGATCACCGCAGCGTCCGGTTCTCCCTGCCGAGCTTCGAGATCGGCGGCATCTTCCTGCCGGCGACGCGCCTGATCCCGTTCGGGATCTCGATCCTGGCGATGCTCGCCCTCTACCTGTTCCTGACCCGCACCTTCATGGGCACCGCGATGCGGGCGGTGGCGCAGGACCGAGACGCGATGGCGCTGATGGGCGCCGATCCCCGGCGGGTCTACGTCGTGACCTCGGCGGTGGGCGGCCTCATGGCGGGCTGGCGGGCACGCTGCTCGTCTTCCAGTACTCCGTGCACCCGCTTCTTCGGCGGCCAGTTCGGCCCGCTCACGTTCACGATCTGCGTGCTGGGCGGGCTCTGGGAACATGGTCGGGGCCTTCGTCGCCTCCTTCGTGATGAGCGAGATCATCTCCATCGCGGGCGTCATCTGGTCGACCGAGATGGGGCTACGTCATCGCCTTCGTCGTGTTCATCGTCATGATGTTCGTCCGGCCGGGCGGCCTCCTGGCGAGGCGCGAATGAGCCGCGTGGTCGGGATCGTGCTGGCGGCGGCTCTCCCGGCCGTCCCGCTGTTCCTCGGGCCGGGCACGGGCCAGTACGTGCTCCACGTCCTGATCCAGATCTTCATCTGGTCGTTCGTGGGGCAGGCGTGGTCGCTCATGGGACGCTTCGGGCTCGGTGTCGCTCGGGCACGGAGCGTTCCTCGGGATGGGGGCGTACACCGTCGCCCTCCTGTGGAACTTCTTCCGGCTGACCCCGTGGGTGGGCGCGCCGATCGCCGTGGTCCTGACGGGGCTGTTCGCCGCGGTGGTCGCGTACCCGTGCTCCCGGTTCCGGGTCGTGGGCCACTACTTCCGGGCTGGTGACGCTGGCGGTGGGGGAGGTGGTGCGGCTCCTGATCATCGCCGAGCGCGACTGGACCGGCGGCTCGCTCGGGCTCACGCTGAAGCCGGCCGGGGCCGGCAGCCTCCTCGCGCTCCAGTTCGCCGATCGCGCGCGTCTTCTACTACGGCACGCTCGTCCTCTGGGCGGCGGGGCTCTGGTGTGGTGGCGGCTCGACCGGTCGATGGCGCGGGACGCGATGGAGGCGATCTGGGGAGGACGAGACCGCGGCCGCCTCGGTCGGCATCCAGCGTGACTCGCTTCAAGCTGGGGATCACCGTCCTGTCCGCCGCTGCTGACGCGCGCTGGGCGGCGTCGCCTACGCCGCAGTACATCGCCTACGTGAACCCCGAGACGCTGTCGGGGATCGGCGTCTCGCTGCGCATCGGTTCGCCGTCGTGCTCTGGCGGCATGTACGCTGCTCCCGGCCCGACCGTCGGCGCGGCGCTCACCATCGCGCTGGAGCGAGTCGCTGCGGATCGCGTTCGGGCTGAAGCTGATCGGGATGGCCGAGACGATCTACGGGCTCCTGCTGGTTCCTCTTCATCATCTTCCTGCCAGCGGGGATCTGGGGAGCCTGCGCCGGCCGGTCGCGCGGCGCCAGCCGGCTCGAGCCCGTGAGGCCCGTGGCGTGAGCGGGCGCCGGGCCGCGCTCCGGGCGCTCGTCGAGCGCCGCCAGGGGCTGGTCGTCCCGGGCGCGTACGACGCCGTCTCGGCCCGGCTCGTCGAGCAGGCCGGCTTCCCGGCCGTGTACATGACCGGGTTCGGCGTCTCGGCCTCGCGGCTCGGCTTGCCGGACCTGGGCTTCGCGGGCCTGGCGGAGATGGTCGACCAGGCGCGGAACCTGGCGGCCGCCGTCGTCGATCCCCTGATTGCGGACGCCGACACCGGCTACGGCAGCGCGCTGCAGGTGCGGCGGACGGTGCAGCAGTACGAGGCCGCCGGGGTGGCGGCGCTCCACATCGAGGACCAGGTCGCCCCGAAGCGCTGCGGCACCTGGCGGGCAAGCAGGTCGTGCCGGCGGAGGAGTTCGTCGGGCGCATCCGGGCGGCCGTCGAGGCGCCGCACCGATCCTGATCTGCTCGTCATCGCCCGGACCGGACGCCATCGCGCGTCACGGGCTTCGACGACGCGGTCGGCCGGGCGGAGGCGGCGGCCCGCGCCGGCGCCGACGTCCCGTTCGTCGAGGCGCCCACCTCGGAGGCGGAGATCGAGGCTCTGCCGCGGCGGCTGGACCGGCCACTGCTCTTCAACTACGCCCCGAGCGGCCGGTCGCCGTTGCTGCCCTTCGCGCGCTTGCGCGCGCTGGGCTACGCGATCGTGATCCTCCCGGTGGATCTCCTGTTCGTCGCGACGCGGGCGATGCAGCGCGCGCTCGCCGACCTCCGCGACCGGGATGCGACGCCCGGGGCGCCGAGCGCCTCGTCTCGTTCCAGGAGTTCTGCGACCTGATCGGTCTGGCGGAGCGCTCGGGGCTCGGCCAGCGATACTGAGGCCCGCGCAAGCCGGCCCGCCCCGTGGTGCCGCCGCGTCCGGTCGCTCCTCACGCCCGGATCGGTGGCCGCGCCGGCTCGCTGGCCGGTCGCGACCGAGCCTCCCGCAAGGTGCCGAGCACGCCCTTCGGGAAGAAGAACACCACCAGGATGAACAGGACCCCGAAGTAGAGGAGCCACCGGTCCGCGAGCCGCTGAAGGATCTCGGAGCCGGGCGCGAGGGCGGCGCCGAGCGCGCGGAGATCGGGAAGAAGGGTCCAGGCGGTGAGGAGAACGGCGGCGCCAGACGATCCCGCCGTACAGCGTGCCGAGGCCGCCGATGATCACCATCAGCAGGCACGTCGAGCATGATCGGGACACCGAGGCGTGGACTCGGGGTTCGACGTACCGCGCACCCAGACCGCGTAGAGCCCGCCGAGCCACCGTCGCGACCACGCTGCCCGAACGACGACGCGGCCAGCTGGAACACGAACGTCCGGTAGCCGAGCGCCTCCGCCCGGAGCTCGTTGTCCCGGATCGCCTGCAGCGTGCGCCCGAGCGGCGAGTGGACGAACCGGCTCATGACGAGGAACAAGGCGAGGCACGCCGCCAGCACCGCGTAGTAGGTGACGCTCCGCGCGCTCAGCGGGACGCCGAGGAACTGCCCGCCGGCCCAGCTCACCGCGAAGACGCCGGGAGCCTCGGCGAGAGACCGTCCTCGCCCCCGGTGAGGAGGCGTCCACTGCACGGCGAGGATGAGCGCGAATTCCGCGAACGCGAGCGTGATCATCGCGAAGAAGATGCGCCTTGACCCGCAGCGAGAAGGCGCCGATCAGGGCCGCGACCGCCGCCGAGACCGAGATCCCGGCCAGGAAGCCCGGCGCCATGTGGCCATAGGTCACGCCGCCCAGCTTGCCGAGGGCGAGGGCGACGGCGTAGGCCCCGATCCCGAAGTACATGGCGTGCCCGAAGGAGACGATCCCCGGTGTACCCGATCACAACGTCGAGCTCGCCGCGAGCGTCGCGAAGAGCGCGATCTTGAGGCGCGAGGTCGGTGATCTGAACGAGGGCGCCACGAGGCGGCACGAGGGCGAACGCGAGCGAGGATGCCGAGGCGGAGCCAGCGCGGTCGGCTCGGCGGAGCCGGCGCCCGTCGGGCCGCCTCGCGAGCCGCCTGAACCGGTGTCAGGCCCGCTCGGCGCGTCACTTCGCCCGCTCCGAAGAGCCCCGTCGGGCGGAGCGGGCAGGATCAGGACCATCAGGCCATGTTGACGCCGATCGCCGCCTTGGGGAGGAGGACGGCGACGTAGTTGTAGGAGAGCCCGACCAGGAGCGCGCCGACGAGCGAGCCGGTGACGCTCCCGAGCCCGCCGATGATCACCACGATGAAGGCGAAGACGAGCTGCTCGCCGCCCATCGCACGGCCGGACGGACTGGCTGAACATCGCCCACATGAGCCCGCCGACCCCGCGAGGCCGGAGCCGGCGCGAACACCCCGGTGAAATAGCGAGAGAGATTGTGGCCCATCACCTGGACCATCTCGCCGTTCTCGACTCCGGCCCGGACGATGAGACCCACGCGCGTCGGTTCGCGGCACCGAGCGCATGCCGGCGTAGACGAGGAGACCCAGGCCGATGGCGACGACCGGGAACCGCAGGACCACCACATCGGCCACGTCCCACGAGCCCCGAAGCGTGACGGGCACCGGCATCACCTGGTCGTTCGGACCCCACACGATCCGGATCAGCTCCTCGAGGACGATCGTCGCGCCGAGCGTGATGAGGATCTGGAAGAGATGCTGGCCGTAGACGGGCCGGACGATCACCCGCTCCAGCAGGAGACCGAGGGCGCGCCGTGACCAGCACGGTGGCCGTCAGCGCGAGGAGGAGGATCGGCAGGTTGGCGCCGGCTGACCCGCTCGTCGCCCAGCTGGAAGCGAACCGGTCCAGCGAGACCGCGATGCTGAAGCCTACGAAGGCGCCCCAGGAGAAGCAGCGCGCCGTGCGCGAAGTTGAGCACGTCCATCAGTCCGAAGATCAGCGTCAGGCCCGGATGCGACGAGGAAGATCCAGCATCCCCATGGCCAGACCCGCCACGCTGAGCGTCAAGTAGGTCCGCGGCTCGATGCTCAGAAGCGGCGCCAGGAGGAGCGCGACGGTGGTCAGGACCAGGAGCCGGGTCGCTCGTCACCTGCGTCATGTGGCTCAGACCCCGAGGTACCGGTGCATTGAGCGCCGGGTCACCGACGAGCGCGGCCATCGATCCGGACTGCCACGGTCCGCCCGTCGTCGAGGAGGACGAAGTCGTCGCCGATCGCCTCGGCGAGCGCGAGGTTCTGCTCGACCAGGAGGATCGGCACCTCGCGCTTCATCGTCCGGAGCGCGTCCGTCGGGTGCTCGACGATGATCGGGGCGAGACCTTCGATGGCTCGTCGATCAGAGGAGCCGGTTCCGGGTTCACGAGGGCGCGGGCGATGGACAGCATCTGCTTCTGCCCGCCGGAGAGCGTGCCCGCTCGGGCGTGGCGGAAGCGCTCGAGGTCCGGGAACAGCGCGAGCGACTCGGCGGAGGCGCTCGCGCGAGTCGCCATCGTCAGCGAGCCGGGCGACGCGCAGGTTCTCGTCCACCGTGAGCGGGCCTGGAAGATCCCTGACCCTCCGGGACGTAGCCGATCCCGAGCCGCGCGACGGCGTACGGGGCAGGCGCGTGCGTCGGACGCCCGTCGAAGCGCACCGAGCCGCGACGAGGGTGGAGGAGGCTCATGACCGTGCGGAGGGTGTGTCGTCTTGCCCGCGCCGTTCCGGCCGAGGAGCACGGTCACCCCGTCCGGCCTGACGCGGAGGAGACGCCCTGAAGGATGTGGTGCTGGCCGATGTAGACGTGGACGTCCTCGAGCTCGAGGAGTGGCGTCATGCAGCGAGCAGCCCCGCCCCCGAAGTAGGCGGCCTGGACCTCGGGGCTCCGGGCGATGGCGGAGGGGTGCCGTCGGCAATGAGCCGGCCGTCCCTCAGCACGGCGATCGTGTCGGAGAGCGTCATCACCATGTCGATCTTGTGCTCGACCAGGAGAATGGCTTCGAGTGCGACGCGCGCGGATCCGGTCGATCAGGGCGACGATCGTCCGGACCTCCTCGAGGAACATCCCGGCGGTGGGCTCGTCCAGGAGGAGGAGCGCGGGCTCGAGGGCGAGCAGGATGCCGATCTCGAGCTTGCGCTTCTCGCCATGGGCGAGGGTGCCGGCCGGGCGCGGCCCACTTGTTCTCCGAGCACACGTCGACGCAGGAGCGCGTACGCCCGGTCCTCGAGATCAGGAAGCTCCGGTAGTCCCTCCAGGCGACGAAGCCCGAGGCCCCGGCGGGCCTGGACGGCGAGCCGGACGTTCTCGAGGACGGAGAGGGTGGGGAAGACGTTCGTCAGCTGGAAGGAGCGGCCGATCCCGAGCCGGGTCCGCGCGGCGGCGCTCAGGTCGTGATGTCTCGGCCCTCGAACGCGATCCGGCCCTCGCTCGGCCGGTACTGGCCGCTGAAGGAGATTGAAGAACGTCGTCTTCTCCCGGCGCCATTGGGGCCGATGATCGACTTGAGCGTGCCGCGCGTCACCTCGAGGGACACGTGGTCGACGGCCACGTGTCCACCGAAAGCGGATGGTGAGGTCGCTCGGTCCGAAGGAGTGGGGGCTCGGCCGTCGCGATGGCCTCCGCGGCGCGGGCGCTACACGCATCACGAAGGAAGGCGCGCACGGCCGCCCGCACTCCGAGGATGCCGGCCCATGAGCACGGTGTAGTGGTTGGTTCCCGGGACTTCGACGAGCTTCGACTTCGGGATCGCCGCGGCCATCGACTGCGCCTCCTCGTGCGTCATGAGGCAGTCGCTCGTCGTCAGGAGACCGTCAGGGGCGCGCAGGATCAGGGTCGAGGCAGCGGACCCGGTGGTGGAGAGGTCCAGAGCCGCTCGCGCTGGAGGTTGCGCAGCTCCTCCGCGATGGCCGCCGGCGAGCGCCTTCGGACGCACGGCGCCGGAGGGCAGCGTCTCGACGTCGTAGCGGAAGTAGCCCTCGGGTAGTCGTTCCAGCGTCCGGCGAACATCGGGAGCCCGCGCATCCGCTCGAGGAAAGCGTCGAGCGAGGAAACTCCGTCCCGAGCCGCGCGATGGCGGGCCCCAAAGGAGTCGAGGCACTTCGGCCGGACGTCGAGGCCTCCATCGATGAGGACGAGCCGCCGGACCCGGGCCGGATGCGTCCACCGCGAAGCGGAGCGCGATCGTGGCGCCGAGGGAGTGGCACCGTCAGGACGACGCCGGAGCCGAGACGGTCGAGCAGCACCGCGAGGTCCCGGCCGTGGGTTGCGAGGCTGTACGCCCGTCCCGGGCTTGTCGCTGTCTCCGCGGCCCCGGAGGTCGTAGGCCACCAGCGCGGAAGTCCGGCGCCAGGACCTCGCCATCGATGCCCAGCACCGGTGGTTGGCCGGTCAACCCGTGGATGCCGACGACCGGCGTCGCCCCCGACCCTTTCCGGGCCACTCCGTGAACGGAGAGCGGCGCCGTCTGGCGGCGACGCGGACCACCGTCCTCCTACCGCTTGTTCTGGATCGGCGGGGCCGTCTCCTGGGGCGAGCTCGCGCGTGAGAACCGGCACGAGCCAGGCCACGTCGGGCTTGGCGACGAGCTTGAAGGCGTACATGGCCTGGAGCGCCTGGTGGTCCTCCTTGCGGAAGGTCATCTTCCCTTGGGCGTGTCGAACTCCATGCCCTCCATCGCGCTGATCAGCTTCTCGGTGTCGGTGCCGCCCGCCTTCTGGATGCGCGGCGACCGCGGCCATCGCCGCGGCGAAGCCGCCCGCGGTGAAGAAGTCCGGCGGCTCGTTGAAGCGCTTCTGATGCTCGCGCGACCAGCCAGTCGTTCACCGGATTCTTCGGGATCTCGTAGTAGTAGTAGGCGCCGCCTACCATGCCCTCGAGCATGCCCGGCCTTCATCGGCCTTGAGCACCGTCGAGGACGTTGCTGCCGGTCGTCAGCGTGATGCCGAACTTGTCCGAGGCCGATTGGCCACGAGCTGCGCGAACGGCCCGCCGCTCGCCGGCCCAGATCACGAAGACGTATCTTGGGCCCGGCTTGTCCTTGAGCGCGCCGATGATCTTCTGGATCGGCGCGGTGAAATCGGTGGCGGTCGTCGGCGCGTACTCCTCGTGCACGACCAGCGCGCCCCGTGTTTTTGCACAGCGGCCTTGTAGGCGGCGACGCCGTCGCGGCCAGAAGGCGTAGTCCTGGGCGATGGTGGCGATCGATGACGCCGGGCTTGGCCGACCGCCAGCGCGTTCGAGATCGCGTCCTGGCCCGAGTTGCGCCCGGTGCGGAAGATGTAGCGGTTCCAGTTCTCGCCGGTGATGCTGTCCGGCCACCGCCGGCTCGACGATCGAGGACCTTCTTGAACTCCTGCGGCCACCGGAAGGATCCGCGAGCGGCGGCCGCGCTCGACGTGGTGCCCACGACGAGGTCGACCTTCAGTCGTCCCCATAGAGCTTGGTCGCCTTCTTCTGCTTGGAGACGTCGGGCTTCAGCTGGTCGTCCTCGATCAGGACTTCGAGTCTATTCCGCCCGAGCACGGCGTTGGTGCCGCCCGTCCCGCATGCCGGGCCGGGCTTGAAGCCCGTTGACCTGCCTGCCTTCGCGGCGGCAAGCACTCGAACGGCCCGGTCTCGGAGGCCCTGCACGAGCCCGATCGGGATCGGTGCCTGGGCTCCTCCCGGCGCGGCGGCGAGCACGACCGGCCAGGAGGGGCGGGGGCGGGAGCGAAGCGGAGGAGGAGGGACCCGTGTCTGCGCATGGTGAGTCTCCCTGCTGGGCAGTTCTTCGGTCCGGCGTGCGTCGCGGTGATCCTGCTCCGGGACCACGGCCGCCACCGTATCGCGGATGCCGCTGCGCCGCGTCCAGCGACAGGGCCCTCACCGGGGCGCGCGCTGCAACCCGAGAGCCCGCTGACGAAAGGGCCATCGCCCGGCCGGCACCGTTGACACGGAGGGTCGACTTTGCTTTGGACCGTCGTGAGATGCCTCCCTCGTCCGTCCTGCGGGAACCGCCCGCCCCCGTCGGACGATCGCGCTCACGCCTCGCGCGGGCAGAGGTCGAGGCAACGGCGGTCTTCAGCTCCACGGCGTGCACGTCGCCGAGATCCGGCACTCGGGGTCGTCACGCGCGCCGAGACGGCGGAGATCCTCGCCGCGAGCCTCGCGCCGCCTGCGGGTGATCCGCGGTGACGCCGGGCTCGCGCCCGAGGACGATCCCGACGTCGCGGCGGCCGAGCTCGAGCTGGCGCAGCGCCGCTCATGCTGGTGGGCCATCTCCCGCACTCTGGCGCGCCTGGCCACGGCGCTGCGTCGGCGACGCCGGCGATCGAGGTGCATCCACTCTCGCGCCGGCGACGGCGGTGGCGCTCCGCCGCAGCCGCCGGTTCGCCGCGACGGCTGGAGCTGACCGTCCGGTCGCGCGCCGGGCGGATGGGCATGGCGACGGCCCCACCTCGCCTGCGCGTCCGATGCGGCGCCCGACGTTGCCCGTGGCCCCGCCTTCGAGGGCTGCCTCGCGTGCGGCCGGCGAGCCGCGGACCGCGCGCCGAGGTCGTTTACGACTACGCGACGCTCGCGGCGGCCGGAACTCAAGGCGGGCGTCGCGCGCCGGCGGGCTCTGGCGATTCCGGCAGCTGCCGCCGCCGGCGCCGGACGCGACGCTCCTGAGCCTGGCGGAGGGCGACGCCGCTGGTCCGGCTGCAGGGACCGAGGCCCCGCGCATCTGGCTGAAGGGACGAGACGCGGAATCCGACCGGGTCTTCAAGGATCGCCTCCACGCGGTGTCGCTCACGATGGCGCGCGCCCTGGGCTTCCGGAAGGCCGTGCGCGTCGACGACCGGGAACCACGGCACGGCGCTCGCCGGCCTACGCCGCACGGGCCGGCATGGACGCGCTCGTGTTCTGCGACCCACGGGCGCCGGTGGTCCAGCGGCGGCTGATGCAGCTCTTCGGCGCGCGGGTCGTGGTGCTCGCGGACCGCGGCGGGCATCTGGACTGGCTGGTCCGGGAGCGTGGCTGGTATCCGTCGTCGGGAACGAGCCTCGAGCCGGTGGGCACGCCCTACGGCGTCGAGGGCTACGAAGACCATCGGCTACGAGGATCTACTTCCAGCTCGGCGGGCGCTTTCCCGGACCGGATGGTCGTGCCGACGTCCGGCGGCGACGCCATCTACGGTCCCTGGAAGGGGTTCCGGGAGCTCCAGCCTTCTCGGCGCCGCGGGCGCCTTGCCGCGGATGGTGGCGGCGCAGGCGGCCGGCTGCGATCCGATCGTTCGCGGCTGGCGCGCGGGCGCCACGGCCGTGCCCGTGCATCCGGACCCGCAGACCGATCGCGGTATCGATCGCCGACGAGACCGGCGGCCCGGCCTCGCTCCGGGCGATCGTCGAGTCCGGCGGCACGGCGGAGGCGGTGCCGGACGCGGCGATCCTCGACGCGATGCGACGGCTGGCGGGGCAGGGGATCGCGCGTCGAGCCGTCCTCGGCGACCGCCGTCGCGGGCGCGCTCGCGCTGGCGGCGCGGGGCGAGCTTGGGCCCGACGAGGACGTCGTGTGCGTCCTGACGGGCGCCGGCGTGAAGTGGCCGGACGCGCTCGTCGAGGACGCTCACGCCGCGGGAGCTCGCCGGACGCGAGCCCGGCGGCGATCCGCGCGTGGATCGACGCGATGGACGGCCGCGCGAGCGCGCCGGGATCGGCCCGACCTGACACCCCGGAACCGGCTCCGTCAGAGTGCCTTCCGGTAGTCGCGATCGCCTTCACACCCAATGGCTCGCATCGGCTCGAGTGATGCGGCGCGGTGGCGTCGTCGACGAGGGAGAATCGTCATGAGCGGAGCGCCCATGCTCCCCGATCTCACGCCGTCGCTTCCTGACGACCACCGCCGCCGTCGGCAGGCGGAGGCCTCCTCGGCGCCGGCGGCCTGCGCCGCGCGCCGCCCGCGCCCAGGGATCCCTCAGGGGACCAAGCTGACCGTCATCGCGGGCGACTGGTACGTCCCCGAGACGAACAAGATGCTCGACGACCTCGGCCGCGTCCCTGACCCAGGACACCGGCATGGATGTGCAGGATCGAGCGCTTCGCCGGAGAGCAGCAGGTGGCGAAGGTCGCGGCCATCGTGGGCAGCGGCCAGGGCGGCGACATCGCGGTGGTCCGGGACTTCGACGCCCTACCTCTACGCCGACAAGCTCGATCGACGTGACCGACCTGGCGAACCGAGGTGGGCAAGACGTACGGCGGATGGTTCGACGTCGCGCAGCAGGCCTGCGTGGTGAAGGGCCGCTGGAAGGCGATGATGATCGGCCAGGCCCCGGCCGCCTGGAACTACCGCACCGACATGTTCCGCGCGGCCGGCGTCGAGAAGTTCCCGGACACCTTCGACGAGCTGCTGGTCGCCGCCCGGAAGCTCCACGCCAAGGGCACGCCCATCGGGATGACGCTCGGGCACGCCTCCGGCGACGGGCGCTCGACCAACTACCCGGTGCTCTGGGCGTTCGGCGGCAAGGAGTTCGAGGCCGACGGCAAGACGGTGGCCCTCAACTCGCCCCAGACGCTGAAGGCGGTCGAGTGGTACACGGAGATCTACAAGGTCATGGACCCCGGCGTCACCGCGTGGCTCGACCCCGACAACAACCAGGCGTTCCTCGCCGGGAAGGTGTCGGCGACCGTCAACGTCAACACGATCTATCTCGCCGCGCGGACCGCGGCGCCCACCGATCCCGCCAAGAAGATGCTGATCGACAACATGGACCACGCCAACTGGCCGGCGGGGCCGGCGGGCCGGTTCGGGCACTACAACATCAACCTGTGGGCGGGCTTCGCCTCCAGCAAGAACCGCGAGGGGCAGCTGGCCTTCCTGCGGGCGTGGCACGACCGGGGCTTCCTGCCGAAGTGGACGAAGGCAGGGCAGTCCTACTTCATCCCGCCGTTCGTCGGCGTTCGACAAGGAGGACGTCTGGCCGGACGATCCGAAGCTCAAGATCTTCCGGAGAGCTGAACAAGGTGAACCGCCTGGCCGGCTACGCGGGACCGCCGACGCCCGCCGCGGCCGAGGCCGTCAACAAGTTCGTCCTGGTGGACATGTTCGCCAAGTCCGCGACCGGCCAGCTGAAGCCGGCCGACGCGGTGAAGTGGGCCGAGAAGGAGTACCAGCAGATCGCCCAGAAGCGCCTCGGCTAGGCGGAGCTCGGCCGGCGCCGGCGGCGGACCCGACCGCCCGCGGCGGCGCCCGCTTCCAGCCGGATGGCGCGTCTCTCGGTCCGACGCTGGCTCGACCAGGAGCAGACGCTCGCCTGGCTCCTGGTCGGGCCGCTCGTGCTCCTCCTCCTCGGCCTCGTGGCCTACCCGTTCGGGGTGGCCGTCGATGTACGCCGTCTCCGACCGGACGCTCGCCGAGCCGGGACGCTTCGTCGGGCTCGCCAACGTCTGGAACCTCTGGGACAACCAGATCTACCGGCAGACGCTGTGGAACACGATCGTCTACACGATCGGGGCGACGATCCTGAAGCTCGGCGCCGGCCTCGGTCTCGCGCTCGATCCTCAACGAGAAGCTCCCGCTGAAGCGCCTCATCCGGTCGGCCGTCCTCCTGCCCTGGATCGTGCCCACCGTGCTCAGCGCCATGGCCTGGCTCTGGCTCCTGACGCCGAACTTCAGCGTGCTCAACTGGATCCTCGTTCACACGCGGGCTCGAGCCAGCGGGGCTGCCCTGGCTCACCAGCCCGTCCCTCGCGATGTTCTCGCGTGATCCTGGTCAACACCTGGCGCGGGATCTCGTTCTTCGCGATCACGCTGCTCGCCGGCCTCCAGACCATTCCCGGTGAGCTCTACGAGGCCTCGGCCATCGACGGCGCGGGGGCCTGGCACCGCTTCCGGTACGTGACGCTCCCGCTGCTCCAGCCGATCCTGCTCATCACGCTCGTGCTGTCCGATGATCTGGACGTTCTCGGATTTCCAGGTGGTGTACGGCCTGACCCAGGGCGGGCCCATGAACTCGACGCACGTCCTGGCCACGCTGAGCTACCAGGTCGGGCTGGCGTCGGGCAACATCGGGGAAGGCGCGGCGATCTCGCTCACGATGCTGCCGCTCCTGCTCATCCTGATCGTGTGGCAGATCCGGCACCTCCGTCGCGGAGCCACGGCGTGACCCGCCGCGCGGGCATCGAGCGCGCCGTTCGTCTACGCGCCGCTGGGCTTCGCCCTCGGTGTTCCTGCTGGGGCCCTTCTATTGGATGGTGATCACCGCGCTCAAGCCGAACTCCGAGCTGTACAACGCCGAGCGCAGCCCGCTCTACGTCGCGACGCCCGACCCTCGAGCACTTCGTCGTTCCTCTTCACGAAGACGGCGTTCCTCGGAGTGGACGAAGAACACGATGATCGTGGCCACGGGAGCGACGGCGGTGGCGCTCCTTGCTCGGGGTGCCGGCCGGCTACGCCGCTCGCGCGGTTCCGCTTCCGGGGGCCGGCCTGGTGGGCACCGGGGTTGTCGTCACGTATCTCGTGCCGACCAGCCTGCTCTTCATTCCGATGGTGCAGGTGATGAGCACCGATCGGGCTCGTCGACAGCTACTGGGCGCTCGTGGTCGTCTACCCGACCTTCCTCGCGTCCGTTCGTCACCTGGCTGATGGCAGGCTACTTCCGCACCATTCCGGGAGAGCTGGAGGAGTGCGCCCGCATCGACGGGGCCAGCCGGCTCGGCGCGCTCTGGCGGATCGCCATTCCGCTCGCCCGGCCGGGCATCGTGTCGGCGGGGATCTTCGCCTTCACGCTGTCCTGGAACGAGTTCATCTACGCGCTGACGCTGGTGACGGCGTCCAGCGAGCGGACGATCCCGGTGGGCGTGCTCGTCCAGCTGACCCGGGCCGACTTCTACTTCTGGGGACCGCTGATGGCGGGCGCCCTGGCGGGCTCCATCCCGGTCGCCCTGATCTACTCGTTCTTCGTGGACCAGTACGCGGCCGGGCTCACCGCGGGGGCCGTCAAGGGCTGATCCCCGGCCGGCCGCCGGGCCGCCCGGCCGGCGACCCTCTTCGGCCAGCGTGGGGCGCTCGCCCCCGAAAACTAGGGAGTCCTCCCGATGTCGCCCGCCGCCCCGTCCGCCCTAGCGTGGCGGTGCCGCGATCGAGCCAGCGCGCTCGGGCGGCGGAAAGGAGCTACACCGCCATGCTACCCGTGAGAACCCGAGAGGCTCTCGTGAGGCACCGACAGCGCATCCTGATCGGACTGTCCGCGCTCGCGCTCGTCTCGTGCTCGTCGACCCACATGGCCACCCACGGCGTCTCCAACGGCGCCGCTCGCCCAGGGAGGTGCGCCGCGCCACCGAGCGCTACCAGGACGTCGCGGCGGCGACCGCCGCCGGCTACGCGCCGTTCCTCGGCTGCGTGAGCAGCCCGCAGGACAGGCGCCATGGGCATCCACTACGTCAACGGCGATCTGGTCGGGGACGGCAAGCTGGATGCGGCGCGCCCCGAGGCGCTCGATGTACGAGCAGAAGGGGACCAAGCTCGAGCTCGTGGGCGTCGAGTACATCGTGATCGCGGCGGCCTGGGACGCGGGCAACAAGACGCCGCCGACGCTGATGGGCCAGCTCTTCCACTACGGCACGAGCCCCAACCGCTACGGCATTCCGGCGTACTACGCGCTGCACGTGTGGGCGTGGAAGGCCAACCCGCACGGCGTGTTCATGGACTGGAACCCCCAGCGTGTCCTGCGAGGAGCACCAGGTGAGCCTGCTGCGTCGGTGATCCGGGCGATCGACGAGGGCCGCTGGCGCCGGCCGGCGCCCCGTGGTCAACACGCGACTACTTGACGACCAGGCCTCGTGGTCCACTGCTCCGAGACATCACCCGGTAGGGCGACTGCCGGGCGGGCAGCTCGCGCGGCAACCGGTCGGCGCCGATCGCGAACACGGCGACGTGCCGCCCGATGGGAGCCGATCCCCGCGTAGAGATACTTGCCGTCGGGCGAGATTGGCGATGTCGCTTGGTTGTCCGGGCGCCGATCGTGTCGCGACGCGGGACGGTGCCGAGCAGGGACAGGGTCCCGTCGGGCCGGATCGCGAACGCGCTGGTGCTGTTGCCGCACGAAGTTGCCCGTGTAGAGCGTCGTGTCATCGGGCGAGAGCGCCGTCCAGCAGGCCGCGCCGCCGCCGTTCGGATAGGCGGGCCCCACCGGCTCGAGCGCGCGCGTCGTTGCGTCGACGCTGAAGACCGTCACCGCGCTGCCCCGGAAGTTGGACACGAAGAGCCTGCGGCTGTCGGCGCCCACGAGTAGCCGACCGTCCCGCTGATCTCGCGCGTGACGACGGGCGAGCCCGGGCCGTCACGGAGCCGCCCGTCCGGCTGGACGGCAAAGGCGTGGATGCGCCCGTCGGCCCGGAAGCGCGGCGGTCACCGCCAGGACAGCGCCGCTCGGGCTGAACTCGACCTGGGCAGGTGGCCCCCTGCCCGACCGGAACCTCGACGGTCGAGCCCGAATGGGCGTGAGGCGGCCTCGGCGCTCATGCGGAAGACCGGTGACGTTGGGACTCGCGCTCGTCTGAACGGTATCGCCCTGATTCAGGCCGCGCACACGAGTCGCCATGGGCGGTCACGCTGCGGGCGTCTACGCCGCCCGACGCGAACGGGGCCGTCGACGGGCGTCAGTCAGCCGCCGTCGATCAGGAGGACACGGCGATGCTGTTGCTGCCGGGGTTCACCGCGAGCACGTACTTGCCGTGAACGCGCACCGAGCCTGGGTCGAAGTCGCCTTTGGCCGGCAAATCCACGAGGCCGCGTCCGCCCGTGGCGACCGGCAGAGCCCGCCTGCCTCGGTCCAGCGTGCCAAGTCGTCTGTGGCGCGAGAGAACCTCGACGCCGTTCTGCGTGCCGTCGTTGTTGAGGGTGTAGGCGTAGCCGTTGGATCCCGCGCGCGGCCGGCGGGGGCCGCGCCGAGTCCTCCGGCGGTCAGCAGCGCGCCGCGACGAGGAGCGACAGCGGGGTCTTCATGATGGGGCTCCCTTCCTGGGTGAGGTGGACTAGGACGTCGCCCGGGGCGTCACGGCGCCAGGGGGCGCGGTGGTGCGAAGTTCACGCTGGAAGCGCTTGCACCAGATGGTGACCGCGCTGAAACCGCTCGAGATCGACCGGAGGCCGGCAGCTCGTAGTTCTGGTCGCCGATGTTGCCTTCAGCGGGGCGATCCCGACGAAGCCCACCCGGGTGACGTGCGGCGCTGTCCGCCGCGTCGCTTGCCGCCACCAGGTACACCGAACGTCCGATCCGTTGGACGTGTGCGTGGAAGTCCGTGAAGCGCAGGACTCGGCGGCCGTCAGCCAGCCGGTGGATCGTCGCCGTGCCCGCGGTCCTCGTGGGCCACGCCATGGAAGCGGCCGCTGACGGCGGTCCAGCGGCGGGCATCGGAGGCGGCGGCCGAAGCGGACAGAACACCCTCCGGGGCGCCTCGCTCACGCGGGCGTCGACCCAGAGCAGCTCGGGGCGGAAACACCGCCCACGCGAGAGGTGCCGGCGGCGCAGCAGGCCGACGCAGTCCGAGGCGTACGCCACCGTTTCATCGGGGATCCCTCCTCAGGTTGGTGACGTTCACGGTCTCGTCGGACACCCCGATCGAGCGGCGGGCGCGGCGCACGATCCGGCCCGGGACGCGTGTCCAATGGCCAGTGGAGCCAGGTGTGACTTTGGCCGTGAGCGAGACCCATGACCGCGGCGCTCCTCGACAAGGCGCGTCGCAGCGGCGTGCCGGAGCGCTCGAGGCGCTGATGGGCCGCCACGCGGGCGCGTCTATCGTCCGGCATACGGCATCACGCGCAACCCGGCCGACGCCGAGAGATCCGTCCAGGACGTGTTCTCACGGTGGTCCGCAAGGGCGGCTGGCTTCGAGGGGCAGGCGACGCTCGCGACCTGATGTACCGCGTGGCGATGAACGCCGCGCTCAACCGACGGCGCGGCAAGCGCCGCGAGCTCGAGGTATCGCTGGAGGAGCATCTGCCGACGTCACGGAGGACGGACACCGCGCCGGCGACCGATCGGGCCTCCTGGTCAGACTGGTCGAGCACGCCCGAGGAGCGGGTCCGCTTTCCGGGGAGTCGCGACGGGTCCTGGAGAAGGCGATCGACAGCCTGCCCGACCACTACCGCGCCGTGCTGGTCCTCCGAACGTCGGGCTGTGCGACGAAGGTCGCGTCGTCGTCGGCGATTCGCTGGCGCAGTGAAGTCGCGGCGTCGCATCAGGCGCGCATGGGCTGCGCGAGCAGCTCACCCGGCACTGGGGCGACCGTGACCGCCGAAGTGGTCGCGGTCCTGGCGGATTACCTCGAGGCGACGCTGTCGCCCGATCTCCGGCCCGGCTCGAGAGGCACCTGCAGATCGCGGCGTGCCGCGCCTATCTGGCGACGTACCGGCAGACGAAGTCGCTGCCGCCGCGGCAGTCGGGTCGAGATGCCGGAGGAGATGAAGGCCCGGCTCGGGACTTCCTGCTGCGGGAGCTCAGGAGGGCGCTGGGCGGGGGCCGCGAGCGGCGCGGGCCCGCCGAACCCAGCGCCCGTCTTTCAGGATGCCCGGGAGCCGGTCGCGGTCGCCGAGGATCCCCACGTCCGCGAGCGGGTCGCCGTCGACGACCAGGAGGTCGGCCGCCTTGCCGGGCTCGACGGTTCCCGTGACGTCGAGGAGATCGAGGAGCTCCGCGGCGTTCCGGGTGGCGGCGACGATCGTGTCGGCCGGAGGCAGGCCGCCACTCCACCATCAGGGCGAGCTCCTGGGCGTTGGCGCCGTGCCGGTTGAATGGGGTCCCGGCGTCGGTGCCCATGGCGATGCGCACGCCGGCCCGCACAGCCTTGCGTGAAGCTCTCCCGGTGGACTCCAGGACGCCGGAGGCCTTCGTGACCACGTACTCGGGAATGCCCGCCTTCGTGCCGTGCCGGGCGATCATGGTCGGCGCGACGAGCGTCGGCACCAGGAACGTGCCCCGCTGGCGCATTTCCTCGACGACTTCGTCGTCGAGATAGACGCCATGCTCGACGGAGTCGATCCCGGCCCGCACGGCGTTCTGATGCCGGCGTTGCCCTGGGCGTGAGCGATGGCCCGCCGGAAGGCCCTGTGCGCCTCGTCCACGCCGGCCGCCAGCTCCGCCTCGGTGAACGGAGGAGGCGCGCGGGTCCACCCCGGGGTCATCCCGCCGCCGGTCGCCGTGAACTTGAGGCAGTCGGCGCCGGCCTTGAGCTGCTCGCGCACCGCGCGCCGCACCTCGTCCGGGCCCGTCGGCTTCCCGGCCGATGAACCAGCCGTGCCCGCCCGTCATGCAGATGATGGCGCTCCGCCGCGCCGCATTCGCGGCCCGGGCAGCCGGCCCGCGGCGATCGCCTCGCGGAGCCGGATGGCCACGCCGCGCCGCGCGCCACACGTCACGCACGGTGGTGATCGCCGCCGTCGAGGGTCTCCCGGGCGGCCACGGCGGCCGTCCAGGCGAGGTCCGGCACCGGCATCGGTCGCGGCCCGCTCCACCTCCTGGGGCTCGCCGGAGACGTCAGGTGCACGTGGCAGTCGATGAGCCCGGGCATGAGGCGTCCGACCCTGGAGATCGATGACCTCGGCCTCGCCGCCGGGGTGCGGAGCCGCCCACGGACGCGATCTTGCCACCCTCCAGCACCACGTCGACGCCCCGCGGCGCGGGCCTGCGCCGGTGCCGTCGACGAGGCGGGCGTTGCCGGAGGACGGTCCGAGCGGGCGGATGCGGGCATCACGCCCTCCTGGGTCGAAAGCCGGCCTGGTGGCCGGGATCGAGGCCCCGCAAGAAATCGCGGACGAGGCGCAGCCGCGGGACTGCCACGCCGGCCGCGCTCGCCGCGCTCGACCAGAGTCGGCGAAGACGTCGTCCACCTCGATCGCCCGCCCTGCCCGGAGGTCCTGGGTCATGGACGCGAAGCTCTCGACGCCCCCGGTCGCCGCGGGCGCCAGGAACGCCTTCTGGCTGAGCGCGGCGACCGTCTCCTCGTCCGGGCGGGTGACGTAGGTCCGGATCGGGAAGTTCGTGTAGTCGCCGACCGGCACGCCGTGCGCGGCGGCGATTGCCGCCGTCTCGCGGACCAGTCCCAGGTAGGCGCGGATCAGGTGCGGATCGCGAAACAGCCGCGGGGTGCTGATCCGGAGGACGGAGGTCACGCCGAAGACGCCGGCCGCATTGCAGGCTTTCGACCAGAGGACCGTCCGCACGTCCGGCGGCGCCTCGGCCGGGATGCCGGCCGCGCTGGAGACCGCGCGACAGCGTCAGCGACGCGCGGACTGGGCTCGCTCGCCGTCGTGCCGATCTCGCCGAGGTACGTGCAGCCGAGGCTCGCGACCGCGATCTCGCCCTCCGGCCGCCGCTCGCCGCCCAGGATGGTCACCGCCCCGACGACGCGCTCGTTCCCGAAGACCTCGGCCAGGACGTCGTCCTTCGCCATCCCGTTCTGGAGCCCGCCCACCCAGGCGTCGCGCATCGTCCGGCGCGGGCCACGCGGCGCGCTGACGTGCGCCGCTGCCTCCCGGAGCTGGTGGCCCTTCGTGGCGAAGAGGACGCCCGCGCCGCGGGGCAGGTCGGCAGGATCGCCGGTCAAGCCAACGGTGCCCGCGGGCCCGGGCGCAGCGCCCCACCGGGCACGTCGAGCGTCACGACGCCCCGGAGCCGGATCGTTCCCGCGTCGCGCAGTCGCCCGAGGGTCTCCGGCGTCGCGACAGCAGCGTGACCGGCTGGCCGTTCCGGGCGAGCAGCGCCGCGAACGCCTGGCCCAGCGACCCGGCGCCGACGAAGGCCAGCTCGCCGGTCGTGGCGGGCGCTACTCGGCACGGAGGTCGCGCACGGCTCGGACGACGGCGTCCACGTCCGGCACCACCGCCTTCTCGAGGGGCGGGCTGTAGGGGATGGGGGTGTGGAGGCCGTTGATCCGGCGGATCGGCGCGTCGAGGTCGTCGAATCCCGGTCCGCCACCTGCGCGGCGATCTCGGCGCCGATCCCGCACGGGCCGTAGGACTCGTCGGCGATCAGGAGGCGGCCCGGTCTTCTGGACCGAGGCTCGAGGATGGTGTCGAGATCGAGGGGCGCGAGGGTTCGCGGGTCGATGACCTCGACGGAGACGCCCTCGCGGGCGAGCACCTCGGCGGCGGCCAGGGCGCGCTGGACCATGACCGCGATGCCGATCACCGTCACGTCCGACCCCGCGCGCGCAACGGCGGCGCGGCCGAACGGCACCAGGTGCTCGCCGTCCGGCACCGGGCCTCGAGTCTGGAGGAGCGGAGCGATGCTCCATGAACACCACGGGGTCGTCGGACCGGATTGCCGTCTTCAGGAGCCCTTTGCGCGTCCGCCGGCGTGGTGGGCACCACGACGCGGAAGCCCGGGATGTTCGTGAAGATCGGATAGTAGCTGCCGGAATGGTGGGTGGCCGCGGAGTGCCCCACCCCACGCAGCCCCGCAGGACGATCGGCATCCGGAGGCGGCCATCGGACATGTACTGGACCTTCGACGTCTGGTTGAGCAGCTCCCGAGCGCGATCCAGCGCGAAGTCGAAGAACATGTAGTCGACCACCGGCCGGGCGCCGGTCATCGCCGCGCCCGTGCAGAGGCCGGTGAAGCCCCGCTCGGTGATCGGCGCGTCGCGCAGGCCGCTCGGCTCCGTGCCGCTCGAAGAGCCCGGTGGTCGTGTTGAAGTTGCCGCCGCGGGCCCCGATGCCCCTCGCCGACCACGAAGACGCTCGGATCCCGCGCCATCTCCTCGCTCAAGCCCCTGCGCGCCGCCTCGGTGAACGTCAGCTCGCGCATCACGCGGGCCTCCCCGGTCTCGGCGTACACGTGGCGCGTCACGCGCTGGCGGGATCCGGCCACGGGCTCGCCTCGGCGAACTCGGCGGCCTCTGTCACGAGCGCGGCCACCGTCCTGGTCGATGCCGGTCGAGGTCGGCGGCCGCTCGCCGCGCGCCGTCCGAGCAGCTGGCTCGCGCCAGCGCGCGATCCGGACAGCGCGCCTTCCAGTCGTCCACCTCCTCGCGCGTCCGGTAGCCGGCGTCGCGCATCCCTCAGAGTGGGCGCGGGTGCGATAGGTGAGACACTCGAGCAGCGTCGGTCCGTCCCCGCCTGCGCCGCGCCGCACGGCCTCGCCGCGCCGCCTCGTGGACCGCGCGGACGTCGTTGCCGTCGAGCGCGGACGCTCGGCAGCCCGTAGGCCGGCGCCCCGCGCCGCCACGTTCGGATTGCCGGCCACCGTCTCGAACGGGACCTCGGTCGCGTAGAGGTTGTTCTCGCAGACGAACAGGACCGGCAGCGCGCCAGATCGCGGCCAGGTTGAGGCCCTCGTGGAAGGCCCCGTTGTTCGATGGCGCCGTCCCCGAAGAACGCCACGCTCACTCGGTCGGTTGCCGAGGAGCCGGTAGCTGCACCCGGCGCCGGTCGCCATGAGGATGCTGGGCCCGACGATCCCGCTCGTCCCGAGGAGCCCGACCTCGGGCGCGAAGAGGTGCATGCTGCCGCCGCGCCCGCGCGAGCAGCCGGTCGCGCGCCCGAACAGCTCGGCCATCAGCTCGCGCGGCGGCACGCCCTTCGCCAGCGCGTGGCCGTGACCCCGATGAGTGCTGAGCACCGTGTCGTCCGGCCGGAGGTGGGCCGAGCACGCCGGTCGCGACCGCCTCTTCGCCGACGTAGGTGTGGCAGGCGCCCTGAACGAGCGCCCGCGGCGTGGGCCTGAGCCAGCGCCTCCTCCGGTCCTCCGGATCACGACCATTCCCCGGTAGAGCGCGAGCGCCCGCTCGCGCGTCAGCTCCGAAACCCTCTCGCTCACTGTGGCCATCGAGATCCTCGTCGGCGCCGGCCGCGTCAGGGGTCAGTGGGCCAGAGCTTGCTGCCGCCCGCGTTGAGCGCGAGGTTGCCGCCGTCGACGGGCAGGCTGTGGCCGGTGATGAAGCTCGGCCGCGTCCGACGCGAGGAAGACGCCGCCTTCGCGATGTCCTCGGGCTCGCCGATGCGGTCGAGCGGGATGCCGCGAACGAAGCGCTCCTGCAGCGTCGCCGGGTCGAGCCGCGGATCGGCGAGCATCCGGTCCATCGCCTTCGTCATGACCTGCGCCGGCTGGATCGCGTTGACCCGGATCCGATGCGGAGCCCACTCGACGGCCAGCTCGCGCGTCAGCTGGATGATGCCGGCCTTGGTCACGCTGTAGACGAAGTTCCCGCGCCCGAGCGCGGAGCTGCCCGGCGATGGAGCTGATGCTCACGATGCTGCCACCCGCCCCCGCGCGCGATCATGCGCCGGCCGGCCTCGCGGGTCGCGAGGAAGCGTGCCGTCGAGGTTCACGCCGACCACCTTCGCGCCAATCCTCGAGCGACAGCGCTCCGGGCGGGACCGGTGGCCGACACCGACGTTGTTCACCAGGATGTCCACGCGGCCGAACTCCCGGTCCACCGCCGCCATCATGGCCAGGACGTCGTCCGGGCTGGCCGAGATCGGCTCGGACTGCGAGACCGCCCGCCGAGCGCGACTGGACCTCCCGCGCGGTCTCCGCCGCGCCCGTCGCCGTCGACGTCGCTGACGAGCACGTCGGCGCCGGCGTGAGCCAGCGCGAGGGCCACGGCGTGCCCGATGCCGCCGTTGGCGCCCCGCCGGTGACGACGGCGACGCGGTCATCGAGGCCGAACCACTCGACGAGCTTCGATCGGCTCATCGGCGCGCCCCGCCACCCCGCAACCCGCCTCCGGGTAGACCGACGGCCTTGATCGAACGGCTTTCGGCCCGTGGCAGCCTGTGGCCGGGGAGAGGGGCTGGAGACCCGCGCGGCGGTCGTGGGCGCGGGGTGGTTCATCGATCCGATCCACTGCGCGGGCTGCTCGACGAGCTGCTTGATCCGCTGGAGGAAGCGGGCGGCGGGCGCGCCGTCCACGACGCGGTGATCGAAGGTGAGGCTGAGCGCCATCATCTTGCGCGCCGCGATCAGCCCCGCCGCCTCGTCGACCACCACGGCGCGCGCGACGATCCGACCGACTCCGAGGATGCGCGCACTCCGGTAGGTTGATGATCGGCGTGAACGGCGTCGATGTCCCAGGCGCCGAGGTTCGAGACGGTGAAGGTCCCGCCGCGGAGGCGTCGGCGAGACACGGTACCCGCGCGCGCCTGGGCGATGAGCGCCGCCGATTCCGGCGGCCAGGGCCCGGCAGCGACTTGGCCGGCATCGTCGCGCAGCACGCAGCGCCAGGAGCCCGCGCGGAGTGTCGACGGCCACGCCGACGTGGACCGCCGGGTGGTGGACGAGGCGCGGTCCCCGTCAGAGCGACGCGTTCAGGGCCGGGTGCTCCCAGAAGACCGACCGCCACGAGCTTCACCAGGCAGTCCGTGTAGGAAGGAGCGGCCGCGCGCCGGCGGCGCGAGCCGCGGCCTGGAGCGCGGCGCGGACGCGGACCAGCTCGGTGGCGTCGGCCTCCGTGGTGCGAGGCGTGACCGAGCGCGGTGGTCCGGGCGCTGGCGCTCATCCGCTCGCCGATGAGCTGGCGCACGGCGCTCGGCCGGTGGGCGATCGCAGCCCGGACGTCACGCTCCACGATGCGCCCGGTGCGGCCGCTGCCTCCGGAGCGCCGTCCAGTCCACGCGGAGCTCCGCGGCGACGCGACGCGCGCGCTCGCGGGCTGGCGGCCGCCCCACGCTCGGCGCGCGCGCCGCGGCCGTCGACGGCGACGCGGCTGCCACGGCCGCGCGCTCGTCCGCCCGCGTCGGCGCGGGAGGGAGGACGCCGGCGCGCGGAGCCGCGCGCGGGCAGCGTCTCGCCCGGCGCACAGAACGTAGCCGAGCACGGGTGCCGACCGGGACCCTTGGCGCCGGGCGGGGAGAGTCACGCGGGAATCCGCAGCACCCCCGCGTCGAAGGACTCCACCTCCACCTGGGCGCTTTGTCGCTCTCGATGACGCAGACGACGTCACCGCGTCCGGACGGGATCCCCGTCCTTCTTCAGCCACTCGATGAGGGTGCCCTCCTCAGTGGCCCAGCCGAGGCGCGGCATGACGATCTCGTGGGGCATCTCGGCGCTGGATGATACCACGTGGCTCACGTCGCGCTCGTTGGAGGCCGCGTGGTTGCGCCCCTGGTGTCGACGGGCTAGGATGGCCTGCGCTACAGGCCCGGCGATCCACTCCCGATGCCTCCAGGGTGACGGGACATTTCTGCGAGGCCGGATAGTCGCGGCGCCGGGGCCTGACCCGGCCGGCGCTGTCCGGTCAATCGACGAGAGGAGAACGATGAACGATGCTGACGAAGGAAGAAGTCGCCAACATGCCGCGTGCCGGAGCGGCTCGAGCGCCTCGGCGGACGTACCGGCCACGAGCTGGACATGGCCATCGCCGACCGGCCCGAGGGCGTGCTCTGCCGTCGTCCCGACGAGAAGAACTGGGCCCTGAAGGAGATCGTCTGCCACCTCCGGGACACCGAGGAGTTCTTCATGCTGCCGCTTCCAGACGCTCGCGCGCGGCGGCACGAGCCGCCCCTGGTTCCCGGCCGACCCGCGAGCGCTGGGCCGAGGACCGGCAGTACATCCGCTGCGATGCAGGCGAGGCTGGCGCGCGCGTTCCGCCGGCGCCGCGAGGAGTCCGCTGCGCGCACCTCCAGGGACTGTCGGAGGCTCGAGTGGTCGCGCGCGGGCCTACATCCGACCTACGGGCGGATGACCATCGGAGACATCGTGAACCTGATGGTCTGGCACGACGCCAGCCACCTCGACCAGCTCCACCGCGCGCTCCGGAGGCGACGTCTGGATTCACGACGAAGGAGAGTCCGATGTCAAAGATCGATTATTATCCGGGAAGGGTGTGACGTCCAGCGCGTCGGCACCGCGCGCTTCCTCGGACAGGATCCCCAAGATCCACGAGCCGGTGTGGGCGGTGACGGGCACCCTCGGCGACAGCCAGTGCTACCTCGGCGTCACGGCGGAAGGTCGAGGCGATCCAGGCGGCGCTCGCCGCCGCGCATCCGCGCGCGACGACCTGCCCGTCCGCCTCATCCCGCCCGCGCTCACGCATCGGCGTGTCCGACGGGCAGCTGAACGGCACCGACCGCATGCGCTTCTCGCTGATCGGCCGCGAGCTCGCGAACGACTGCGATCGACGCGCACCTCAACGCGCAACGACGTGACGGGCCTGATCGCGGTGCGTCGCGTGCGACAAGCCGCCGGTCGGCACGCTCGCCGCGGTGCTCGAGCACAACGGCCGGCGGTCTTCCTCTCCGACGGCTCGATCCAGCCCGGCACCGATCCCGGTGACCGGCGAGCGCATCGACCTCGTCACCGCGTTCCAGATCGCCGGCGACCCCGATCCGGCCCGGCGCACGCGCATGGCGCTGCACGCCTGTCCCGGGCCAGGGCAGCTGCGGCGGCATGTTCACGTACAACACGATGCAGTCGTTCATCGCGCGTGCTCGGCATGGAGCCGCTGCACATGGTCGCGCCGCCGTCCGACGACGCGCGGCGGCTCGAGGAGTTCCCCGACGCAGCTCGTCGACTGCCTCGTCACGATGACGCGGAGGGCATCCGGCCCGCGACATCGTGACGCCGGCGTCGCTCCGCAACGCGCTCACCGTCGCGATCGCCGATGGGCGGGTCGACGAACGTCGCGCTCCACAGCGTCGAGATCGCGCGCGCCGCCGGCATCGACCTCTGGAAGGACGTGATCAGCCAGGCGCGAGTTCAACGCGCTGTCGCGCCGGCTGCCCGGTGCTGATCAACGCGCGGCCGTTCGGCGCTCTACTCGATGGTCGACATCGACGCGAAGGGCGGCCTGCAGGTGATCGTGAAGGAGCTGCTCGACGCCGGCTTCGCTCGACGGCAGCTGCGTCACGTGCACCGGCGAGACGCTCGCGGAGCAGGTCGCGGCGCCTCGGCGCCGCCCGCGCCGACGGCGAGGTCATCCACTCCGTCGCGCGCGCCGTTCAAGAAGACCGGCGGCCTCCGCCTCCTCGCGCGGCAACCTGGCGCCCGACGGCGGCGCGATCCTCAAGGTCGCGGGCGTCGAGGGCGGCATCACGCGACGGCGTCTTCACCGGCCGCGCGCGCGCGTGCTTCGACAGCGAGCACGGCGCTCATCGCCGCGCTCGAGCAGACGCCCGACGTCTTCGCCGACCACGACATGGTCGTCATCCGCTACGAGGGCCGCGCGGCGCGCCCGGCATGCCGGAGCTGCTCGACCCGACGTCGCGCATCACGGCGCTCTGCCGCCAGAAGGGCATCACGATCGCGCTCATGACCGACGCGCGGTTCTCCGGCGGCTCGGTCGGCCTCGTCATCGGCCACGTCGCCCCGGAGGCGTACCTCGGCGGCCCGATCGCGCTCGTCGAGGACGGCGACACGATCGTCGTCGACCTGAACGCGGGACCGGCTCGATTGCCGCAGAGCTCGCCGACGACGGCCGTTCGCGCGCGCCGCGCGCGCCGCCTGGCAGGACGCGGCGCCGCGGACACGGCGGGCGTGCACCCCGACGTGAAGCCGGTGAGCGAACCGGCTCCTCAGGCACATGCGCTTCGGGGCGCGCCCCGCGCTGGAAGCGCCGGGGATGATCGGCCAGCGGCGGCTCCGCGCCGGGGCCGTTCCGTCCAGCGTCGGCCAGGGCAGACCCGCCTTGTACGACCGCCGTGACGGGGGCTTACGCTCTCTCCGGTGATGAACCGGGCCTGCTGGGGAGCACAGGAAGGCGATCGACGGCCGCCGAAGTCCCCGGAGTCGCCGATGGTGCGCATGGGATTGCCGGCCCGGTGCGCGTCCATGGCCGCCTCGAAGGTGATGCCCTCGCTCGCCGCGCGGCATCCGCGCGCCGTCTGCTCGACGCGGTCGGTGGCGTGCGGGCCCGGCAGGACCGCGTTGATCGTGACCCCGTCTGGGCGATCTCCCGCGCCACCGTCTTCGCTGAATCCTGGTCAGCCCCCGCGCGGGCGGTGTTGGAGCAGCAGGATGTGGGGGATCGGCTGCTTGACCGAGACCGAGGTGATGTGAACGATCCGGCCCCAGCTGCTTCTTGACCATCGCCGGCACGGCTCCGTAGGTCAGGCGGATGGCGTCTCATCATCGTACAGCTCGACCGCGGGCATGAACCGCAGTCGAGCTTCGTGGTGGCGAAGGTCCCCGCCGAGGGCCGCCGGCGTTGCCGACGACGATGTCGGGGTCGCCGAGCCGGGCGCGCACGTCGCGCGAGCAAGGCATCGATGCCGCTCGGCCTTGCGTCATGTCGCGCCACGAACGGCACGACCTCGTGACCAGTCCAGGCCGCGTCTCGGCCCGCTCCACCTCCGCGGCCGCGTCGCCGCGCAGATCAGCAATACGTCGAAAAAA
>ERZ1370068.8471-contig-7321_pt1 | contig 36834 bp, 37 predicted proteins | sample MGYA00561227_ERZ1370068 | MGnify/ENA primary metagenome ERZ1370068 (study PRJEB38410, sample SAMEA6850437) | metagenome | study: Metagenomic assessment of the ecological functions of the soil: analysis of the soil microbiota associated with the...
CTCGGTCCCGGTCGGCGGGACCCATCTTCCCGATGTTCGGGGCGGCCGCGATGGTCAGCTCCGGGGACGCCCAGACCCGAGCGCCCGCTCGCTCGTGGCCGGGTGGTCACGTACCCCCAACGACCCCTAACGGTCCGAAGCCGACATGCTCCAGCGATTCGCAGGTCGATACGAGCTGCTCAAGCGGTTGGGTGAGGGAGGATGGGAGAAGTGTTCCTCGCCCGCGACCTCACCAGCGGCGCCGAGTGCGCGCTCAAGCGGCTGAGGGACCGCGAGGCGGGAACCTTGGCCGCGCTCCGCCGCGAGTTCGAGGCTCCGGTTCGACTCCGGCATCCCGCCGTGGTCCAGGTGTTCGAGCTGGGACAGGCTCCCGACGGCACGCCCTACTACACCATGGAGTACGTCCCCGGCCACGCCGCCGATCGCGCGATCGCGCGCGGCGACTGGTCGGCCGCGTGCTTCCTCGCCGCCGAGATCGCGCACGCGCTCGAGGCGCTCCACGCCGTTGGCGTGTTCCACGGCGACCTCAAGCCGTCGAACGTCCTCGTCGTTCCCGGCGCCACGCCCGATGCCGCGCCGCGCAGCGTTCGACTGCTCGACTTCGGCCTGGCGGCGCTGCGCGAGGACGGCGGGGGCGGACACCGCGGCACCGCGGGCTACGCGGCTCCGAGGTCGTCCGCGGCGAGCCCATCGGTCCGTCCACCGACCTCTACGGTCTCGGCGCCACGCTCTACACGCTGATCGCCGGGCGCCCCGCGTTCGAGGGGCACGACGTTCCCGCGCTGCTCCGGGACCAGCAGAAGGGACCTCCGAGCTCCACGCCTCTCGACGACGCGGGAACCCCCGCGGGACTGATCCGGCTGATGCTGCGCTGCTCGCGCCCGAGCCCGGTGAGCGCCCGCGCGACGCGCGCGCGAGGTGCGCCGCGAGCTCGAGGGCATTCATCCTGCGGTGCGGAGACCGCTGGTCGAGCGACTGCGCAGCAGCGTGGTGGTGGGCCGGGAGCGCGAGCTGGCGCGGCTCGAGCAGCGACTGGCCGACGCCATCGCGGCGTCCGCGCGTCGTCCAGCTCGAGGGCGTCTCGGGAGTGGGCAAGTCGGCGGTGCTGCGGGAATTCGCGGCGCGGGCGGCGCTCGCTGGACGCCGCGTGATCTCCCTGACCTGCGGCGCGCTGCCCGGCGCGGGCGAGACCGCGATCGCGCTGCTGCGCCGTCTCGCCACCGAGGCCGGCGACGATCTCGCCGCGGTGCCGGAGCCTGGCCGACGGCGGCGGCGTCGCGCTCGGCAGCGCCGAGGCCGAGCTGAACGAGTCGCGGGCGAGCCCCTGCTCGAATCGTCGATTGGCTGGATCGATCGCATCGCCGGCCGGAGCGGAACCCTGGTGATCCTCGTCGACGAGGTCGATCGTCTCGATCCCGATCGCGCGCGCGTTCCTGCGCCGGCTGGTGCTCCATCCCTCGGGCGGCGACGTGCTGTGGGTCGTCGCCGGGCGGTCAGGGACCGGAACGCCCTCGGGGCGCGCGACGCTCGAGATCCCATGGTCGGAGGCGATCGCCTCGAATCGCACTGACGCGGGAAGGCGTGGAGCGCCTGATCGAGGCACGTCTCCGCGCGCGCCAGCGCGCAGGCGCTGAGCGAGTCGCATGCTGGGAGCGCGCCAGGAGGCATCCCGGATTGACCGTCGAGTGGCTGCTGCACGCCGCCGCCCGCGGGTGCTGCGCGAAGACGATCTGGGGTCTGGTCGCCCGACGACGAGGCGCTGCGCGGGCATGGGCTGCCCGCGAGCTTCGAGGCGTCGCTGGCCGCGCGGATCGCGGACCTTTCCGCTCCCGGCGCGTCTCGCCGCCGGGGCGCTCGCCGTCCTGCGCGATCGCTTCCGATCCGGTTCGCGTGCGCGATCGCGCCCGCGGCATCGGACGAGCATCTGGCTTCGCTGATCGAGGCCGGACTCGCCGCGCGAGACCATCAGGGCAACCTCGCGCTCGTCTCGCACACGCTGACCGAGCGCGTGCTCGATTCGCTCGAGCCCGAGGCGCGGCGTGGCCTCCATCGCGCGGCGCTCGAGGTGCCCAGGTCTCGGCGCCGCGGAGCGGTTCGTCCACCGGTGCGGCGCCGGGGACCCCGCCGCGGCGCTGGCCGCGGCCGACGAGGTCTGCGCGGTCGCGCCGGACACGCTCCTGACCGAGGAGGCGGCGCGTCGTACCGACGCGGCGGGGCTGCCGGTGGGACCTCTGGCGCAGCGACGCGGGCCGGAGCCTGTCCAAGCGCGGGCGCTACCCACGACGCCATCCCGCACCTCCGAGCGGGCGATCGAGCTGTGCGCAGACGAACGGCGCCTCGGCCGAGGCGCTGGCTGCTGCTCTCGACCGCCTACCTCCGGGCGGGCCGGCTTCCGGACGTGGCGCGGGCCGTGGCTCTGCGGGCTCGAGGCCCGCCGTCCACGGCCATCGGGTCACGCCTGCTCACCAACGAATCGGGCCGGCTGATGTTCTCGAGCGAGCTCGAGGCCGGACGCGCAGCGGCGGAGCGCGCGCTCGAGCGGGGCGGATCGCGCCGGCGACGACGAAGCGATCGGGGCCGCGGCGCAGTCCCTGGTCTACTCACTGCTCGCGCTCGGACGACACGACGACGCCGACCGCGCCGCGATGCGGTCGGCCGAGGCCTTCGGGCGCGCCGGTGCGGTGATGGGATCGATTCGCGCGCTCGGCGCGCGCGCACGCCGCGGTCGCGCATGCGCGCCAGCGGCTCGGCGAGCCGAGCGGCTCTACGACGAAGCACTGGCGACGGCGCGACGCCACGGCTTGAGGCTCGCGATCGAGGAGGTCCTCAACAATCTGTCGGTCGTCTATTCGGAATCGGGACAGTGGGAGAGGATGCGCAAGGCCAACGCCGAAGCGGCGCGGCTCGCGGTCGAGGACCACCGTCCGCGCGGCGCCCGCGGTCGCGACCACCAATCTCGCGCACGCCCACGGGCTCGCCGGACGCCCGCGTGCGGCGCGTCGCCAGGCGCGCCTCGCGCTCAGGATGGCGCGCGAGCACGCGACGTGGCTCGAGGCGTCCGCGTGGCGCTCCCTCGCGCAGGCGCTGCGGATCGAGGGGCGTCATCGCGGCGCGACCGCGCCGCCCGGCGCGCGCTCGAGCTGGCGATGGCCCGCGGCTCAGGTCCGAGACGGACTGGTGCCGGATCGAGTACGGACGGGTTCTCTGCTCGACCCGCCGCTGGAAGGATCGCGGGTGAGCTGCTCGACCATGCGCTGAGCGACCACGACGTCGAGAGTTCGGTGGCGCGCACGGCCCAGCTCGCGCTCTCGCTGCGCGGCGCTCCGGCGCGGCGACCGCGGGCTCGCGGCGTTGCGCGCGAGCGGGAGGCGGTCGAGTGGATCGAGCGCCACGAAGCGCCGTACGCGGCCGCGCTGGTCGCGCAGCTCAGGCCGAGCGCGCGCTGGCACAGGGCCAGCCGGCCGAGGGGTGCAGCACGCGGAGACGGCGCTCGCCGGGCTGCTCGCCCTGCCCGCGCCCGCAGACCGCGCCATGGCGGCAGCTTCCAGAGCTCGCCCATCTCGCGATGAGCGTGTCGCTGGAGACACCGGCCCCGGTAGGCGAGTGGCTCGAGCTCGCCTCCGCCGCGTTCGAGCGGCTCGGGGACCGCCGTGAGCCGCGAGCGCGCGCTCGCGCACCAGGTGCATTGGCTGCGCGCCAAACCGTCCACCACCGTGGTTCGCCGCGATCGGACGCTGATCGAGTCGGTCAGCGAGCTGCTGCACTCGCTGTCGGATCTCCGCGAGCTGACCCATCGCGCGATGCAGATGGTGGTGGAGCAGCTCGACGCCGAGTGCGGCGTGCTGCTGCTGATGGACTCCGAGAGCGGCCGGCTTCGAGCCGATCGCCGAGTACGGCTCGGTCGATGCGTCCACGCGTCGCGAGGCGATGGGGTTCAGCCGCCGGGTCGTCCAGCGGGTGACGGAGAGCGGCGGCAGCCTTCTGATCGGCGACGCGCCTTCGATCCCCCAAGGTCTGTCGGAGAGCATGGTCGACCTCAAGCTGCGCTCGATCGTATGCGTGCCCATGTTCGTCGGCGGCCACGTGATCGGGGCGGTCTACCTACGACGACTCGCGCCGCTCGCTCAAGTTCAGCGACTCGGACCGCTCGGTGCTCGAGGGCTTCGCCCAGCTCATGGGCGTGGCGATCGAGAAGAGCCAGGGTCACGAAGAGGTGCGGCGGGCGAACGAGATCCTGGTCGGCGAGAACCTTTCGCTCCGCCAGGAGGCGATGCTCCGCTTCCAGCCGCAACGGCTGATCGGATCGAGTCACGAGATGCAGCGCGTGCTGGCAATCGTCGAGCGCGCGGCCCTGACCCACAGCACGGTCCTGCTCACCGGCGAGAACGGCACCGGCAAGGAGCTCGTTGCGCGCATCCTGCACCACTCGGGCAAGCGCCGGCTGGGCCCGTTCGTGGCGGTGAACTGCGGCGCCATCCCGGAGACGCTGCTCGAGAGCGAGTTGTTCGGCATCCTGCCGAGCGTCGCCACCGGCGTTCGCGGTCGCGACGGCCGCTTCAAGCAGGCGGATGGCGGCACGCTGTTCCTGGACGAGATCGGCGACATGCCGCTGCGCCAGCAGGTAGCCCTGCTCGGCGTGATCGCGAACCGCGAGATCACGCCGGTCGGCGGCGGCAAGGCGATTCCCGTCGACGTGCGCATCATCGCCGCCACCAACCGGGACATTCGCCGGCTGGTCGCGGACGGTGCGTTCCGCGAGGACCTCTACTACCGGCTCAACGTGATCGAGCTCGAGATCCCGGCGCTGCGAGAGCGCAAGGCCGACATTCCGGCGCTGGCCCAGCACTTCGCGCGTCAGTTCGCGAGCAACCAGGAGCGCACGGCCCCCGAGCTTCGGCGGCGTTCATGGCGGCGTTGATGCAGAGCGACTGGCCAGGCAACGTCCGCGAGCTGCAGAACTACATCGAGCGGGTGATGGCGATGAATCCCGGCAACCTGCTCGAGCCAGAACCCGATGCCGCGGGATCTCGAGGAGCGCCAGACGACGCTCAAGCTCACGGGGGCGGCGGCTGACCGAGCTGGTCGAGGACCTCGAGCGGCGGTTGGTGGAGGAAGCGCTGGGCCACGCGCGTGGAAATCAGAGCCTGGCGGCCCGTGCGCTCGGGGTCCCGGAGCAGGCGATCCGATACCGGATCAAGAAATACGGCATCCTTTCATCTCGTGAAAACAGGCGCTTGCGCCTAAAGTGGCGATAACGATGATATTCGACTTGAGTGTAGCGAGTTACTACGGAATGCGTGTTCCAGGTTTCGCCTTTACTGGCGAAGTCGCTGAATTTAAACTATCACCGCTGAGGCGCAACCAGTCATGTAATTAATTTAACCACAATGCGTTACGTCACACGTTGAGAGAGCGTTCGAGTCTGGCACTGGTCCTGGCGTTACAATGTTTGGACAGTCGGATCCTCCGACTTAATCGCGCACAGCTCAGGAGGCTCGATGTCTGCCGCCCGCCTTACACCGTCCTCCCTGATCTTCAGTCTCACACTCTCGTTTCTTCGACCGGTCTCGCCTGGGCTCAACTGACGCCCGATCTCCCGGTCGGGGAACTTCGGCACGTCCCATCGTTCCACCAGACCGGCAGGCTCCCACGACGGGCTTCCGCTCCAGCCTGATGGAGTTCGTGGGAGAGATCCAAACCGGGTCTTCGTCTACCGCTGGTTCGCTCCAGCGCAGCGTCCCTCGGTCTTCGATCCTGCCGCCGCCTTCGCCATCCGCCGCGGGTCCTGCGGTAGGAGACGCGATGACACGGCAGACTCACGCCGGTTCTGGTCGGTCGTCGCGGGGAATGCGTGACGCCCCCGCACGACCTTTCTCGCTCGACCCGTGCTCACGAACGTTCTGATCGTCGGTGGCCGCGCCGAGGATCGCCTGAAGACCGCCTACGATCTCCATCGGGGTGGCGCGCTGCGAAGCGGGCCGTTCGTCCACCTCGACGCGCGTCACGATCAGGACGTCCTGCGCGCGGCGCTCCAGGCGCGGGTGGTATCGATCGAGGCGACGCCGTAGCTCGGATCCGATCCGCGACTCCGAGCGCGGCATGCTGTTCGTGGACTCGATCGAGTCCCTGCCGCTCGATGCCCAGCGAATGATGCTCGGGTTCCTGCGTCGCAACACCGACGTTTCGCTCGAGGAGAGCGAAGGATCGTGGTGGGGCCGCCTGGCCGTCGGCAACGTCGAGAGTCGCTGGCGGCGGCGGTTCGCGAAGGTCGGTTCCTGGCCGCATTGCACGACGCGCTCGACAAGATTCGCGTTCATTTGCCCATGCCGGTGCAAGGCGTCGCGTGATCCCGGATCACCGTGGTCGGCGGCGCACCCCTCTCACCGGGAGAGTCGCTTGAAATTTCCACGTGATACCGCCAGATCGACGGCGCCGGCATCTTCACTCGACAAGTCCGAAGCCCCGACGCGCGACCCGCTCTGGGTCGAGTCGAGCGATCAGAAGGACGCCGCCCGCGCGCTCGAAATGCTCCACGTCCAGCTCATCTCCGCGGTCATCGATCCCTATTCCTGGAAGTGGGTGATCGTGACCCTGCACCACACCCCTTCAGGCCTTCGTGATCGCGAGCCTGGCGGAGCGGGAGTCCGGCGAAGAACGCCGGGTCACGCATCTGGCGATGAGCGTCCACTACCGGGACGCCACCAGCTACGAGGAGCCGCGCTCCGAGTACCTCTCGGAGCTCTACCAGCGTATGAAGCAGGAGATGGGGTTCCAGCCGGCCCCGAGATCGACCGAGATCTCGCGCGCATGGTCGAGTGTCGCGACGTGTTCGTGCAGGCCATCCCGAGCAGCTGGAGGCTCAGGGTCAACGAAATGCCTCGCGCCACGCAGAACTGCCTCCGCATCGTCGAGTTCCTCGGCTGGAGCCGGGCCACATCCGCTGGCAGCGGGAGAACCTCGCCGATCTCGCGCGCGTCAAGTTCCTGGCTTCGATGAAGGTGCTCGATGCGCTGGAGGCTCAGTACCAGGCCTGACCAACACTCGAGCGATCGACGTGACATGCCGCCGGGCTCTCCTCTCGTGGGGCCCGGCGCTCGTGGTTTCGGCGCGTCGTGATTCCGGACCGCCGCGTGTACAATCGGACCGGTTTTCCTTCTGGCGTCGGCGGGTCGTCGCTGCCGGCGAGAGTGGCCGAGAGAGGAGCGCGATTGAGCCTGTCCGAGGCCGAGATCGATCAGATCCTGGATGCCGAGTCCCGTCACGACTGCCAAGGCGTCGGCGAGCAGAAGATCTGCGTCCGGATCGTCGCCATCGCCGAGCTGCCGAGCCGGTTCGGTCGCTTCCAGATCGCCGCGTTCTGGAACAACCGCGATGCCAAGGAGCACGTTGCGCTCATGCACGGGAACGTCTTCGGTCGCGAGGACGTGATGGCCCGCGTCCACTCCGAGTGCCTGACCGGCGACGCCGTCGGGTCGCTGCGCTGCGACTGCCGCGACCAGCTCGAGTCGGCCCTGCGGCGCATCGCGCGCGAGGAGAGCGGAGTCGTGCTCTACCTGCGCCAGGAGGGCCGCGGCATCGGGCTCGTGAACAAGATCCGCGCCTACATGCTGCAGGATCGCGGGCTCGACACGGTCGAGGCCAACGAAGCCCTGGGCTTCCGGGACGACGAGCGCGAGTACGCGATCGCCGCGCACATGCTCCACAGCTTGCGCTTGCGCTCGGTGCGCCTGCTGACCAACTAATCCTCGCAAGGTCAGCGAGCTCGCCAAGCACGGCGGTCCGCATCACCGGCCCGGATCCCCACATGATTCCGCGCCAATGATTACAACCGTTTCTACCTCGAGACCAAGCGCGTGAAGTCCGGTCATCACCTCGATCCGTCGGGGACGCCGCACCTCCCGAGCAAGGTGAGCCGGTGCGCGTGGAAGGGATGGTCGACTGAGCCCCTCGAACCGGCAGCACCCGTGGCGGACCATTCCGCCGTTCCGGATCGGCGTCTCCACTTTCCGCCATGCTCGCGGTCCTGCTGCTGACCGCGGCAACGCCGCACGCGTCGACGGATTCCGGGCCGAGGACGCGCTCGGGCAGCTCCACGGATGCGCACGTTCCCCGGACCCCGACGCGCCGCGGACCGGGCCAGGTTCGCGCGGCAGGCCGGGCAGCGCAACGAGTCCTCCGCGCGCACCGAGTCGCCGTCACGCACCGAGTCGCCCGCCCGCACCAGAGCCCGGCCCGCGCGCCGAGCCGTCGCCGCGCGCCGAGCCGTCGCGCCCCCGAGCCGCGACGCGCACTCGCGTGCGGCCGCGCCGGCTGCCCTACCGCTCGCCTCGCGTGCTCTCCGACGTGCGGACCATCGCCGCCCCGGGGCGAAGATCGCGATCGATCCCGCACCGGGCGCATCGTGGTCCCGAGCGCGGAGCGGCGACGCGAGCTGTCCGAGGCCATGGTCACCGCACCGGCGCGCCGGCTCGAGGTCCCTCGCGATCGAAGGCGGCGGCACACTGGTGCGCCTCGGCGATCGCTTCAGCTGATGTCCGCGATGGCGCAGCGCGACGACACGAGCGGACGGTGGAGCGTCGACTGCACGCCCGACGGCCCCGTGTCGCCTCGCGACCCGTGGCGGCGGACCGCTAGGGCGAGTCTTGAGCGTTTCGATCCGCGTCAGTGTCCCGTGCGATCACCACCATCGCGATCTCGGTCGGGATGATCCTCAGGCTCGCCGTGACGGCGCGCGTGCCGCGACCATCACGATCATCAACGGTGACAGCGCGGGCGAGGGTTCAACAGCACCACGCCGGCGACGCCGGTCGGCGGCAATTCCGGCACCACGGTCGGCCGCCAGCGTCTCAACGTGTTCCAGGCCGCGGCCGACATCTGGGGCAGCCTGCTGACCAGCACGGTCACGATCCGGGTGCGAGCGACGTTCGATCCGCTGACGCCCTGCGGCTCGAGGCTGGAGCTTGCTCAGGAGCGCCGGACCGCTCGCGGCCGCGGCGAACTTCCCCGGCGCCGGAATCGCCAGACGTGTTCTATCCGATCGCGCTCGCCAACCGGCAGCATGGATCCGACCTCGATCCCACGCAGGACGACATCATCGCCCACTTCAATTCCTGACGTCGACGACAGCACCTGCCTCGGCTCGACCTCGTGGTACTACGGTCTCGATCACCGTCACGGCTCGAACCTCGATCTCCTCGTGGTGGTCCTGCACGAGGCTCGCGCACGGCCTCGGCTTCCCTGAGCTTCGTCGACGTCTCGACCGGGCAGCAGTTCAACGGCCTCACCGACGCGTTCTCGCGTCTCCTGTTCGACAACCAGACCGGGCGTCACCTGGGATCGCATGTCGGACGCCCAGCGCCAGGCCTCGGCGGTCAACACCGGTCACCTGACCTGGTCGGGGAACGCGGTGCGGAACCACGTCCCCGATTTCCTCGCGCCGCGCGCAGTCGCGGACGGATCGACGCTCCCGCCTCGCTCGCGGGACCGCTCGACTACGGGACCGCCGCGTTCGGGCCGCCGCTCACGAGCCGTCCGATCCGCGGCGAGGTGGAGCGAGGTCGATGACAGGATCGGCGACCGTTACGACGCGTCGGAGGCGATCGTGAACGGCGATCGGCTGCGCGGCCGCATCGCGCTGGTCGATCGCGGCGGCACTCCGTTCGTCGCCAAGACCCGGGCGGCCGAAGCGGCGGAAGCGATCGCCGTGGTGGTGGTGGACGATCGCGACGAGGATCCGCCGACCCTGCTGGGGGGACGATCCCTCGATCGGCATCCCGACGATCAGCGTTTCCCGGTCGACCGGCGAGGCGCATCGCGGCGCTGGCCAGCGCCGGCGTCGAGGTCACGCTCGGCGGCACGCTGCACTACGTCGGCGCCGACGACGCCGACCGCATGCTGATGTACGCGCCCTCGAGCCTCCAGTCCGGCTCGTCGGTCTCGCACTGGGACGTCAGCGCCACGCCCGACCTGCTCATGGAGCCCTTCATCAGCGACGGGCTCTCCGGCGACGTCGACCTCACGCGCTGGCTGCTCGAGGACGTCGGCTGGGCCTCCTCCACCGGTGGTGGTGGTCACAAGCCGTCGGTGGCGCAGCTCGGCCCGAGCACGCCGAACCCGTTCGGGGCGACCACCACGATCTCCTTCGAAATGCGCGAGACCGCGTCGGCGGAGCTCGAGATCCATGATCTCGCCGGACGTCTGGTGAAGCGGCTGCCGCTCGGAACGCTCGCGGCCGGACCGCACACGGCGGTGTGGAACGGCCAGGACGAGCAGGGCCGGCACGCGCGGCCGGGCGTCTATCTCTACCGCGTCCACGCCGGGGACTACTCGCCGTCGCTCCGACTCGTGCGGGTCGGAGTGAACCCGTTCCGGCGCTGGGAAGTTTTTCTCCCCTTCGGCCGGCGGATCTCACCCGGAAGCCGTCGCGACCGTACCGTCGCGCCGAGGGCGAGTGGTCACGTCGTGGCCTTCACGGCATACTGTCGCCGATCGTCGATCGTCGATCCTGAGACCCTTCCACGGTCTCGCGATTCTTCCTGCGAGGATGTCATGACTCCATCGATTCCAATCCTCAAGCGGATCGTCGCGCGAGCGCTCTGGTCGCGCCTCGCGGCGGCGGGCTCGGTCCAGGCGGCGGGAGCCGCGGGGCTCAGTGTTCCGTACCAGACGTTCACGCTGCCGAACGGGCTGCAGGTCCTGCTCCACGAGGACCACTCGGTCCCGATCGTCTCCGTCAACATGTGGTACCACGTCGGCTCGGGCGACGAGCGCCCCGGCCGCACCGGCTTCGCGCACCTGTTCGAGCACATCATGTTCATGGGCTCCCAGCACGTGCCGACCGGCGACTTCGACCAGCGACTCGAGGCCGCCGGCGCCGAGAACAACGGCTCGACCACCGAGGACCGCACCAACTACTACGAGGACGGTCCCGCCAACGCTCTGACGCTCATGCTCTGGCTCGACTCGGATCGCATGGGTTACCTGATTCCCGAGATGACCACCGAAAGGTGGACCTGCAGCGCGGGGTGGTGCAGAACGAGCGGCGGCAGAGCTACGAGAACCAGCCCTACGGTCTCGCCGAGGAGAACATCCTCAAGCGTCTCTACCCCGATCAACATCCGTATCACTGGCCGGTGATCGGCTCGATGGCCGACCTCGACGCCGCCTCGCTGGCCGACGTGAAGCAGTTCTTCAAGACCTACTACACGCCGAACAACGCCACGCTCGTGATCGGCGGCGACATCGATCCGGCCGCCGCGCGCCGGCTGGTCGAGCGCTACTTCGGCGATGTCCCGCGCGGCCCCGAGGTCAAGCGCGCGACGCCGCCCGCGTTCTCGCTGTCGAACGACGTCTACGGCACGCTCGAGGACCGCGTGCAGCTCCCGCGCGTCTACAACACGTGGCACACCGTGCGGGCGTTCTCGCCCGACGACGCGTCGCTCTCGGCGCTCACCCAGATCCTCGCCGGGGGCAAGACCTCGCGGCTCTACAAGCGCCTGGTCTACGAGCTCCAGATCGCGAACCAGGTGGTGGCCTTCCAGGACGGCGGCCGGTTGGACGGCAAGGTCGAGATCTTCGCGACCGCCAAGCCGGGGCACCCGCTCGACGAGCTGCAGAAGGTGATCGACGAGGAGGTCAGAAGATCGCCGAGCAGGGTCCCACCGATCGTGAGCTCGAGCGCGTCAAGAACAGCAGCGAGGCCGACTTCGTCGGCGGCATGGAGCGCGTCGGCGGGTTCAGCGGCAAGGCCAACCAGCTCAACTACTACAACTACTTCGTCGGGACGCCCGACTACTTTCAGCAGGACCTGGATCGCACGCTGAAGCTGACGTCGGCCGACGTCCAACGCGCGGCGCAGCAGTATCTGAAGGGCGCCCACCGCGTGATCCTGAGCGTCGTGCCGCAGGGCAAGACCGAGCTCGCGGTCAGCCAGGGGTGGCGAAATGAGGCCGCGCATGATGACGCGGTCGATCGGCGCAGCGCTGGCGCTCGTGCTCGCCACGACGTCGCCGCTCGCCGCGGCCACCGGCACCGCGGCCCCGTCGGGCGGCGCCACGACCAAGAGCGCCCCCAAGGCGTCCCCGTCGACCGCCGCCAAGAAGCCCAAGACCACGACCGCGTCGGTCGACCGGACGAAGGCGCCCGCCCTCGGCGCGCCGCCGGCGCTCCATCTGCCGAAGGTCGAGACCTTCGAGCTTCCGGACGCAGTCTCGCGGTCGCGGTGATCGAGATGCACGAAGCGCCGGTGGTCGACGTGACGCTGATGCTCGCCGCCGGCGCGGCGCGCGACCCGGACGATCTGGCGGGGCTCGCGACCTTCACGGCCAACATGCTCGACGAGGGCGCCGGCACGCGCAGCGCGCTCGAGATCGCCGATCAGGCGGAGTTCCTCGGCGCCGCGCTCAACACTGCGGCCGGCCCCGAGATGGCGCAGGTCAACCTCCACGCCCTCAAGCGCCGCCTCGGTCCGGCGCTGGATCTGATGGCGGACGTCGCGCTGCGGCCCACGTTCCCGGACACCGAGGTCACGCGGCAGCGCGACCTGCGCCGCACCGGCCTGCTGCAGCTTCGCGATCAGCCCACGGCGATGGCGCCGCTCGCGTTCAACGCCATCGTCTTCGGTCCGTCGCACCCCTACGGTCGTCCCGCCGGCGGCACCGAGGAATCGACCGCGCGGCTGTCGCGCGAGCGCGCGTGCAACGCTTCTACGACCAGTTCTACCGTCCCAGCAACGCCAAGATCCTGGTGGTCGGCGACGTCACGCTCGACGAGGCGCGCGAGCTGATCTCCTCGCGCTTCGGCGGCTGGGCCCGCGCCGACGTCGCGCCGCGCGCCAGCGCCACCGCTCCCGCGCCCCGGGAGCGAACCTTCTACCTGGTCGACAAGCCGGGAGCGGCGCAGTCGGTGATCCGCATCGGGCACGTCGGCGTGCCGCGGTCGACGCCGGATTACTTCCCGCTCCTGGTCCTGAACACGATCCTCGGCGGCTCGTTCACGTCGCGACTCAACCAGAACCTCCGCGAGAACCACGGCTACACCTACGGCGCCAGCTCCGTATTCGAGATGCGCCGGCTCGCCGGGCCGTTCCGCGCCGGGGCGTCGGTGGTCACCGCCAAGACCGACAGCTCGATCGTCGAGTTCATGCGCGAGCTGCGACGCATCCGCGACCAACCGATTCCCGCCGCGGAGGTCGAGAAGGCCAAGTCGTATCTCGCCCTCGGCATGCCGAGCGATTTCGAGACCACGGCGGGATCGGCGGCGCAGTTCGCCGACCTGCTCGCCAACGATCTGCCGCTCGACTCCTACGATCACTACATCGAGCGAGTCAGCGCCGTCACCGCGGCCGATCTCGCGCGCGCGGCCAAGACCTATCTCGATCCCGATCACTTCGTCATCGTCGTGGTCGGCGACAAGAGCCAGATCGAGAAGGGCATCCAGGCCCTGAAGGAGGGCCCGATCACGCTGCGCGACCTGTGGGGGCACGAGGTTCCTTAGTGCGCGAAGCGGAATCTGCTGCGCTTCGAGTGGGTCGCGGATCCACGGATCTCGCCCGACGGCTCGCGGATCGCGTTCACGCACGTCCGCGTCGACGAGGAGGCCGACGAGTACCGCACCCACATCGCGGTGGTCGGGGCCGGCGCCGCGGCGCCGCGCGCGCTCACCCACGGTCCGTGACGACTCGCAGCCGCGCTGGTCGCCCGACGGCCGCACCCTGGCGTTCGTGCGCGTGACCGAACCGAAGCAGCCGGGGCAGATCCACCTGCTCCCGATGTCCGGGGGTGAGCCGACCGCGCTCGCCAAGCTCGAGCGCGGGGCCTCGGAGCCGGCGTGGTCCCCGGACGGACGCCGCATCGCGTTTCTGAGCGGGACGCGACCCGAGGAAGCCGAGAAGCTCAAGCCCAGGAACGAGCCCGGCCGCGTCGTCACCCGCCCGATGTTCCGGATGAACAACGAGGGCTTCATCGACTTCGAGCATCTCGATCACGTCTGGGTGGTCGACGTCGACGGCGGCACGCCGCGGCAGCTCACCACCGGTCGGTTCAGGAGGAGTCGCCGCGCTGGTCGCGCGACGGTGGCCGGATCTGGTTCACGTCCGACCGCCGTCCCGAGCCGTGGTTCGGTCCGGAGCAGGCGAGCCTCTACGCGGTGGCGGCCGATCGGCGCGAGCCCACCACCGGCGACCAGCTCGAGACGATCGCCGAGATCCAGGGCCCGATCACCGCGTTCGTCGCCGACGACTCCGGCCGGATCGCCGCCGTCGGCGGCGTGCGTCCCGAGCCGCCGCGCTCGTACGACCAGAACGACCTGCTGCTGTTCGAGCCGCCGTATCCCGGCCGCTCGCCGCGCGTGCTCACTCGCGAGCCCGACCTCGAGGCCGGCGGCGAGATCATCGCCGACCAGCACGCCCCGCGCGGCGGAGGAGAGAAGCCGCTGGCGTTCTCCGCGGACAGCCGGGCGGTGCTCGCGGTGTTCGCGCGCCGCGGCTCGGCGTTCTTCGCCCGCGTCGGGATCGCGGACGGCGCGGTCGAGCCGCTGACCGGCCCGCAGTACGAGGTGATCGCCGGGAGCGTGACGCCCGACGGCCGCCACGCGGCGCTCGTGCTCGGCGACCTCACCCATCCGGGCGTGCTGTACCGGCTGGACGTCGAGTCGCGGAAGCTCGAGCCGCTGTGGGATCCCAACCGTGAGCTGCTTGCGAGCATGGCGCTCGGCGAGGTCGAGGAGATCGAGTACCCGTCGTTCGACGGCCGCTCGATCCACGGCTGGATCGTGAAGCCGAGCGACTTCGATCCCACGAAGAAGTACCCGATGGTCCTCCAGATCCACGGTGGTCCGCACGCCGCCTACGGTGTCGGGTTCTTCCACGAGTTCCGCGTGCTGGCCGCGGCCGGGTACGTCGTGCTCTACACCAACCCGCGCGGCAGCACGAGCTACGGCCAGGAGTTCGCCGACGTCATCCAGTACCGCTATCCGGGCGACGACCATCGCGATCTCATGGCCGGCGTGGACCACGTGATCGCGCGCGGCTACGTCGACGAGAAGCGTCTCGGGATCACCGGCGGCAGCGGCGGCGGCCTGCTCACCAACTGGGCCATCGCCCGGACCGACCGCTTCGCGGCGGCGATCACCCAGCGCTGCGTCGCCGACTGGGCGTCGATGTACTACAGCTGTGATTTCACGCTGTTCACGCCGTCGTGGTTCCGCCGCCCGCCGTTCGAGGATCCCGCCGAATACCTCGAGCGCTCGCCCGCGCATTTCGCTTCCCGCATCACGACGCCGCTGATGGTGATCCACGCCGAGGAAGACTGGCGCACGCCGATCGGCCAGGGCGAGACGATGTTCCGCGCGCTCATGCACCAGAAGAAGCCGGTGGTGATGGTGCGCTTCCCCGGCGAGAACCACGAGCTGTCGCGCAGCGGCACGCCCTCGCGACGCGTCCAGAACCAGCAGCACATCCGGCGCTGGTTCGACCGCCACCTGCTCGGAGCCTCGCACCCCGAGTACGACGCCCTAGCTGCCCCACATTCGAGCTCCATTCGTTGCGGACCGCACGGTCGCGACCGGCGAGCGTGCCGTTTCACGCCGATCGTGCGGTTTTATGGCCCAGTTTTCGACCCCAATTCTTGGGAGCGTGCGGGACGGATGACACACTGATGTCGCACCCGGAAGCCGGAAATGGCCCCCGGCTCCGCGGCATCGTGGAGCTCATCCTTGATCCGACACCTCGCACTCTCAGCCCTCGGGTGGTTGCTCGTGGTCGCCCTGACCGCGGGCCGCGTCGACGCCGCACCTGGCGCGCCCGCCGATTTCGTGATCGAGAATGCGGCGCCGCACGTCGTCTTCAACACGCCGACCGCGATCGCGTTCGTTCCCGACGGACGCCTGCTGGTGGCGGAGAAGCGCGGCGTGGTGTGGGTGGTCGAGAACGGCCGTCGCCTGCCCGACCCGCTGTGGTCGGCCGAGACCGAGGTGCTGAACTCCGGCGACCGCGGTCTGGTCGGTCTCGCGGTCGATCCGAACTACGCCGTGAACCACGCGATCTACTTCTTCTACACCGTCGACCCGGACTCGAACGGCGTCGACGACGACAGCGCCGCGTTCGGACGTCTGACGCGCTTCCGCACGCTCGACGCCGACTCGAACCGGATCGATCCGGCGAGCCGCACCGTCCTGATCGGCGCGACGTGGCGCGACGGGATTCCTCGGCGTCGGCGTCGCACTCGGTCGACTGCCTGCGGTTCGGCGAGGACGGCAGCCTCCTCGTCACCGCCGGTGATGGCGCGCACTACGACGGCGTGGACGACGGCGGCCGCGATTCGCTGCTGTTCACGGCCGGCCGGACCGACGCCTTGGAGGACATCGGCTCCTATCGTGCGCAGTACCTCGGGTCGCTCGCCGGCAAGCTGCTGCGTGTGAATCCCGAGACCGGCTTCGGCTACGCCGGCAATCCCTACGCGGGCGACGACCTCGGAGCACCGGCGGCGCGGGTGTGGGCGTACGGGTTCCGCAATCCGTTCCGCTTCTGCGTGCGGCCGGGCAGCGGCAGCGCCGACACCGCGGCCGCGCGTCCCGGGATCGCCTTCGTCGGCGACGTCGGGCTCAACGCCTTCGAGGAGATCAACGCCGTCGACCGCGCCGGCAAGAACCTGGGCTGGCCGTGCTACGCAGGGCCGGCTCCCGCAGCTCCAGTACGCATCGACCCATCCCGCGCACCACGGTTGCGGGAGCGTCGGGACGCCCGAGAACCCGGAGCTCTGCTCGCCGCCGCTGTTCTCGTGGAGCCACGTCGATTCGACGCTGAAGCGTACCCTACGGACTCAAGGGCAACTGCACCGCCGGCGGCATCTTCTACACCGGCGATCTCTACCCGGCGCAGTATCGCGGTCGGCTGTTCTTCGGCGACTTCGGCCGCGGATGGCTGAGGGTCGCCACCCTCGACTCCGACCCAGAGCGTCGTCCAGATGCAGGACTTCGCGTCCGGTCTCGAGGGCCCGGTCGACTGGGCGGCCGATCCGCGCTCGGGTGACCTCTACTACCTCTCGATCTATACCGGCGAGGTGCGCCGCATTCGCTACGCGGGCACCGACGTCGGCGACGAGCCCCCGGTCGCGCGCGCCAGCGCCTCGACCACGATCGGTGTGGCGCCGACGACCGTCGAGCTCTCGAGCCTCGGCTCCTACGATCCGGGCGGCCATCCGCTCTCCTTCTCCTGGGACTTCGACGACGGCACGGTCGCCGGCGCCACGCTCGAGCATCCGGTGCACGTCTACCAGGGGCCCGGCGCGTTCCATCCGGTGCTGACGGTGTCGAACACGCGCGGCATGCTCGCGCGCGACACGCTGAGCCTGGTCATCGCCAAGCTGCCGGGCTTCCCGACCACCGCCGTGCTCGACTCGTTCGCCCGCCCCGACGCGCCGCTCGCGATGCCCTGGACCGGCGGCATCTCGGGGTTCGGCGTCCGCGAGCAGGCCCTCGCGGTCGACGCGATGTCGGGCAACGCGATCTGGAACGGTGGCGTCTTCGGCGCGAACCAGGAGGCCTTCTTCCGTTTCGACTCGATCGCCGCGACCGCGCCGGAGCACGATCTGCTGCTCAAGGTGCAGGGCACCTCGTGGACCTCCGGCGCGCTCCAGGTCGTCTACTCGGCGCCCCAGGCGGCCGTGGTGTTGACCACCTACGATCCGGAGACCGGCTTCTCGCGCCGGGGCGGCCCGTGGCCGGTGCGGTTCCAGCCCGGTGATCAGTTCGGCGCCCGCGCCTACTCGAACGGCGTGCTGCTCGTCTACCGCAACGGTGAAGTGGTGGGATCGGCGTCGTACGTCGGCTGGCCGTTCGCCGCCGCGGGCGGCCGGGTCGGCATGATGCTGAACGGCGCCGCCGGCGCGCGGCTCCAGCATTCGGCGGCGGCGACGTCCTGCTCGACACTCACGTCCGCCCGCGGGCGCGGATCGAGTCGCCGCGCGACGGCGCCTTCTTCCACGACGGCGAGACCGTGGTGCTCGCGGGGTCCACCACCGACGCGGACGATGCGCCTGGAAGCGTCACGCTGCGCTGGGACGTCGACCTGCTCCACAACAACCACGTCCATCCCAGCGCGTTCGTCTCGAACGCCGCGGTCGACTCGATGGTCATGCACAACCACGACGACGGCACCGGCGTCCACGAGGTGATCCGCCTGGTCGCGACCGATCCCGGCGGCCTCGCCGACACCGCGAGGGTGAGCATCTACCCCGAGATCGATCTCGTGCCGTCGCCGATCCAGACCACGCCGACCATGCCCTGCGGCATCGGCACCACCCGCTACGCCTTCACGCTCGGCAACCGCGGCTGCATGCCGGCGCCGTTCTCGCGCTGGGCGCTGCGCGCCGGCGCGATCACGCTGGCCGCGGGCGACACGCTGGTGGCCGCGCTCGACAGCGTGCGGATCGTGGTCGAGCTCCCGTCGCTGCCGCCTGCCGCCTACGATCTGCGCGTCGTCGTCGACACGCTCGGCGCCGTGACCGAGACCGACGAATCGAACAACGCCTTCACCCAGACCTTCGCGCGGCCGGACTTCCCGACCACGCCGCTGCTCGACGCCTTCCAGCGCGCCGACGCGCCGCTGGCCGCACCCTGGGTCGGCAGCCTCGGCGGCCTCGCGATCGTGGACCGGGCGCTGGCCCAGACCTCGAACACGTCCTACGCGGTGTGGAACGGCGGCGTGTTCGGTCCGGATCAGGAGGCCTACTTCGCGTTCGACGCCGTGACCCCGACCAGCCCCGAGCACGACCTGCTGCTCAAGGTGCAGGGCTCAAGCTGGACCTCGGGCGCGATCCAGGTGACCTACTCGGTGTGCAAGTCGACGGTGGTGGTGAACACGTACACACCGGGCCTGGGCTGGGAGCGGATCGGCCAACCCTGGACGGTGACGTTCGGCCCGGGCGATCGGCTCGGCGCGCGCGCGATGGCCGACGGCAGGGTGCGCGTCTATCGCAACGGCCTTCCGCTCGGCGAGGTCACCGTCGCGGCCTGGGCCTACGCCACGCGCGGCGGTCGGATCGGTCCTCATGCTGGGAGGCGCGCAGTCGAGCCGGATCGTGGACTTCGGCGGCGGCAACACCCACGACCAGGACGATCCGCCGGTGGCGGCGATCCTGGCGCCGCTGTCGGGGTATCCCTACGCCGGCGACCAGCGCATCTCCGTCGACGCCGCGGCCGTCGATTCGCGCGACTCGCTCGTCGACCTCCGCTTCCGCTGGGAGAGCCGTGTGCGCACCGCGCTCTTCGCGGAGCCGTTCGTGCCCTTCTCCGAAGCGCGGACCGATTCGTTCACCATCCCCTCGCGCGCCGACACGGCGGGCGCGCGCATCGACCTGCGTCTCATCGTCACCGATCTCTCCGGCGGCGCCGACACCACGACGGTCGAGATCATGTCCCGCCAGGACCTCGAGGCCGGACCCGACGTCGTCAATCGGCGCCGCGCGCCGCGCCTCACCACCGAGGGCCCCCAGGACTCGCTGGCGGCGCCGCTCGACAGCGCCCGCGTCGCGCCCGCGCCGGCGCTGCCCGCGATCGTGTCGCTGTCGGCGCCGTACCCCAATCCGGCCCGCGGCGCCGTGTCGCTCGCGCTCGAGCTGCCGAGCGCCACGATGGTCGAGACGCGAGTGCTCGACGTGCTGGGGCGCGTGGTGTGGAGCGAGCCGCCGCGCGCGGCGGGCGCCGGACGCTGGGTGATCGGATGGGCCGGCCGCGACGCCGACGGCCGGCCGGCGCCCGCCGGCACCTACTTCGTGTGCGTGGGCACCACGACGCGCGCTGGGTGCGCCGCGTGACGCTGCTGCGTTAGCCGGCACGCAAACCGCGAGGCCGGTGATGACAACCGGCGCCTCGAGCAGGTAGTCTCCCGCCGCTGTCCCGGACGCGCCTCACCTCGACGTTCGTCACGCCTTCATCGCGCGTTCCGGCCGCCCCTCGAAGTCCTTCGCGGAGGATCGAACGATGAAGCGCTATCTCCACCGAGCTCGTGGGCACGTTCTTCCTGGTCCTGACCATCGGTCTCATGGTGACCCAGAGCGGGCGCGTTGCCGCCGCTCGCCATCGGCCTGTCGCTGATGATCATGGTCTACATGGGCGGCCACGTCTCCGGCGCGCACTACAATCCCGCCGTCTCGCTCGCGGTGCTCCTGCGCGGGAAGATGGCGGCCAAGGACTTCGTGCCACTACCTGCTGTCCCAGCTGCTGGGCAGCCTGCTGGCGAGCGTGGTCGTCCTCGGTGTCACGGGCAAGACCTTCGCGCCCGCGCCGGGCGACGCCGTCGGTCCGCTCGCGGCGTTGCTGATCGAGATCATCTTCACCTTCGCGCTGGCGCTGGTCGTGCTCAACGTCGCGACCTCGAGCAAGACCCAGGGCAACTCGTACTACGGCCTCGCGATCGGCATGACGGTCACCGTCGCCGCCTTCGCCGGCGGTGGGATCTCGGGCGGCGCCTTCAACCCCGCAGTGGGAACCGGCTCGATCATCGTGAACGCCATGAAGGGCGGCGGATCGTTCGCCAACCTGTGGATCTACCTGGTCGGCCCGTTCCTCGGCGGCGCGCTCGCGTCGGTGATGTTCAAGATCCAGGAGGACGGCGCCTAGCCGGTCAGAGCAGGACGACGCGTCGCGAGGCGAAGCGGCCGCCCGCCTCGATGCGCACGAAGTAGATGCCCGGCCGGAAGCGTCCGGCCGGCCACGCGACGCTCGAGTGCCCGGCCGGCCAGACCGTGGGCTCGATCCGCGCCACCTCGCTGCCGTGGAGATCGTGGACGGTGAGGGTCACGCGCGAGGACGACGGCACCCAGAAGGCGATGGTGCGCGCGTCGCGCCGCGGCCGGAGTTGGGGAAGACGCTCACCGTGGGTGAGGGCGCGGTCGTGCTCGGCGGAACGACCGCGCCGCTGGCGAGCACGACGCGATAGGTCTTCATCTCGTGCGCGGCGAGCGCGTCGCCCAGCGTGAGCTCGGTGTGGAACATCGGGCCGCGATCGGTCTCGATGTGCGTCACCGAGCGCGCGTCGAGCATCGCGTAGGACGGCGCCGCCAGGGTCATCGACGCGGGCGAGTCGGCCACGTTCCACACCCGCACGATCAACCCCTGGCCCTTCTCCTCGGCCGGCTTCACCGCCCACAGCAGCGCGCCCGAGGAGAGCGTGAGCAGGAGTGGAGCCGCTCGGGAAGCACGGCATCCGGACCGCCGGTGACCCGTGCCGCGACCAGCGGGTTCTGGTGCTCGAGCGCGAACCGCATCGCCGCGGCGGGATCCCACGCGCCGTGGACGCGGAACGCGTAGCGGCTGAGGAAGCTGATCGTCGCCGCCCTGGTTCGAGATCCCGAGCCCCGGGCCGTCGACCTGCATGCCGATCACGGTCTGGATTCGCGTCGGAGTTCTGATCGAGGGTCCGCGGCGTGCTGTTGCCGGCGCGGAAGAACGGACTGTCCCCGCTGCGAGAGCGTGACGCCGCGACCGGACCGCAGGAGAGATCGACGAAGTGGTTGAGCGTGAGCCAGTCGGTGCGCGTGTTCTGGTCGGCGTAGTCGCCGCCGTCGCGCGCTGGCGCGCCACGCGCGCGATCATCCCGACCTCCTCGTGCCGGATCGCCGCACCGGGAAGATCGAACGACCACTGGGGCCGACCACGCCGCCGAAGTTCTCGGTGACCCGATCCTCGACGTCGATGCGATCGATCGCCGGCAATAGAGCGTGCACGCGCGTCTCGTGCGCGGGCGATCCGCCGGCGACGACGCGCAGCGTGGTGGACACCGGCCCCGCGGTTCTCGACCTCCACGGCTCCGTCGCCGTCGCCCGAAATCGTTCCACGCGGCGCCGGGTGAGACCAGCTCGCGGTCGCCGTCGCGCCGGTCGATCACGCTCGTCAGCTCGCCGCGCGCGACCGAGCGGTCACGCCATAGAGCGTCGTCTGGACGCTCGGCAGCGTGCACCGTGGCCGACGGCGGGAAGCGTCGGCGCCCGCGCCGGGACGGACTTCGTAGACGCGGTAGCCGACCGGACGGCACGTCGCTCGGCGAGGATGCGCACGCGCGGGCGCGCCGTCGACCGTGACCGGCCTGGGCTCGGCACCTCGAGTCCGGTCGCGAGGTCGACGACGTGGAGCGGCGCCGCGGGTCGTCGACGTGCGAGGTCGGCGAAGTCGGTGCGCGTCCACGACGAGCGGGTTGAACACGCAGATGCCGCTCGACGCCCGCAGGCTGCGCGACCGTGCGCCGCGACCCAGCGCAGCGCGTCCGCCGCTGAGCCAGTCGACGTAGCCGGTGAGCGTGCCGCTGGATGCGCCGTCTGCCATGGCGCTGCGCGTCGACTCCGAGACTCCCGGCCCGCGGGCCGAAGCGGTGCTCGTAGTAGAGCCCGCAGGCCATGTACGCGCTGTCGCGCGCCGACTCGCAGCCGGTCCATGAAGTTCGGGTCGTGGAGCGTGCGCGATCGCGCCAGCGCCTCGGCGGTGCGCAGCTTCTCGACCTCGCGCTTGCATCGCCGCGGTCACCTCGCCCATCGAGGCGGTGAGCAGGTCCCACTCGTTGCCGAACGAGGCGCCGAAGCTCGGGCATCGTGGCGCCGTACTGCTGCTCGAAGTCGCTCGAAGAAGTCCGACCTCGTTCGAGACGATCACGCGCCGCGTGCCGTCGTTCATCGGCCTGCGACGGCGTCGACGAACGCGTCGGTCGTCGGTCTGGAGATCGTCGCCAGCCGTAGCCGAACGCCGCCGCCGACGTCGCACGGCCAGCGCGCGCGGAAGCCGGGATCGTCGTGCGATGAAGTCGACGACGCCGGACGGGTCGCGGGCCTCGGCGTAGCCGCCGATGCTCTGGTTGCCGTGCTGCGAGGCGTTCCACTTCATCAGCACACGACCGTCCGTCCGGGCCCGGCGAAGCGGTAGATCTCGCGCGGCCGGTCGCCGGCGTCGATCTGGGTCGCGCAGTCGCAGATGCCCTTCCACGAGTACGTGGCGCCCGCGCCCGCCCACAGCGAGGCGACGCCGCCCGGCAGCGTCTGGTTCTCCATCGCGCACCACCAGCGGGAACCGCAGGTTCTCGCGCCGCTCGAGCCGGCCGGCGTAGTACATGCTGCGCAGCACCGCCTCGGCCGGCATCGCGCCGTAGAGCTGGACGCAGGTGTTGAGGGGCATGGTGATGTCGCCGTTCGCGCATGTGCCCGATCAGACGCTGGAACGCGGCGGTGGAGCGATGCTTCTCGTATTCCCACACCCACACGCTGCCGTCGCAGTTGAAGCGCCCGCGCTGAGTCGGGAGGCTGGGTCGCCGTCGCCTCGGCCTGGGCCATGTAGAAGTCGAGCATCGATTGGAACGCCCGGGTGTAGGCGTCGTCGGTCGCCCGCCCACTCGTAGTCGGTGTGGTCGTCGTTGGCGATGTAGTAGCGCTTGGGAACGGCGCCGCCCGCCATGCGTGGTCGAGATGCCGCGGGCGCGATCAGGGGCAGGACCTGCTGCGACAGATCCTCGGCGCGCTCGTGCGACGCGGAGCCGTGGGCCCACGCATCGTGGACGGGAACCATGGCGAACGAAGCGAGGAGGATCGCGACGAAGCGGAGCGGGAAGGCGCGCATGCGATGGAGTTCCGCGAGGTGATGGATCAAGGGACCCGGGCTCGCGGGAGACGCTCGGAGTCGGCGACCATCACCGATGATCGTCGCGCGCGCGGCCCCGAGTCAATCCGCTCCGAGCACTAGTGGACACTCGCTTGCCGGCCACGCCCTCGTCGGAGCAGGCTTCGCGAGTGCGTTTCGACGTCGCGCTGTTCGAGCTGCGGATCTTCAAGAGCCGATCGCAGGCCACCGCCGCGATCCAGTCGGGTACGGCCGTGCTCAACGGTCAGGTGGTGAAGCCGAGCCACACCGTCCGGCCCGGCGATCGCGTGGCGCTCCGCGGCGAAACGCCGCGCACGCTCGAGATCTTGGAGTTGCCCGGGCGTGCGCTCGCCAAGTCGGCGGCGCGCGCGCTGGTGCGCGAGCTGCCGTGAGCGCGAGGCCGCCCCGCCTGGCTTCCCCGGCGAGACGAGCTGGCGAGCCTCGCTTCGCTCGCCGGTCCGGTCGCCCTGGTCCAGGTCGGACTCACGTGACCATGGGCGTGGTCGACACGCTGATCGTCGGCCACGTGTCGGCCGCCGACCTCGCCGGCGTGGCGCTCGGCAATCTCTACTTCTTCCTGCTCGTGGTCGTGGGCTTCGGCGTCCTCACCTCGTCTCGACGCGATCGTCGCCCAGGCGGTGGGTGCCGGCGACGTCCCGGCGGTGGCGCGCGCGTTCCAGCGCGGGCTCGTGCTCGCGCTCGGGATCTCGCTGCCGATCTCGCTGCTGTTCCTTCCCGCCGAGCCGGTGCTGCGCGCGCTGCGCCAGCCGGCCGAGCGTCGTACCGCTCGCGGTCGGCTACGCTGCACGTCTCGATCCCCGGCGTGCTCCCGCCCTCGTCTTCGTCGTGCTGCGCCAGACGCTGCAGGCGCTCGGTCGCGTGCGGCCGGTGGTGGTGACGATCCTGGCCGCGAACCTGCTCAACGCGGCGCTCTGCTACGGCTTCGTGTTCGGCCCACTGGGGCGGCTTCCGGGCCGCGGTCGGCGCCGGGATCGCCAGCTCGCTCGCGCGCTTCTGCATGCTGATCATGCCTGCTCGTGGTCGCACGCCGCGATCTCGCGCCGCTGCTCCGCCCGGTGCGACGCGAGGCGCTGCGGCTCGGTCCGATCGTCCGTATGGTCCGGCTCGGCCTGCCGATCGGCGCCCAGTTCCTGCTCGAGTTCGGCGTGTTCGGCGTGATCGCGCTGCTGATGGGACGTCTCGGCACCGCGCCGAGTGGCGGCCCGCAGATCGCCATCAACATCGCGTCGCTGACCTTCATGGTGCCGGCCCGGCGTGTCGAGCGCGGCCGCGGTGACGCGTCGGTCGGGCGGTGGGCGCCGGCGATCCGCTCCGGGCCCCGGCGCTCCGCGGCCGCGGCGCTGTGGATCGGCGGTGGGTTCATGCGCGGTGAGCGCGCTGGTGCTGCTCGATCGCGTCCCCGCCTGCTCGCCCGCGCGTACACCTCGGCGTCCGACGTATCCCGCCATCGCGGCGGCGCTGATCCCGCTCGCCGGACTGTTCCAGGTGTTCGACGGGCTCCAGGTCGTGTCGATCAGGATCCTGCGCGGCGTCGGCGACACGCGCACGCCGATGATCGTCAACGTCCTCGGCTTCTGGTTGATCGGCCTGCCGGTCAGTCCAGTGGCTCGCGTTCCGCGCCGGTGGGGGTCCCGAGGGACTGTGGTGGGGACTGGTCGTGGGACCCGGCCGCGGTGGCGACATTTCTGACGTTGCGCGTGCGCGCCGGCTCGGCGGGACGCTGCGCCGGCTCGCGATGGAGGATCCGGTGCGGTCGGGCGACCATCACGACGGAGCGATCGCCGAGCCGGTCGCGATGAAGGGAGGGATCATGACCGCGTCCACGCCGTCCCGACCGATTGCCTGTTCTGCAAGATCGTCTCCGGCGCCATCAAGGGTCAGATCGTGGACGAGACCGATTCCCGTGCTCGCGTTCCGCGACATCGATCCTCAGGCGCCGACGCGTCTCCTCATTCCAAGGCCCACGTCGCCGAGTCCGCCGCGGACATGGGCGCCGAAGCACGCGGCCGTGCTCGCCGGAATTGTTCGCGCTCGCCGCGCGCATCGCGCGGCGCGAAGGGCTCGAGCGCGGGTGGCGGCTCGTCACCAACGTCGGACCCGACGCCGGCCAGTCCGTGCTGCACCTCCACCTCCATCTGCTCGGCGGCCGGGCGCTGCGCTGGCCTCCCGGCTGATCGGCTCCGACCCCGTCTGACGGACTGACAGCACACCGCCGCGGCAGAACGAGACCACGCGAGCCGCCACCCGCCGGCGGGCGGTCACGCGTTCCACCCGCGATTGGCGCGGGCTCTCGCCTCGACGATCCCTGGCGTGGTGATTGCTTTGTCCGCCGTGATGGCAGAGGCCGACGCGGGTGCAACGGCCGGCGCCCGCGCTCGCGACCCTTCCACGGCGGAGGATCTCCCGGACCGATGAACCGCGAAATGGAGTCGTTCTCGTGCGACGACGCGATCGTGAGGAAGTTCATGGTCGCGACCTTCGTCTGGGGCCTGATCGGAATGCTGGTCGGCCTGATCGTCGCGCTCGAGCTGGCCTACCCGACGCTCAATGTCCGACCGTGGATGAGCTTCGGCCGGCTGCGCCCGCTGCACACCAACGCGGTGATCTTCGCCTTCGCCGGCAACGCGCATCTTCGCCGGCCGTCTACTACTCGATCGCAGCGCCTGCTCAAGGCGCGGATGTTCTCGCGACCTGCTCTCGACGCTGCACTTCTGGGGCTGGCAGGCGATCATCGTCGCCGCCGCTGATCACGCTGCCGCTCGGCTTCACCCAGGGCAAGGAGTACGCCGAGCTCGAGTGGCCGATCGACATCGCGATCGCGGTGGTGTGGGTCGATCTTCGCGGTGAACTTCTTCGGCACGCATCGCGCGGCGCCGCGAGCGGCACCTCTACGTGGCGCTCTGGTTCTACATCGCGACGCATCGTCACCGTCGCGATCCTGCACATCTTCAACAACCTCGCGATCCCCGCCGGGCCGCTCAAGAGCTACTCGATCTACGCCGGCGTGCAGGACGCCTTCATGCAGTGGTGGTACGGCCACAACGCGGTCGCCTTCTTCCTGACCACGCCGTTCCTCGGCCTGATGTACTACTTCCTGCCCAAGGCGGCCGAGCGGCGGTCACGACTACCTGGAAGGCAGGCCGGCACTCCAGGCGCTGACGGCGGCCACCTCGACCGAACAGCAAGCGGAAGCGCTGACCAAGGCGAAGGCCGCACGCGCGAAGATGAAACTGTCGACGAGGCGAGCCGGGAACTCGACGAGAAGATCGCCGATATCGGCCCGAGTCGCAGCGGTCATGGCGGAACGGGAAAAGGTCGGCCACGGAGGACCTGGCGTCGGATGCGAAGCTGCTGCCGGAGGCGAAACAGAAACGCATCGAGCTGCACGCGAAGTTCATGTTCACGGAGGCGAAGGATGCGATGCTCAACCCCGTGCTGCGGACCGAGAAAGCGAAGGACGAGCAGGCGTTCCTGTCAAGAAGTCGTCCTGGCTGGCGGACTTCAAGGATCAGCTCATCGACGACCTGAACGCGAAGGGTTATGCCCAACCGGTCGGACACCAAAAAGGCGAGCCCACCACCGGCAAGATCGTCGAGGCCTACCCTCAAGGCTGTGATGATTGAATCTCCCAAGGCCCGCAGTCGATCCCGTGGAACGATCTCGCTCCCGACGGCATCTTCAAGATCGCGCAATTGTTCATTTCGCCGGATCTGCCGCGCAAATCATGGCTTTCCGGAAGTGGCACCTCGGTGTTTATGCGTCCTACATCGGCAAGAACACCGAAAGCCAGACGCTGCGCTCAACGGAAGCGGCGGATTTGAAGCCGCTCTTTGGGAGGAGTTGCCCGTCTTCGAAACGCCAGCGGCGCCGATGCTGGTAGCGATCCGTTGTCGGGCAGTTATTCGGAAGGTTTTCCGTTCGCGCTTTTTTCCCGTCGAGAGGAGTTGTCCACAATCTTTGCGAGCGCATCCGCGGCGGCGGTCTCCGCTTCCTTTTGCTGCGGCCTTCGCCTATGCCGAGCTCGCGGCCTTCCCAGACGATCTTGGCCACGAAGCGCTTGAGATGCTCCGGGGCCGGATTGGTCGACGATCGGGTAGGTGGGGCTGACGGGATGAGATGGACTGGAGCAGATTCCTGGAGCCGGCCCTTAGGATTGGTGTCGGGCGGATCGATCTCGAGTTCCTCGAGGAGCTCGCGCGCTTCGGTGAGGACGATGCGGCGCACGGTGACGAAATCGCTGTCGAGATACATGGCGCCGATGAGGGCTTCGAAGGCGTCGGAGAGCGTGCGAGGCGCGCTCGCGGCCGCCGTTGGCTTCTTCGCCGCGGCCCATCATGAGATATTTTCCGACGCCGATGCGCTCGGCGAGAACCCGCGGAGGCCTTCGCGCGAGACGATGCGGCGCGCGGATCTTGGTGAGCTGGCCTTCGCCGAGGCTGTTGGTATTGATCGAACGAATACTCGGTGAAGATGAGCTGGAGCACGGCGTCGCCGAGGAACTCCGAGCCGTTGATTGTCGAAGTGATGACGCTGGGTCTCGTGGCCGAGACTGGGATGGGTCAGCGCTTCCCGCAAGCAGGAGGGAATTGCGGAATTTGTATTTGATGCGCTGTTCGAGCGGGATTCATGGGGATTTCCGCCGGTATTGTGCACAGCAGAGCCAAACCCGGCAAATGCCAAGTCGGGCGCGTTGACCGTGCGGCTCGTCCGTGGGATAGCATTGCGAGCCGTTCTTTATGCCGAGACACCGACCGTCACGACAACCGCGCCCGCAAAATTCGTGGGCCGGAATCGTCATTACCCTCGTCATCGTCAGGACCTTCGCCAGCGCCGGGTGTGGTTGGCGAACCAGGCGATTCGAGCGCGAGAACCATGGAGAGGCCAGGGGAAGTGGTGCGCGAAATGGGCGCTACAGGCCGGCGACGGTGGCCCGGGCGTTTCGCGAGGGCACGGTCACGCGAAGAATTCTCGCAGGCCGGGCGACTACGCTGACCGGGACGACGCGGCTGCAAGTCGCCACGCTGCAGCAAAATGTGGTACTTTCAACGCAGCGAACAGGACAACGTCGCCTGGGGGCTGAATTCCCGCTGCCGAAGGTGGTGGGGTGCCGGGCGCAGAGCGCCCGTGGAATACACCTGGCACACTCGATTTGCACGCGCCAGTGGGAGTTCCGCCAGGAAGATCAAGACGATCCGCGGTCACTCGCCCCGCCGATCACCCCGGACACCCGGCGTTGAATGTTTCCCGCACTGACGTTCACTCACTCGAAGGCGGCGTCTGGCGCGACGAGCTCGCGGTGCGCCGGGCGGCCGCGCGAAACGCCCTCACGGCTGGCGCTGCGCAAGCGTGGCGCGGGGAGAATGAGAAGCTGGTCCACGCGAAGTGGGGCGGAAGAAGGTGGCGGAGCCCCGCAATGGAGCACAATGGCCTGAGCGAAAAATTTGGGGATCGGGAAGGATTCTCAAAGGTGAAGGTGCTTTTTCCCGGGCTGAAGTGCCGGTGGCGCCGAAGGTGGAGATGCCGGTGGCGGTGCCGCGTTAAGCAGGAGTGGTGGCGGTGCGGTGCGTGGCTTCGTTCGTCGTTCCGCGACGTGAATCGACCTCCGCGCGACAAGCCGCCTGTTCGAAATCAGTGGACGGCACTCCGCGGTGTGAAGGCATTAGCCGCCGGGGCGCGAACTTCCACGAACTCTTAAGTGCGCGCTTGCTCCCAGGCAGACTCTACTCACTCCCGCCTGGGGCCGGTATCGCCTCTCTGGCCAGCTGAAGGGCGTGATGCCAGCGCGTCTCGGAAGAGCTGGGTGAAGGCGGCTTTGGTCGCAGAAAGAAGCCGAGGCTGGCGGCGACCCCTCGCTGGTCTGGGAGCCCTCGTGCTGCAACGCTTCGCACGCCGACCTGGATGCGCAGCCTGATGACGAAGGCCTGCGGGCTGCTGCCGAACGCCTCGACAACTCAGCGGCGTGCGGCTGGCTCAACGACACATGGAGGACGATCGCGAGCTCGCCCCTACGGAGACGCCGCGGCGGGACGCTCTCCGGATAGCCAGGTCGCCGCGCGATCCGAGCTGGAGTGCTGGCTGGAGCACTTCGCGCCGCCCCTCGCGCCTCTGCACGGTGCCCATGCCACGCCGATGACCTGGCCGCGCCGGTCGCGGATCTGGGCAGCTTGTTGGTGACATACCAATCGGGCACGCCCTGCTCCTCGGTGAAGAAGAGCTCGACGATGTCGAGGATGGGTCCGCCGGTGCGCCAGGATCTTTTCGTCGTCGCGCGCGGAAGTTGGCGGCGAGACGCGAGGAAAAAAGCGCGAAAGTCATCCTTGCCACACGACTCGCGGACTCGTCCCGGAATCGAAAGCGCTCGATGACGCCGCGGCTGGCGCACATCGAACGAAACCGGTGGTCCTTGGCGCAGAAGGAGACGATCCGGCATGTAATCGCAGAGGCGGTAAGAGCGAGGTTTCCGCGGCGATGCGACGCAGAAGGTTTCGCGTTCCAGGAGGGCGGCGCGGCGCGGAGACAGCATTTAGGGAAAGGATGAGGAAGGATGAAGGCATGAAGGATGAAGAGAATGGAGAAGGAGGGGCGGGTCTGCAAGGACGTCACGGCTCTGTCGGCGTGGCCGATTTTCTGGCAAATGTTGTCCGACCTTTCCGCTCATGGCGGAGTTGGGGTGACGTGGGTCATTAAGCCATCATGAAAGTTCCCCTGCTGCCTCGCCGCGCTCGCGCGTCTCGCTGCAGGCGCATGCCAGGCCCGGGTCCGAGTCCGCGTGCTGTATCTCGGCAAGGCGGAGCGGCGGCGCCGAAGCACTGCGCGGCGCTCATGCGGGGACTGGAGCCGGGAAGCAGATCTGGTTCGATTACACGGCAGATGCAGCCACCGCTGACGCCGGCGTGGCTGGGCGCGTTCGATGCCGTCCTGCTGGATGCCGAAGAGGGAGGATTTCCGCGCCCTGGCGAACCTCGATCCGAAGCGGGTGGTCACGAGACGGAGTTCCGCGAGTGCGGAGGGTGCGTGGAGCAGGGCCGATTTCCTCAAGACGCTCAGGAAAAAGGTGCTCGCTGGCCTCGGGCGAAGCGCGCCGCAAGGATCAGCGAGCGACATCTCTCGCGCAGCGGGAACCGGATGAAGCGGGAGAAGAATCGAACGATCGCCAATTACGAGAACACGTCCGGGCCGCTCCACGTTCCAGGAGCCGATGAGCCGGCTGAAGGCCTCGATGGAGCGGACGCAGGTGCCGTTATCGACATGCGGCTGGGCTCTTTGCCGCCGGGCCGGAGATCCGCGGAAGCCGATTGCCCTTTGCCTGGGACACGCGCGGGCGGTTGTGGGTGGCGGAGACGCGCGACTGTCCGCACGGCGTGACGCCGAGCGGCGAGGGCAACGACGACATCAAGATTTGCGAGGACACCGAACGGCGACGGACAGGCGGACAAGTTCACGGTCTTCGCCGACAAGCTGAACCTTCCGACCAGCGCTCGTCTTCGCGAATGGCGGCGTGATCGTCGCGCAGCCGCCGCGCTTCATTTTCCTCAAGGACACGAACGGCGACGACAAGGCCGGACGTGCGCGAGGTGATCATGGAAGCTGGGGCGTGCAGCGACACGCACGCGCAGGCGAGCAACCTGCACTACGGCTACGACAACTGGCTCTACGGCTGCGTCGGGCTACTCGGGCTTCAAGGGCGACGGTGGGCGGGAAGATGCAGCGAGTTCGCGATGGGCACGTATCGGTTCACGGCCGGACGGCTCGGCGCTCGAGTTCCTGCACCAGTTCACGAACAACGCGTGGGGCACAGCTGCAGAACGCGCGGGCGATCAGTTCGGCGGCACGGCGAATGGCGCGCCGATCTTCTACGGCGGCATTCCGCAGACGCGTCGTGCCGGCGGGCATGCGGGCGATGACCGCGAAGAAGATCAACGTGGAGGACAAGGCGCACGCGATCACGCCGAACTTCCGGCAGGTGGATGTCTTCGGCGGCTACACGGCGGCGGCGGGCAGCGCGTTCATCGACTCGGCGAACCTGCCGGCGCGCTTGCAGGGCAAGGCGATGGTCTGCGAGCCGACGATGAAGCTCGATCTCGCTCATGGACGTGCAACCGGACGGGCGCGGGCTACGTGGCGAACGACGGCTTCAACCTCGTGGCGAGCAGCGACGAGTGGATGTCGCCGGTCTTCGCCGAAGTCGGCCCGGACGGCGCGGTGTGGTTTGCCGACTGGCAGAATTTCATCATCCAGCACAACCCGACGCCGAGCGTCGCAGCGCGGCGGTTACGACGCGAAGACCGGCGTCGGCGGCGCGCACGAGAACCCGCTGCGCGATCATCCGCGCGGCCGCATCTATCGCGTCGTGTGGGACAAAGCGAAGCGCCGACGGATCGCGTCGCTGCAAGGGCGCGAGCACCGCCGGATCTCGATCGCAAGCGCTGGACGGCGACACGCAATACTGGCGGCTCACCGCGCAGCGGTTGCTCGTGGAGGCAGAAGCAGAACCGACGCCGCGGATGCGCTTGAAGAAGATGGTCGCCGCGAATGACGGCAAGCATCGGCGCGATCCACGCGCTGTGGGCGTTGCAAGGCCTCGGCCAGCCTCGACGACGCCACGCACGCAGGCGCGCTTGTCCGCGAAGGATCCGTGCTTGCGCCGCAATGCCGTGCGCGCTCTCGGCGACGATCAAGCGCTGCACGATCTTTTCTTCAGCGTCAGGCGTGATTTCCGATCCCGATCCGCGTCACGCGCCTCGCGGCGATGGTGAAGCTCGCGGAGTTTCCGACCACGCCGGAGATCAGAACGTTGTCGCGCGGCTCGCTGCCGAGCCGACGGTGCAGCGCGATGAATGGCTCGAGGAAGCGGCGCGCATGCTCGTGCGAAAGCACAAGGCGATCACCTACCAGGAAGGCCCGAATCTTCTGCCGAATCCCGGCTTTGAAATCGTCGAGCGCCGACAGGCCTGCCCGAGGGCTGGAAGCGCCGCGACTACAGCAAGAACGAGGCGCGACGCAGGTACGCGAGTGGAACGGTGCTGGAGGACCAGGCGCACAGCGGCACGCAGCGCCGTGCGCTGCATCACGCGCGGCGATGCGGACACGAGCCTCTACGCCGGACGTGCCACTCAAGCCACAACACGCGATACCGGCTCTCCGGCTGGGTGAAAGTCGCACGCTTTCAAAGGCAAGGCCAGCCTCAACGATCACCTCGGGCGCGGCCGAAACCGAGCGCATCACCGACCGGGAGAGCGGCTGGTCGGAGGTCGAGGCGATTTTCGACAGCGGCAACCGCACGACCGCGAGCATCAACCTTCTGCACGTGGCGCAGGGCGACAGCTCTTCGACGACGTGAAGCTATGCGAACTGATCGGCGACACCGGCGAGAAAGCTGCTGGCGGGCGACGCGAAGCGCGGCGAACAAATCTTCTTCAAGCATCCCAGCCGCTGGCGTGCGTGCTCTGCCACATGCTCAGCGGCCAGGGCAGCACCGTCGGCCCCGCGCTCGACGGCATCGCCACGCGCGCCGAACGCCGGAATACATCAGGACAGCCTGCTCGAGCCGAACAAGGTGCTCGCCAAAGGCTTCGAGCACATCGGCGCCTCGCCGATGCCGCCGCTGGGCCTGATCCTCAGGCCGCAGGAACTCGAAGACATCCAGGCTTTCGCACACGCTCAAGTAGGCAGGCCAATGACACGCTGGCGCCGAAACCTCCTGCTACTTCGGCGCATGGCGCAATTCCGGAGCAGATCCTTGTCGAACGGATTTCGGCCAGCGGCTCGCGCACGGTTTCGGCGCCGCGCCTTTCTTCAAGTGTGGCGGATTTCGCGAGCAGAAAGTCGTAGCCGGCCGCCGGTAAAATGGCGCGGTGATCTCGCGAAACTCGTATTATCGAGGCGGTCATGCCCTGCCAGAATCTCGAGGTTGAGGTCAGATTACGTGCTCCCCAAAGCTTGCGCGGCCAGTGCGAGCTTGTCATTCGCCCGACAATCACGCTCCGCCTTACCGGCGTTTTGTGATGAAACCGGCCAGGGCCGCAAGAATCGTGACTAGCGCGGCTCGAAAGCGAGCACGGCCCCTTTTCCATGGCGGCGCGCAGATCGAGGATAGCGCCTCCCGGTCAGCGAGCCGTGCCCGCCAGCAACGAAATCAATTCCTTCGCATGAGGTCAGGCGAAATGCGGTCAGGATTCACCCTCTGCACGAAGCGGAAGACACCCTTCTGGTTGATGAGTTTGACGCCGGATAGCGGCACGAACTCTTCTTGCGTGGCCCGTCCACGCACCAGGAACAGGAGAGCGAGATCACGCGGATATTCAGACCCCCACCATAGGGGTGACGGCTGTAGCTGAGTGGGATGGCCAGCGACACGAGGTCGCCAGCTTTGAACAGACGCTGAAGGATTACGAGCTCCGCGGGCCTGGCCGCGTTCGTAGCTCACGTCGCCGCACGAGTACGCGGGCTCCTCGACCAGCACGATGGCTTCGGCGCCAAAGGCCATCGAGGCCATGTCGTAGTGCAGCAACATGATCGCCTGACCGTCAGCAGAAAATGCCGCGCCTAAAAACCAGGACGCAATAAAGGCGGCGCGCAGGAGTCTCGCTGATTTAGGTCTTTCGATGATCGGGTGCCGTCGGCGCAAATTGTTCGTGGAAACTTTGCCGTCCCCCACCCCTCATGCCTCATGAACGCGAAGCATTTGATCACCGCTGCAATCCTTTTTGCGCTCCGTGCTCCACACGCGGAGACGTTTCCAGGAGCCAGCAGCGACGGCGGATACTGCGCCAGACATGCGTTTGATTCTCGAGCCGGGGTTCACCGTGCGCAGAATTGCCAGTCACCAGGTGTCGAATCTGAATAATATCGATGCGCTCCCGGTGATGGCTGGCTGTTCGCCGTGGCTACGACGGACGCGTGCATGTGTTGCGCGACACCGATGGCGATGGGCTGGAGGACACGGCGAATCTTTTTGAGGGCAAGGCCGACTACGAAATGCCACTGAGCCTCGTGAACGACGATTCCGTCTACCTCACCTGCGGCGGCGCATCGAGCGGCTGCAGGACACGACCGGGAGCGGCGTGGCGGGCTGGAATCAAAAGTCGTCCGCCACCCCGGGTGGCACGAGGCAATGAGCAGAAACAAAGCAGACTTTTCTCCATCGCCGGGTGGATGATGCGATCGGCCTGGCCATGCATCGACCCGCAAAAATTTCTACGTCGCTCGGGTGCGGGAATTATCAGAATCTCTACCAGCTCGATGCGGACGAGAAAATCGCGCTGACCAAGGGCGCTTCCGCGGTCGGTCGTGCGCGTCGCGCCCGGCGGCGCAAGCCTTTGAGATCATCGCGACGGGCGTACGTTTCTTTGTCTCGATGCAGTTCAATAAGGCCGGCGACCTTTTCGCCACGGACCAGGAAGGCGCGACGTGGGGACCGGGCAATCCGTTCAAGGCGAACTGTTGCACCTCCCGAGCGCAATAATCACTGGCTTCCCGCCGTATCACGCGCAACATCTGCCGGACGTCTTCGACGAGGCGCCCGATCGTGGATTTTGCGCCGCAGCATCAATCCACCTGCGGATTCGCTTCGCGAGAGCGCGCGGGCTTCCGCCGGTTCGGTCCCGCGGGTGGGAGGCAATGATCGCCAACCAGGAATCGCGGGGTAAGCTGTAGCGTGTCCCCTCGTGAAGACGAAGGCGGGTTATGTGGGCAAGCCGATCCTCATCAGCGCGACCAGCCTGATGCCGATCGACGTCACGATCTCTTGAAGGTGGAGACCTGCTCATCTGCTGCCACAGCGGCAAGCGGCCTGGGGCACTGGGCCGAAAAGGCGAAGAGGCGGATCTTCAAGATCAGCCACACCTCCCCCGCGAGCCGCGCCTCGCGGCGGCCTGTCCGGCGAGCGCGACCGAAGTGCGCGTGGCGCTGACGGAAGGCTGCCGCGGATGCCAAATTCCTGGCGCTCATCACCGGTGGCCGCTATGTCCGGGCGGGCTATTCGCTCGAGACGTTTCGGCCCGGTTATGCGGTCGTCAGAATGAGCAGACCAACGCGCCGAGATACCATGTGGTGGTCACGCGCGAACCGGTTGAGTGACGGTGGCCGCACGTCTTTTCACCACCGCCGCGCATCCGTGGGTCGACACCTATGAGCTGGTCCTCCGCTGGGAAAGCGCGGCAACCGGCCGGAAGGGCCGTGTCGTGGGTGAATACGATTTTCGGGTGGCTGCGATGTGGAAGCCGAAATCCAGCGGTAGCCAGGAACGGAGCGATTGGCCTTATGGCTGCCGCACGAGTCTCGACGTTGCACGAGCCTGGACCGTTGGCTCTGCCGAGCACGACGCATTCCGAAGCATTGAAGAAGCCGGGGTTTCTGTGGCTTTCCGGGCACACTGGAGGCGGCGCCGGAAAAGCGCTGCTCAAAGCCGCCGCGAGTCTTCCGGCGCGCCTCCGCGTCGGCAATTGGGAACGAAGTGCGCCGAGGAACCGACGCGCGAGCATGACGGTGCGGCACAGCACACCAGATCTTCATGAAGTGCCCAGGGGTGACGCGGTAAACGTCGCTGTAACAACGCGGGCCCAAGAGATGCGCCGTGCCGATGGTGCCGGTGAGTTGGAGCGTCCGCTCCACGGCATGCCATTCTCACTCGCGAAGCCCCATCTGCGCCGAGTGCGCCGGCAAAACAGGACGCTCCTGCCTTCGTTCGTGGCGACGTCGAGAAGGGCCGCCAGACTTTCACGACGGCGTGCGCGATCTGCCATGCGTTCCGCGGCCAGAGACGCGAAGGTGGGACCCGATCTCTCGAATTCGCGAGCGTGATCCGGCGGAGCTGCGCGAGGACATCACATCAATCCGAGCGCGGCGCTGAACCCCGACTACATCGGCTACGAGCTCACGCTACAAAACGGCAATGTCGTAGTCCAGCTCCGATTGCCTCAGATCGGCCGGGGACGATTCCTCATTAACAGCCGGGCGGAGCCTTGATCGAAGTAGCGCAGGCCGATATCAAATCGATGCGTCAGCTCCCCACCAGCCTCATGCCCGCCGGCCTCGGCGCGCTCGGCGACGAAGCCCTGCGCGACATCATCACCTATCTCATCACTCCCGCCACACCCGCCGGGAAGCGAAGCCCCAGTTTTCCCACCACCTCCACACACGCAGGCAACCGCAAACTCAACATCGCCGTCATCGGACTCGGGTTAGCAATACGTAACT
>ERZ1370068.2610-contig-1749_pt1 | contig 36822 bp, 37 predicted proteins | sample MGYA00561227_ERZ1370068 | MGnify/ENA primary metagenome ERZ1370068 (study PRJEB38410, sample SAMEA6850437) | metagenome | study: Metagenomic assessment of the ecological functions of the soil: analysis of the soil microbiota associated with the...
CAGAAGAGCCGTCTGCGCTGAAGACGGGCTCGGTTCGCCCCACAACCGTCGAACTCCGCCGCCCACGGCCGCGTGAAGCGGGCGGAAGGTGTAGGGATGTCGTGGTTGCTGGAACGGGCGACTTACTGGCGTCTGAGCGCGCGCAGCTGGGCCGCTGCCCGGGTTGTGCTGGTCGCGGTGCCTGGTGGTGTGTCAGGTCGCCTGTCGCCAGGATCACGGTCGGGGCGAGGCGGCCGACGAGGTCGGCCAGGCCGCGCTGACGACGGCGTTCTCACGCTTCCCTGACGTGCAGGTCGGAGACGTGAGAATCCGGACGGCCACCGCCGACCAACCCCATAAACTCGACGCTGTGGTAGACGAGCCGGCCGAGATCGTCGATGATCTCTACCCGGGCTCTACGCGCGGGCGGCGCGCCCGGAACAGAAGCGCCGCGGTGGTTTCGAGCCCGGAGGAGCAGGAGGCGCTGGGGCGCTGGCGGCAGATGTCCGCATGGCGCAAGCGGCGTTTCGCTGCGCTCGGCGCGTTCGCGCCAAACCTTCGGCCTCGGCTTCACGCTCGGAGGCCTGGTCTTCGGCAAATGGCGCCGCGCCTGAACTAGCCGGCCTCGGCGTCGCCCGCCGGGAAGATCAGCTTCGGCACCTCTCCGCCGTCCTTGTCGAGCACCGCCACGTCGATCAACGTCGCGAGCACGGCCAGGCGAACGGTGCTCGCGTGAGCAGCACGTAGAACCTGCCGAAGAGGAGCCCGATCGACGACACGGTGACGAGCACGATCAGCGGTGACAGCCCGACCCGCGTGCCCGAGGACCTGGCCCGACGACGTAGTCCTGGATCAGGCGCAGCCCGTAGACGGTCACTGCCGTTGTGACGGCCGTGTGCACGTCGACGGACAGGCCTGCGAGGGGATCGGTGCGACACCACATCAGCGGCCCGACGACCGGCACGATCTGGATGATGCCGGCGAAGACGCCGAGCAGCAGCTGACGCCGATCGCCAGAAGGCGATCGCAGAGTGTCCCGACGAAGGTGATCACTGTGGAGCTGCCCGCGGACGAACGCGCCAAGCTTCGCCTCGACTGCGGTCCCGCGTCGCGGGTGACCCGTTTGTTCTTGCGTCTCACAAGACCGAGGATGAGTGTCTGCGCCTTCTCCTTCTTCGAAGATCCAGTAGGCCGCGACTGCGAACGTGAAGAAGATGCCAATTAGATCTCTCGAGGGCCTGGCGCCCGTAGGCACCGCCGTGCGGATCAGCCCTGAGCTACCCTGCGGGAGGCGCTCGAGCCGGTGCTGCAGGCCGACGAGGATCTCGTGCTTGATCCCGTGCGAGTGCTTTGCCGCCCTCGTGACGTCCTCCTCCTCTCGTGGAGGTCGGGATCCCCGACGCCGGCCTCGATCTGATCGAGCGCGGCACGATCAGCCAGAGCAGGAAGGCGATGACGAGGGCGAACACGACGTAGTGATGGCGACCCGAGCGGGCGGGGATCCGGTGCCGCCGCAGCCACCCACCCCCGGCCGCATCGCCGACGAAATGATCAGCGCGAGCAGGAAGCAGCGCGACCAGCACTTTCAGGTGCCAGACCGCCAGCGCGCCTGCGACCACGAGCACGGCGACGAGCGGCGATGAAGGACCTGCGAGCGGTGTCGCCCACTGTCGGGTTATCGCCGGGCGCAGCGCGGGCAAACGGAGGAGAGCGGTTCCGGATGCCGATCAGGAGCACGTTCCGGTTTCCAGGCGAACGCCTGTTCGCCCGGTAGAATGTTCTTTCAATGGCGGCAGACGAGCTCGTTGTCCACGGCGCCCGGGAGCACAACCTCAAGGGACATCACCGTCCGGCTGCCGCGGAACGCGCTGATCTGCATCACCGGGCTCTCCGGCTCCGGGAAGTCGAGCCTCGCCTTCGACACGATCTACGCCGAGGGGCAGCGCCGCTACGTCGAGTCGCTCTCCGCCTACGCGCGCCAGTTCCTCCAGATGATGGAGAAGCCGGACGTCGACTCGATCGACGGGCTCTCGCCCGGCGATCTCGATCGACCAGAAGACGACGTCGCGGAACCCGCGCTCGACGGTCGGCACGGTCACCGAGATCTACGACTACCTGCGCCTGCTCTACGCGCGCGTCGGGCGGCCGCACTGCCCGGTCTGCGGCCGGCCGATCGCGGGCCAGTCGATCGACGCGATCGTCGACCAGATCCTGCGCGCTCCCGGAGGGGACGCGGTTCACGGTCAACGCGCCGGTCGTGCGCGACCGCAAGGGCGAGTACAGGGACGTCTTCGAGGAGCTGCGCGCACGAGGGCTTCACGCGCGTGAAGGTCGACGGCGAGCAGCACCTGCTCGAGGACGAGATCCGACGCTCGACAAGAAGTTCAAGCACACGATCGAGGTCGTCGTCGACCGGCTCGTGATGAAGGCGGACCTGCGCACTGCGGCTCGCGCAGTCGATCGAGACCGCGATCGCGCTCGCCGAGGGCCTCGTCGCGATCGACGTCGTCGACGGCGAGCGAGCTGCACGTTCTCCGAGCAGCTTCGCCTGCCCCGAGCACGGCGTCTCGCTGCCGGAGCTCCAGCCGCGGATCTTCTCGTTCAACTCGCCGCACGGCGCGTGCCCGCGCTGCACCGGCCTCGGCGCGCAGCAGGAGATCGACCCCGACCTGCTCGTCCCCGACCCGTCGCTCTCGATCGCCGACGGCGCGCTCGTCCCGTGGTCGGTCGGCAACTCCGAGCTTCTACGAGTCGGTGATCCAGGCGATCGCCGAGCGCTACGAGATCGACCTCGACACGCCGTGGCAGGAGCCTGACGCGACGAGCAGCAGGACCTCTTCCTGTACGGCACCGAGCGGCGAGCGGGTCTACGTCCAGTACCGCAACCGGATGGGCCGGCAAGCGCTCGTACATGCTCGCGCTTCGAGGGCATCGTCCCGAGCCTCGCAGCGGCGCTACCGCGAGACCGACTCGCTCGCAGCAGCGCGAGCGGATCGAGGAGTACATGTCGCTTCCGGCCGTGCCCGGTCGTGCAACGGCGCGCGCCTCAAGCCCGAGGTGCTCGCGGTCACCGTCGGCGAGCTCGAACATCCACGAGTTCACGCAAGATGTCGGTGCACGCGGGCGCTCGAGTTCCTCGACGAGCTCGAGCTGACCGAGACCGAGCAGCTGATCGGCGCGCGGATCGTCAAGGAGATCCGCGAGCGGCTGACGTTCCTCGACGACGTCGGCGTCGGCTACCTGCAGCTCGACCGCGGCGGCGGCGACGCTCTCGGGCGGCGAGGCGCAGCGGCTGCGGCTCGCGACGCAGATCGGCTCGCAGCTCGTCGGCGTGCTCTACATCCTCGACGAGCCGTCGATCGGGCTCCACCAGCGCGACAACGGCAAGCTGATCGGCACGCTCGAGCGGCTGCGCGACCTCGGCAACACCGTGCTCGTCGTCGAGCACGACGAGCAGATGATGCGGCGCGGCCGACTGGCTCGTCGACATGGGGCCGGGCGCGGGCGAGCACGGCGGCCACGTCGTCGCCGAGGGCACGGCCGACGAAGGTCGAGCGGAACCGCGACGTCGGTCACGGGCCAGTTCCTCTCCGGCAAGCGCGAGATCGCCGTGCCCGAGCGGCGCGACCGAGGACCACGGCTCGTTCCGCGGTGCGCGGCGCGCTCGCAGCACAACCTGAAGGGCATCGACGTCGAGTTCCCGGTCGGCAAGTTCGTCTGCGTCACCGGCGTCTCCGGCTCCGGGCAAGTCGACGCTCGTGAACGAGATCGTCTTCAAGGCGCTCGCGAACCGGCTGCACAGGATGCGCGTCGAAGCCGGGCGAGCACGAGTCGGTCGAGGGGATCGAGCGTCTTCGACAAGGTGATCGACATCGACCAGTCGCCGATCGGCCGCACGCCGCGGTCGAACCCGGCGACGTACACCGACCTCTTCACGCACATCCGCGAGCTCTACTCGCTGACGCCCGAGGCGAAGGTGCGCGGCTACAAGCCGGGCCGGTTCTCGTTCAACGTCCGCGGCGGCCGCTGCGAGACGTGCAAGGGCGACGGCCAGATCAAGATCGAGATGCACTTCCTGCCCGACGTCTACGTCCCGTGCGAGACGTGCAAGGGCGCGCGCTACAACCGCGAGACGCTCGAGGTGCGCTTCAAGGGCAAGTCGATCGCCGACGTGCTCGAGATGTCGGTCGAGGAGGCGCTCGCGTTCTTCGCGAAGATCCCGAAGATCCGGCGGCGGCTGCAGACGCTGCACGACGTCGGGCTCGACTACATCAAGCTCGGCCAGCCGGCGACGACGCTCTCCGGCGGCGAGGCGCAGCGCGTGAAGCTCGCCGACGGAGCTGTCGAAGGTCGCGACCGGGCAGGACGCTCTACATCCTCGACGAGCCGACGACGGGCCTCCACTTCGCCGACATCGAGAAGCTGCTCGAGGTGCTGCAGCGGCTCGTCGACGCGGGCAACACGGTGCTCGTGATCGAGCACAACCTCGACGTGATCAAGCAGGCCGACTGGATCGTCGACCTCGGCCCCGAGGGCGGCGAGGCCGGGCGGCGAGGTGATCGCGACCGGCACGCCGGAGCAGGTCGCGGAGGTCGAGGGTCCGTACACGGGCCAGTTCCTGCGCGCAGCTGCTCGCCGGCCGCGAAGCGGCCGTCGCAGCTGCCTGAGGCAGATCCCGGAGCTACTGCTCCGCGATCGCACGGTCGACATCACCACGACCATATAGCGCAGCGGCAGCCGCAGCGGATCGAGATTCGACGGATCGGGCCGACGACCGCGTCTACCTGACCGGCTCGCCGGGGCAGCGCGACTTGCGCCGCGAACCTGAAGGCGAATCGCGAGCTCGTCGTGCACGTGAAGCGATGAGCGGGCCGACCTGACCGCGGGCGCGGCCGATATGACCCCGCTGAGCGGCGAGAGATCCTCGGACGGCTGCTCGCCGCGACCCGGTACGACCTGAGTGAGTGGATCGCACGCAGCCCGCTTGCCGAGCTCGAGTTTCACTAGGCTCGACGGCGTGAGCGCACAGGCCGAAACCAACGGCAGAGCTCACCTTCCGAGTGAGTGGTGGCTGCGGCTCGGGCTGGTCTTCACTGAGCCCAGGACGGTGTCTGGTGTGGTTGCGCGACGACACCGACGCCGCGGCGCACGCGCGGCAGGAGCCCGTCCTCTCGTCGGGTTCCTCGCGGCCTGCGCCGGTGTTCTCACCTCGAACGGCATCAGCCACGCGCGCTGACGACTTCGGGCTCGACGTCGACCTGGCCGGTCATCCTGTTCGCGACGCTGATCTACGGGTCGTCGGCTACTTCTTCCTCGGCGCGCCTTTGTCTACGTCGGGAGCAGCTCGCCGACGGCTCGGCTCCTGGTCGCCGCGCGGCACATCCTCGCATTCGCCCGCGCGCCGCTCGCGCTCCGCTCGTCCTCTGGCCGGTGCGACTCGCGCTCTACGGCGGCGACAACTTCAGATCCGGCGGCAGCGATGTGGAACGGGCGGCGCGATCTTCAGAGGGGATCGAGACCGCGGTCGTGCTCTGGTGCTTCGCGCTGCTGTGCTCGGGATCACAGACCGCGAATGGCTGGTCGTGGCGTCGTGACCCCCTCGTCGCCGTGACCAGTGCCCGCGATCAACCCCGCATTTTCAGCGTTCGCGCGGGCGTACGGCGCGATCTAGCGGCTTGCTCCCTCGAACTCTCGGCGAGCTCCTCCTGCCGGCATCTCGTAGGTGTGCTGCTCGTCCGGGAACGGCGCCGCTGCGCACCTCGCCGCGTAGGCCTCGAGCGCGTCGCGGATCTCGCGCGAGAGGTTCGCGTAGCGCTTGACGAAGCGCGGGCAGGTGGCCCTCGGTCAGGCCGAGCAGGTCGTGGTAGACGAGCACCTGGCCGTCGCAGTCGAGGCCGGCGCCGATGCCGATCGTCGGGATCGGCAGCTCGGCGCGTGATCCGCGCCGCGACCGGCGCCGGGAACCGCCTCGAGCACGATCGAGCAAGCAGCCCGCCGTCCTCGAGCGCGAGCGCGTCGGCGACCAGCTGCGCGCGCCGCCTCGGCCGTCTTGCCCTGGGTCTTGAAGCCGCCGAGCATCGTCGCCGACTGCGGCGTCAGGCCGACGTGGCCCATCACCGGGATGCCGGCCTCGACGATCGCGCGCGACGCGCGAGACCATCGGCCCGGCGCCTTCGAGCTTGACGACGTCCGCGCCGCCCTCCTTGACGAAGCGGATCGCGTTGCGCGACGGCGTCCTCGTCGGAGACCTGGTACGAGCCGAACGGCATGTCGCCGACGACGATCGGCCGGTCCGCGCTGCGCGCGCGACCGTCCGCGTCAGGAAGAGCATCTCGTCGACCGTCACCGGCACGGTCGTGCCCTCGTGGCCGAGCACGACCATCGCGGCGGTGTCGCCGACGAGGACGATGTCGATGCCCGGCGTCCTCGGCGAAGCGCGCGCCGGGCGCGTCGTAGGCGGTGACCATCACGATCTTGTCGCCGCGCGCGCTTCATCGCGGCGAGCTCGGGGAGCGGCAGCTTGCCCGGCGGGCGGCGTGCTCATTCGGTGTCTCCTTCCAGGGGGACGTTGTCGATCAGACGGATCGAGCCGACGCGGACGGCGCGCGGCGAGGACGCGGCGGGTCGAAGTCGGCGCGATCTCGACGTAGTCGACGTCGAGGCCGTCGAGCAGCTCGCGGCGCGCGCCGGGTCGCGCGTCGCCAGCGCGCGCGGGAGGGCGAGCGCGCGCCTCGCGCTCCTCGGGCGAGAGCAGCGCGTTCCGCGAGGAGAGCGCGAGCCCGTCGGCGTCGCGCACGGTCGGGACGACGCGGAGCTCGAGCTCGAGGTCGAGGTCGCGGATCATCCGGCGGATCGACCTCGACCTGCTGCGCGTCCTTCTGGCCGAAGTACGCGCGGTCGCGGGCGGACGATGTTGAAGAGCTTCAGGCAGACCGGTCGCGACGCGCGCGGAAGTGGCCGGGCGGTGGTCGCCCTCGAGGCCCGCGCGAGCGTGCTCGACGTCGACCCAGGTCTCGAAGCCGGGCGGGTAGATCTCCTCGGCGGCCGGCGCGAAGAGCGACGTCGACGCCCGCCTCCTCGGCGATCGCGCGCGTCGCGCTGCCTCGTCGCGCGGGTAGCGCGTCGAGGTCGCCTGCGTCGCCGAACTGGGCCGGGTTGACGAACAGGCTCGCGACGACGAGTGTCGTTCTCGCGCGCGCGCGGCGCGCGAACAGCGACGAGGTGGCCGGCGTGGAGCGCGCCCATCGTCGGCACGAGGCCGACGTCGCCCGCGGCGCGAGCGCCGCGCGCGTCTCGGCGATCGTGCGCGACGATCTTCACGGCGCGTCGCCTCCGCGAGCGCGCGGTACATGGGCTCGAGCTCCGGGGTGCTCGTCGTGGAGCGCGCGCGAGGTGCGCGTCGACGGCCGCCCAGTCGCCGCGCGCGATCGGGCCGGTGAGCTCGAAGCCGTTCTCGATCGTCCGCGTCATCAGCGGCACGAGCGCCTCCGGCGGCGCGCCCGGCGTCCTCGAAGCAGGCGCGACGCGGCGCGGTGGAGCGTGACCAGGTAGTTCGACGCGATCGCCGCGCCCGCGTGGTAGAGCGCCGCGTCGCCGTCGGCGAGGTCGAACGGCCGCAGGCCGAGCGTCTCGCGCGAGCTCGCAGCCGCGCGCGCGCGCCTCGTCGGTCTCGGCGGTGACCGCCGCCCAGGCGCCGTCGAGCTGCTCCGGCCCGCGCTCGAGCGTGAACGTCTGCAGCGGGTGCACGGAGAAGCGCCGCTCGTGCGGGTCGAGCGCGGCGAGCGGCGTCGCGCCGCTGACGTGCGCGACCCACGGGCCCGGGCTCGATCGCCGCGGCGACCTCCGGCGATCGCGCGTGTCGGGCACGCAGAGCAGCGACGAGCTCCGGCGTCGTCGCGCAGCGCGACGCCGCGCTCGCTCAGGCGGGCGGCGACGGCCGAGCCGACGCGGCCGCGACCGATCACGTTGACGCTGTTCATTCAGCTTCGCTCCAGTCCCGCAGCGGGTACCGGGCAAGCGGAGTTCTAACTCCGGCGTGCGATCCTGCGCTCGAGCGCGGCCTTGCACGTCGGGCCAGTCGTCGTCGATCACCGCGTACCAGGCCGAGTCGCGGCGCTCGCCGTCGCGGACGACGCATGTGCTTGCGGTGGATCCCCTCGAACTCGGCGGGGATCGCGGCCAGCGCGGCGCGGGCACGCTCGTTCTTCGCGTCGGTCTTGAACTCGACCCGCGTGCATGCCGAGCGTCTCGAACGCGTGGCGGAGGAGCAGGTACTTCGCGTCGGTGTTCGCGCCCGTGCCCCAGGCGGACGGGTTGTTCCAGGTGTTCCCGATCTCGAGCCGGCAGGTGCTCGGGGACGACGTTCAGGTAGCTCGTCGAGCCGATCACCGCCGCCGTCGCGGCATGACGACGAAGTGGTACACGTCGGTCGCCGCCAGGGCGCGCCGGATCCACGCCTCGACGTCCGGTCGTCGATCATCCACGTCCAGACCCGCTCGTCGGCGCGCGGCTGCGCGCAGGCCCGTCGACGTGCCGCTCCTCGAGCGGCTCGAGCGTGACGATCGCGGCCCTCGAGCGTCGGCCGCAGCAGCTCGTCGTCCACTGCCGTATGTCTACACTGCGCTGGCGATGCCGATCTACGAATACGTGTGCATGAAGTGCGAGTCGCACTTCGAGGAGCTCGTCCGCGAACGGCGAGGCCGCCGACGTGCCCGGACTGCGTCGAGCGCGAAGGTGCAGAAGCAGTTCTCGGTCTTCGCCGACGCACGGCGCCGAGTCGACGCCGAGCTTCGGCCAGACGGCGGCGGGCGGCGGCTGCTGCGGCGGCTCGCTGCGGCTGCGGCCACTAGCTGCGAGCCATCCGGCCGCTCGCCTAGACTCCGCGTCGATGCTCGACGCGCTCAGGACCGAAGCCTCGGCCTGCACGCGGTGCGCGCCTCGCCGAGGGCCGGACGCAGGTCGTCTTCGGCAACGGCCACCCGAACGCCGACCTGATGTTCGTCGGCGAGGCGCCCGGCTTCCACGAGGACCAGCAGGGCATCCCGTTCGTCGGCCAGGCCGGGAAGCTGCTCGACAAGCTGCTCGCGGGCATCGGCCTGACGCGCGCCGACGTCTACGTCGCGAACGTGCTCAAGTGCCGCGCCGCCCGGAAACCGCGACCCGCTGCCGGACGAGATCGCAGGCAGTGCGAGCCGTGCTCTTCCGAGCAGATCGAGCTGATCCAGCCGAAGGTGATCGCGACGCTCGGCAACCTCGCGACGAAGCTGCTGTCCGGCAAGCCGACCGGGATCACGCGCGTCCACGGCCAGCCGCAGCAGGAGTCGACGCTCGGCGGCACGACGCGTGACGCTCTACCCGATCTACCACCCGGCCGCCGCGCTCTACACGCCGGCGATGCTCGAAGGTGCTCGAGGAGGACTTCGCGAAGCATCCCGGCGCTGCTGGAGCACGGAGATCGAGCCGGTTCCGTCGCTCGCCGACGCTGATGCCGGAGCCGGAGCCGAGCGGAGCCGGTCGCGGTACAACTCGGCCTCGTTCTGACCGAGCTCGAGACCAGCGTCGCCCGAGGAGACCGAGGCGCGTCGCGCGCGCGCGTCGCCGAGCGGCTCGCGCGCCGGCGACGTCGTCACGGTCTCCGGCGAGCTCGGCGCCGGGAAGACGACGTTCGTCCGCGGCGCGTGCCGCGCGCTCGGCGTCACGCAGCCCGTGACCAGCCCGACGCTACACGATCGGCCACCGCTACGAGGGCCGCGTGCCCGTCTCGCACCTCGACCTCTACCGCTTCGAGGGGTTCAGCGAGGCGGACTGAGGGACGCTCGCGCCGTACTTCGATGGCGCGCGATCTGCTTCGTCGAGTGGCCGGAGGCGGCCGGGACAGCGCTGCCTCCGCCGCGTGCCCGCGTGCTGCTACGCCACGTTGACGAGAGGCGGCGGCTGATCCTCGTCGAGGAGCCCAGAGGGGCCGAGCCTGGGCCGGCCCCTCGCTGCGGCTAGCCGCCGTTGTACGGTGTTGCGAGCGGATTGGTGCCCGAGTACAGCCCGGTCGGATTCGGGTACCAGAGCCAGATGTGGAGCGTCACCTGAGCGCCGGGTGCCAGAACGTGAACGGAGCGCCGGCCTGCGGGCTCGTCTTCGCGCACTCGTCCTGGCTCAGCGCGGGGACGAACTCGCCGTTGGAGTAGTGGCAGGCGGCCCCGAAGGCCCCGTACGTGGCTCCCTCGATCGGCGCTTCGCGGGCTTTGGTGAAGACCCACTCGAAGCGCGCCCAGCTGCCAGTTCCTCCTCGCTTGACGTAGACGAGGATCGCCGGCTTGCGGACGTCGAAGCCCTTCACGGCCGGATTGAGGAAGTGGAAGCCCATGTTCCGGGATCATCGGGGTGATCAGATCTTGTAACCGTCCGCCTTCGCCCGTCCGAGGTCGGTGGCGTACCTGGCGGTCGCGATCCGTGCGAGGGCCAGCTTTGAGGCCAGCGCCGACGAGACGGCGGCGCTCGGCCCGTAGGTTGCAGGAGCGCCTCCGTGCGAGCGAATGCGGCGCCGCTGACGGTGACGCCGGTGACGATCGCAAGGGCGCCGAACGCGAGGATTCTCTTGACGTTCATGGTTCCCCCTAGAGGTAGAAGTACGGGTCGAGGACGCGGACCTCGGTGATGTGCTCGACGGGAAGCTCGTTTCGCTTCGCGGACTTCCGGATCGATTCGGGATCGGGAGCGTCGTAGACACAGAAGGACTTCTTTGCGGTCCTCGCTCACGTACGAGGGACCCAGGTCACCCTCGCCCGCATTTCGGTCGACGACCGCGAGGCACTGGTCCGCGCCCTGGGTGTCGACCGGAATCCGCAGCCCGCTCGGGAAGAAGCGCTCGACTCACATACCGTGGCAACTCACACCTCCCTGAGTCGTAGGAAGATGGCGAGGCGAGTACGCCGCGTTGCCGGCCGCCGGACATCGCGAACCTCCGGTGCCCGGGCTGCCTGAGCGGCAAGTCGATGCCTCTGCGCATCCCGCTCGAGATCGGCTTGGTGCTCGGCCCAACATGCGGAACGTCTCGTCCATTCCTAACCTCCTTGTTGCAGGCGTCCTCCATCGAGGGTAGGAACCGCTCGAAACGGCATCGGAGGGCTCCCCAGATTCGGGGCGGCACTCCTCAGATTGGTGGACCGTGGCTAGTTGCCGTCGAGGGCGATGCCGAGCCGGGCAGGCCTCGGCGGCGGCCTGCACGCGGCGCGCGCGCCGAGCTTGCGCAGGATCGCCGAGACGTGGTGATCGACGGTCTTCCGACACGAACAGGCGGTCTGCGATCTGGGCGTTGCGGAGGCCTTGCGACACGAGCCCGAGCACCTCGATCTCGCGGGTGGTCAGGTTCGCGGGGTTCGTGCGGGTCGCGGGGCGGGGCCCCCGCGGAAGGCCGCGTTCGCGCCGCGCTCGCGCAGTCGGCGGGCGACGCATCGTTGCGCCGGCCGTCCGCCGAGCGCCTGCAGCTCGTCCAGGCCGCGGCGGGCCATCTGCTCGTCGTCGTGCGTCGGCAAGCGAGCGCGGCCTGTAGGGACACCCGATCTGCATCCAGATAGCGTCCGCGGCGCGCTGCCACTCGCCCACTGCAGCTGCGCCGCGTACGGCTCGGCCGCGTCGGCGGAGAGGTCTTCCTCGAGGCCGGCTTGCCGCCGCCAGAAGGCAAGCTCGCCGATCACCCACGGCGCCTCGCACCGCTGCGCAAGCTCGAGGCACGACCGGGTCTCACGCGCGACTGCGTCGAAGTCGCCTTTCGAGCCAGGCGATCTCGCCTCGCGGCCGCAACCGGCGCCACGTGCTGGAGCTCCGTTGACGACCTCGGTCAGCTCCGAGCGCCTCGTCGAGCAGGCGCTCGATGATCCGGATCGCCTCCTGCGCGCGCGCACGAGCCCGAGAACCGTGAGCCGCGAGGATCTTGAGCAGGACAGCCGTTCGGCGATGCGTGAGGACGAAGGAGGCTGCATCGGCCGCCTCCCTCCCAGCGGCCGCGATCGAGGTCGATGCGAGGCGCGATAGGCGAGCAGCAGAGCCGCCAGAGGTCGAGGCCGTGCTCGCTGCACCAGTCGATCCTGACCTTCGATCCGGTCGAGCAGGTCGTAGCGTGGCGGGTACGCATGACGGCCCAGGCGGTGTGGATGAACGCGCGCCCGCGTGGTCCTCCAGTCCCTGCACCCCTGAGCGAGGGCGAGGCTCCGCTCGAGCTTCTCGAACCCTTCCGGCATGCCGCGCAGCGCCTCCATCGTCCCGACGCTGTTCAGGACGTAGACCGTCGACTCGGCGTCGTCGAATTTCCGGGCGAGCTCGAGCGCCCTTTCGCCCCACGTCAGCTGCTTCCGCGGCGTGCTCGGCGTTCATGGCCGCCGAGGCTGCGGTGCTGTAGGCGACCGTGAGCTCACGACTCTCCGGGAATGCCTTCCAGAATCGAGATCGCGTCGTGGACGATGCGCTTCCGACTCGCCGACACCGCTACACCGTAGACCCGTCGGGCGAGCATGGCGAGGGCGACCCCTTCCTTCGGCGCGTCACCGACGGCCCGGTAGTGCTCGATCGCGCGCTCGAGTGCGTCGATCGCCTCAGGAGCCTGGTCGGTGACGTAGCACTCGGTACGACCGCCGTTCGAGCAACTCCGCCCGCTGCTCGGGTGAGGCGTACTCACCGAAGCGGAGGCCCTCGCGTACTGGGCGGCGGCCTCACGGTGGGCGCCGACGCGCCGCGCGCTCCGCGGCCGCGGGAGCGAACCGCAGGGCCGCCTCGGGGTCCCCCGCCGCCTCGGCGTGATGCGCCAGACGGGCGATAGTCCGGTTGCCCGGCCGGCGGCTCGGCGCGAGCACGGCAAGCGCCAGCTTGTGCAGCGTGGTCCCGCGATGGGGCGTCATCGCGTCCTCGATCGCGAGGCGGGCGAGCTCGTGGTGGAGAGAGCGATCGCGTTCGGCTGCGAGTCGAGCATGCCGGAGGCAAGGCATTCGTCCAGGTTGGCCAAGCTCACCGGCGACCGCCTCCAGCAGCCAGAGCTCCGCCTGCGGTGGAGCGATCGCGACGACCTCGAGGAGCTCCCGTGCCGGCGCGCCGAGCCGCGCGGCCCGCGCGAGCACTGCATCCCGGATCGTCGACGGAAGGACCGTCTCGGTCCCGGCTGCGAGCGCCTCGGTGACGAAGAACGGGTTTCACGCCGGTGACGCGGTACAGCTCCTCGGGTCCACTCCGTGCGGACCCGCGAGCTCTGCACACCGCAGCCGGCGACAGTGGAGGAGCTTGGTTCGCTCGACGAAGCTGGCGACCAGTCGCCAGGTCGCCGAGCACGAGGCGCAGCGGGTGGTCGAGTCGAGCTCGTCGTCGCGGTAGCTCGCCACGACGAGCAGAGCGGCACCAGCTTCGATTCGCCGGCCCAGGATCCCGACGACGTCGAGCGTCGCCTCGTCTGCCCAGTGCAGGTCCTCGAGGACGACGATCTGGGAGTCCCGGTCGAGAGCTCGTGCATCAATGCAGTTGCGACCTGATGGGCTTCTCGTCCTCCACGATGCGCTCGAGCTCGCCACCGGTCAGCCGGGGCGATGTCGAGCAGCGGGCCCAGCGGCCGCGGCGTGAACAGCGTCACACGAGCCCCACAGGATCGGAGTCGAAGACGGCTGCTCGGCGCAGAACCGCCGTAGGAGCGACGTCTTGCCGACTCCTGCCCCGCCTCCGAGCAGCAACAGGCGGCCGCAGCGCTCGTCCCGACGGCATCCAGCCGGCCGACAGCGCGGCCAGCTCGTGGTCTCGCTCCAGGAGTTTCGGCCAGGCCTCGGCAGTGAGCAGTGCCGTCATACCGGAACGGTACGCCCAAACTCGCTGTTCGGTTGTCGTGGTCGCGCGCGGGTACGGTTACGACACGTGGACGAGAGGCGGCGGCTGATCGTGCTCGAAGGCAATGTTGACCCTGGCGTTTGACACGGCGACGGACGTCGCCGCCGTCGCGCTCCTGCGTGACGGCGAGGTGCTCGGCGAGAGCAGGCGCCGCGCGGCGCGCGAGCGTGTGCTCGCGGACGCCGACGACCTGGCAGGAGCCAGGCGCCGCGCCGGCCGACTCGATCTGCTGGTCGTCGGTGTCGGGCCCGGCAGCTTCACCGGAGTCCGGATCGCGTCCGCGGCGGCGCGCGGCCTCGGCCTCGCGCTGGAGCCTCGGTCGGGTGGGCGTCTCCACGCTCGACGCCTAGCCGCCGGCGCCCCGGGGCCGTCCCGGTGATCGATGCGCGGCCGCCGCGAGGTGTTCGCGCTCGTCGCCGGCGCAGGCCGCGCTGCCTCGCGCCTGGCGAGCTCGACGTCGGACCCGGGCGCGAGTACGTCGGTGACGGGGCGGTGCGCTACCGGGGCGGCGATCGAGGAACGGGCGGCGTCGTCCCGCCCGACGAGGACGAGCGTGCACGTCCCCGGGCACGCCACCACGCCCGGCTGGCCGGGCCGGGTGAGCCCGCCGGAGCTCGTCGAGCCCGTCTACCTCGCGAATTCCCGACGCGGACAAGGCGCGCGGCATGAGCCGTAGGCTCGACGGAGGCTCACAATGAAAGCGTGAGGTGTCGGCTTTGCCGGCGCCGGAGCGGGGATCGCGGCATATTCGCCGCTCTCCAGCTCCGCGACCTGTCCGCGCGAGACCGAGGAGATCGAGCGCGCTCGTACCCGACGCCGTGGTCGCGCTCGATGTTCGCGGGCGAGCTCGCGAAGCCGATCGTCGATCTGCCTCGGCGCCGTTCGACGGAGCGACGCGCTCGTCGGCTACCTGATCATCTCGCGCTACGTCGACGCGTGGCACGTGATGAACGTCGCCGTCGACCCGGCGTACCGCGCGGCGCGGCGATCGCCACCGCGCTGCTCGAGCGGCTCTTCGAGCTGACGCGCGACGACGACCGCGCGCGGCTACACGCTCGAGGTGCGCGTCTCGAACGACGGGCGCGATCGCGCTCTACGAGCGCCTCGGCTTCGACGCGCGCGGCGTCCGGCGCGGCTACTACACGGACAACCGCGAGGACGCGCTGATCATGTGGCGCGATCCGCGGTCGCCGACCGTGAGCGCCAGTGCGTGATCCTCGGCATCGAGACGTCGTGCGACGAGACCGCCGCGGCGCGTCGTCACCGACGACGGCGAGATCCGCGTCGAACGTCGTCGCCTCGCAGGCCGAGCTGCACGCCCGCTACGGCGGCGTCGTGCCCGGAGGTCGCGTCGCGCCGCCACCTCGAGCTCGTCGTCGCCGGTCGTCCGCGAGGCGCTCGGCGAGGCGGGCGTCGACGCTCGACGACGTCGACGCGCGTCGCGCGTCACGCGCGGGCCCGGGCTGATCGGCGCGCTGCTCGTCGGCGCTCGCCGCCGCGAAGGCGCTCGCCTGGGCGCGCGGCTGCCGCTCGTCGCCGGTCGACCACCTGCACGGCCACGTCGCCTCGCTCTACCTCGCAGCCCGAGCCGCTCGAGCCGCCGTTCCTCTGCCTGCTCGCGAGCGGCGGGCACACGCTGCTGCTCGACGTGCGCGACCGCGCGGGCTTCGACGTGCTCGGGCACGACGCTCGACGACGCCGCCGGCGAGGCGTTCGACAAGGGCGCGCGCCTGCTCGGCCTCGGCTACCCGGGCGGCGCGGCGATCGACCGGCTCGCGCGCGACGGCGATCCCGAGGCGTTCGACGTTCCCGGTCGCGCGCGTGCCGGGCCTCGACTTCTCCTTCTCCGGGCGTCAAGACGGCGCTGCTCTACGCGGTGCGCGACCTCGACGCCGACGGAGCTCGAGCGCGCGCCGCGCCGACCTCGCGGCGTCGCTACCAGCGCGCGATCGTCGCGCGCGCTCGTCGAGCGGACGCGAGGCGGCGGAGCAGCTCGGGCGCGAGCGGGTCGCGATCGTCGGCGGCGTCGCCGCGAACTCCGAGCTGCGCGCCGCGCTGCCGGACGCGACCGCTCGCGCCGCTCGCGCTCTGCACCGACAACGCGGCGATGATCGCCTCGGCCGCGCCGCTACATCGAGCCGCTGCCGCCGACCCGCTGCGCCTGGACGCGTATGCGGTGGCGTGAGCGCATCGGCCGTCGCGGTGCTCGCGGCTCGTCGCCGCCGCGGCTGCTCGTCGTCCCGCGCGGCGCGGCAGGCGTCGCCGGCGCTCCTCGCCGACGCGTCGACGCCGGCCGCCTGGAGCGGGCTCGTCGGCGGCGCCGCGCCGCCGGTCGCGACCGGCCAGCGCGATCGTCGTGCGTGCAGCACGCCTTCTCGCTCGCCGACCGCGTCGCGCGGGCCGGCGGGCTCGCGACGCGACGCCGACGAGCGGCGCTGGACGGCGGCGGCCGCGGCCGCGCAGCAGCAGTTCATCTCGAAGCTCGCGCCGCGCAGGGCGTCTCGATCCGGCCCGAGTTCCGCTTCACGCGCGACGTGCTCAACGGCTTCTCGGCGGCGCTCGACCCGCGCGCGATCGCGCTGCTCGAACGCGACGCCGCGGCGTGAAGGGCGTCTATCCGGTCCGCGTCGGCGTTCCCGGCGTCGGTCTCGCTCGCGAGCGCTCGACGCGGCGGTCGGCCGCTCGGGCCGCGGCGTCCGGCTCTGCCGGGCATCGACGGCCGCGGCGTGACGATCGCGCTGCTCGACACCGGCGTCGACCTGCGCACAGCCGTACCTCCGCGGGCACGTCCTCCGACGGCATCGACGTCGTCGGCAGCCGAGCGACGCCACGCGCGCAGGCCGAAGCCCGACCGACCCGGCGCAGCTCGAGCGGCACGGCACGGAGATGGCCGGGCTGCTCGTCGGCGCGGGCGGTCCGGCGGCCTGCCGGCGTCGCGCCCGGCGCGACCGTCCTGCCGATCCGCGTCGCCGGCTGGCAGCCAGACGCGCGCGGCGGCGTACGCGGTCTACGCGCGCACCGACCAGCTGCTCGCCGGGCTCGAGCGCGCGGTCGACCCGAACGGCGACGGCGACGCGCACGACGCGGCCCGGATCGCGCTGGTGCCGCTCGGTCGGAGCCCTTCGCCGCGTTCAGCCGACGGCCCGCTCGCGCGCGCGCGGTCGCGGGCGCGCTGCGGCTCGACACGCTCGTGGTCGCGGCGGCCGGGAACGACGGGCCGGCTGGCCCCGCGTTCGGCAGGCAGTCGGTGGCCCTGGCCGGCGCTCCCGCCGCGCTGCGCCGTCGGCGCGGCTCGACGCGCGCCGGCGACGACGCGACGCGGTGCGTCGTCGGTCCGAGCCGGTCTCACGCGTGCTGCTCGACCGCCTCGTCCCGCCTGCGGCGAGCGACTCCGCCTGAGCGGGCACGCTCCTCGCAGCCCGCGCCGCCGCGCACGCCGTGCGTCTCGTCGGCCGCGGCGTTCTTCGACCACGGGGCCAGCCGCGTCGCCGGCCGCGCCGCCGTCGTCTCCGGCGGGGCCGACCCGCCGCGGCCGCGCGTGGCTGCTGCCGGCGCGAGGCGCCGCCGACTGCTGCACGGGCGAGCAGATCGCGCCCGGGCGCGATCGGGCTCGACGAGCGGATCGGTGTCCCGGTCGCTGACTCGCGCCCGAGGTCGACCGCGCGCGCTGCTGCTCGAGCCCGGCCGACTGCCCTGGTCGCGATCGCCGCGCGCCGCGCGCCGAGCCGCCGAGCACGACGACGAGTCTGCGCTGTTCTCCTCCTGGGGCCTCGCGTTCGACGGCGGGATCAGCCGGACGCTGCTCGCGCCGGGCGTCGGCCTCGGCACGGCCGAGCCGGGCCGCGGCGCCGGATCGGACGGCAGGCCTTCGGCGACGGTCAGCGGCTCGAGCGCCGCCGCCGCGGTCGTCGCCGGGCGCCGCGGCGCTGCTCGCCGGAGGCTCGGCCCGAGGCGACGCCGCGACGCTGCGCGCCTCGCTCGTCGGCGGCACCGACGCCCGTCCTGGCGTGCTGCCGGTCTCGCCGCAGGGAACGCGGCGTGCTCGACCTCGGCCGCGCCGCGGCCGGCCGAGCTCGTCGCCGATCCGCCGGCGCTCACGTTCGGCCGCGGCACCGGCGACGGCTGGCAGTGGAGACGCGGATCGTCCGCCTCGCAACGTCTCGACGTCGCGGCTGACGGTCTTCGTCAGCCACCGGCCAGCGCAAGCCGCACGTCCGCACTCGATCCTGTCGCGCGCGACGCATCGAGATCGAGCCCGGCGCAGATCGCCAGGCTCGCACGTCCGGAGCGCGGCCGGTCACGCTTCGTCCGCGCCGAGGCGGCGACCGGCACGCTGACGCTGACGCCCGTCGGGCGGCGTTCCCGTGCGCGTTCCGTGGCGGCCGTCGTGCTGCGCTCGCCGTCAGATCTGCTCGGCCCGCTCGACGCTGTCGCGCCGGTCGTTCGCCCCGTCGGAAAGACAGCCCGCCGATCGTCGTCGTCGCGCCGTGTCGTGCGCTCCGTCGCGCGGGAACGACGGTCAGTCCCTGTGCTGCGCCTGGACGTCGAGCTCGTGACCGCGAACGGCAAGCGCATCGGCCTGCTCGCCCGGCTGCGGGACGTGCTGCCCGGGCCGCTACGCGTTCGGCCTCACCGGCCGCGCGCCCGGCGGGCGCTGCTCCAGCTCGGGCGCCTACGCGCGCCGGTCTTCGCCTGGCCGACTGGCGGCGGCCGGCCGACCTGCGAGATCGATCCGTTCCGGATCCAGTGATACCGACGCCCGCAGTCTCGTGGGCGCAGTACACACCGTCGCGGCGTTCGATCGCTATCGATACGAGCGAGGAATGTGACTGCAGTTCAGGACTCGGTCTCGCACCTGCGCGAGAACCCGTACGAGATCGCCGAAGGCGCAGCTGCGGCACGTCGCTCGCGGCAGCTCTCAGCATCGACGAGAACCTCGTCAACGTGCTCTCGCAGTGCAAGAAGGCGGTCGACCGTCTCGATCCCCGTGACGATGGACGACGGCCACGATCGAGGTCTTCGAGGGCTACCGCGTCACGCACAACGTCGCGCGCGGGCCCGTCGAAGGGCGGCATCCGCTACCACCCGGACGTCACGCTCGACGAGGTCAAGGCGCTCGTCGATGTGGATGACGTGGAAGTGCGCGCTGATGGGCATCCCGTTCGGCGGCGCCAAGGGCGGCGTCGTCTGCGACCCGAAGCAGCTCTCGCGTGCGCGAGCTCGAGCGGATGACCCGCCGCTACACGACGCGAGATCATCAACGAGATCGGGCCGGAGAAGGACATCCCGGCGCCGGACGTCGGCACCGAGCCCGCGCGAGATGGCCTGGATCTTCGACACGTACTCGATGAACAAGGGCCACTCGGTGCTCGGCGTCGTCACCGGCAAGCCGCTGACCATCGGCGGCTCGCTCGGCCGGCTCGAGGCGACCGCGCGCGGCGGCGCTCTACTGCATCGCGCGAGGCGCTCGGCAAGCAGGGCGCTGACGCTCGCCGGACCTGACGCGTCGCCGTCCAGGGCTTCGGCAACGTCGGCATCGTACCTACGCGCTGTTCCTCGCAGCAGGAGGGCGCGACGGTGATCGCGGTCTCCGACTCGGCCGGCGGCGTCTCACAACCCGAACGGGATCGACGTCCGCGCGGCGATCGCGCACAAGCAGGAGACGCGGCACGCTCGAAGGGCCTCGCGGGCGCCGAGGCCGATCACGAACGAGGAGCTGCTCGCTGCTCGACTGCGACGTGCTCGCGCCGTGCGCGCTCGAGCAGGTGATCACCGAGGAGAACGCCGACAAGGTCAAGGCGAAGATCGTCTGCGAGGGCGCGAACGGCCCGACCACGCCGGCCGCCGACGAGATCCTCGAGGACCGCGGCGTGCTCGTCCTGCCCGGACGTGCTCGCGAACGCGGGCGGCGTCGTCGTCTCCTACTTCGAGTGGGTGCAGGGCCTCCAGGAGTACTTCTGGAAGGAGGACGAGGTCAACGCGCAAGCTCAACGACATCGTCGACAAGGCGTTCGACGAGACCTGGGCACGTCGCACGAGCGCGCGACGATGAGCATGCGGCTGGCCGCCTACGGGCTGGCCGTCGAGCGCGTCGCCGAGGCGACGATGACGCGCGGCCTGTATCCGTAGCCCAGCGTCGTCCGTCTACCACGCCGACGGCTGCCACCTCTGCGAGCGTGCGCGGAGCACGCTCGCAGCGCTCGGCGGCGAGCTCGAGTTCGAGCTCGAGGAGGTCGACATCGACGGCGACCCGGAGCTCGAGGCGCGGTACCGCGAGTGGCTGCCCGGTCGTCGAGATCGACGGCGAGCGGGCCTTCGTCTACCACGTCGACGCCGGCCGCGCTTGCGTCCGCCAGCTCGCGCACAAAGTCCGAGCCGACGAGGTGACCTGACGCACGGAACGAAGCGCGACAGGCACGAATGCTCGTGCGGTGTTACAAACCGCGACGCAAGGAGCGGGCGTGGCGGATCGGTTGACGGTCGGGGTCGCCGCGCGGCTGAGCCGGTACCTCCAGGTTCTCACGCAGGCGAAGAAGATGGGCAAGGAGCGCATCTCCTCGCAGGAGATCTCGGACTACACGAACATCAACGCGACGCAGATCCGCCGCGACCTGTCGGCGTTCGGCAAGTTCGGCAAGCGCGGGGTCGGCTACAACATCGACAGCGCTGCTCGGCGAGATCCGCAAGATCCTCCGCACGCAGGGCCAGCACAACATCGCGCTCGTCGGCGCCGGCCGCCTCGGCCAGGCGATCGCGAGCTCGCCGATCTTCGCCGAGCACGGGATCAACATCGCCGCCGTCTTCGACACCGACCCGAGCGAGGTCGGCGCGCGCAGGTCGGCGACGTCGACGGTGCAGCGCCTACGGCGAGCCTCGCAGACGCCGTGCGCGACAAGAACATCATCGTCGGCGTGCTCGCGGTGCCGGCCGACGCGCGCGCAGGGGTCGCGGACGACCTCGTCGACGCGGGCGTGAAGATCATCTTCAACTACTCGCGAGGCGCTGCTCGACGTCCCGCACGACGTCGCAGGTGCACACGTCGAACCCGGCCGTCGAGCTGCTGCACGCGCTCTACTTCCACCTGGCCTGACGTTTTTGGTGCGGTCTCCCTCGCTGCGTGACAACAGAAGAGAAGGGGAAACACCATGCAGGAAGATCTTCGCGTGCGGCCTCGTGTCGCCGTCGAACCGCCGTCGCGGCTCCGGCCGCGTTCGGCTCCAACTACGTCGTCCTCACAAGCAGCAGGCGGTGGAGCGACGCCGCCTCCACGATCGCCAAGGCAGGCGGGACGCTGCGTGTACAGCGCATCCGCAGATCGGCGTCGTCATCGCCAGGTCCGAGGCTCGTCGTTCCGGACAACCTGCTCAAGGACTGCAGGTCGAGAACGCGGCGTCGGACCGACGGGTTCGCGCACCCAGCTCCCGGACGTCGGCTGACGACCGGGGCCTCCGCCGGGCGACGTGCCGAACACGCCCGCGACGGACGCGGACACGTTGTCGCCGCTGCAGTGGGACATGCGGCAGATCCACACGCCGGAGGCGCACGCGATCACCGGCGGCAGCCCGGCCGTGCTCGTCGGCGACATCGACACCGGCCTCGACTTCACCCACCCGGACCTCGCGCCGAACGTCGACGTCGCGGACAGCGTCAACTGCGTGAGCGGCGCGCCCGTCGCCGGGCAGCGTGCGCAGGACGACAACGGCCACGGCACGCACACCGCCGGCACGATCGCCGCGGCGTCGAACGGCATCGGCATCGTCGGCGTCGCGCCGAACGTGAGGATCGCCGGCATCAAGGCCGGCAACGACGACCGGCTTCTTCTTCCCGAGGCGGTCGTCTGCGCGTTCATGTGGGCGGGCACGCACGGCATCGACGTGACGAACAACAGCTACTTCGCCGACCCGTGGCTGTTCAACTGCAAGAACGACCCGAGCAGCGGGCGATCTGGAAGGCGGAGCAGCGGGCGATCCAGTTCGCGCAGCAGCAGGGCGTCGACGGTTGTCGCGGCCGAGGGCAACGCGAGCCGAGGACATCTCGCACCCGACCCGCGACGCAGACGAGCCCTGACGACACGACGCCGGTCGACCGTGACAGTGACGAACGCGTGCGTCGTCATCCCGGTCGAGCTCCCGGGCGTGATCGGCGTCACGGCCGACGGTCACGACGCAGCAGTCGAACGGCGGCTACCTGAAGTCGTTCTACTCGACCTTCGGGATCAGCACGGTGGACGTCGTCGCGCCGGGCGGAGACTCGATCTTCGGCATCACCGCCGAGACGCCCGGCGTCCAGGCGCGGATCCTGTCGACGATCCCGCAGACCGATCGTCTGTTCGTCGGAGGGACGCCGCTTCCCCCGAGCCGGGTGATCCTCGACTGCGCGCATCCGAGTTGCCGACGGGGTGCTCGCGCTACGGCTGGATCCAGGGTACGTCGATGGCCTCGCCGCACGTGGCGGGCGTCGCGGCGCTGATCATCAGCCAGTTCGGAAAGCTCGTCGCCCCCGCGGACGCGACGATGAACCCAGGGCAGGTGTCGGCGATGCTCCAGTCCACGGCCGATGCCCAGCCTTGCCCGGACACTCTGCCGGCGGGCTACCTGAGCTTCCTCGGTGCTGGACGACGGGCAAGTGCAGACCTGCCAGCGGCGGGCCGGGACACAACTCCTGGTACGGCGCCGGACAGGTGAACGCCCTCAACGCGGTCACCCACGGCGGCTGATCGCATCGGCTTGAAGGCCATGTCCGGGGTCGCTCCCGACATGGCCCGGCCGCAACGAGCTCGGGCCGTGCGCATCCTGCTCTGGCACGGGTACCTGCTCGGCGGCACGGGCTCGAACGTCTACACGCAGCGCGCTCGCGCGCGAGTGGAGCCGCGCCGGCCACGAGCGTCGTCGTCTTCTGCCAGGAGCCGCAGCCGGAGCGGTACGACCTCGGCGGCGCCGAGGTCGTCCGGCCCGAGCATCGGCGGCCTGCTGCCCGTGTTCGTGCTCGACCGGTACGAGGGGCTCGAGCCGAGCCTGCTCCAGGATCATGTCGCGTGCCGAGCGCGAGCGCTACGTCGCAGCGCAACGTCGGCGCGCGTGACGCGCTCGCTGCCGGCCGACCTCGTCTTCGCGAACCACGTGCTGCTCGGGCGGCGCCGGTCGCGCGCGGCGACCGGCGCGCGCTTCGCGGTCAAGGCGCACGGCTCCGAGCTCGAGTACTCGATGCGCGGCGACGCGGAGCTCGCGGCCTGGGGCGCGAGCGCTCGCTGCGCGCGCGGACGCCGTCTTCGTCGGCTCCGGCGCACATCCGTCAGGTGCTCGAGGAGGTCGTCGGCCACGTCGAGCGCGTCCACGAGGTGCCGCCCGGCGTCGACGTCGACGAGTTCCGGCCCGCAGCCGCGCGACGAGGCGCTCGCCGCGCTGCTCGACGAGGCCCGCGCGCGATCCGCCGAACCCGGGCAACCGCGAGCGAGCGGCTGCCCGGACGAGGGCAACGCGCGCGCGGCTCGGCGAGTTCTTCGCGGCGACGGGCCGACCGTCCTCTACTTCGGCAAGCTGCTCTACAACAAGGGCGTCCACGTGCTGCTCGAGGCGCTGCGCGGCGCTCGACGCGCGGGCGGTCGATCGTCGGCTTCGGCGACTACCGCGCGCGAGCTCGAGGCGATCGCGCCGCCGCGGCACGCTCTTCACCGGGCCGCTCGAGCACCGCCACCTCGTCCACCTGCTCCCGCTCGCGCGACGCCGTCGTCGTGCCGTCGATCTTCCCCGAGGCGTTCGGGATGGTCGCCGCCGAGGCCGCCGCCGCGGGCTGCCGCCGCTCGTCGCACGGCACTCCGGGCTCGCAGAGGTCGCCGCCGGGCTGGAGGCAGGCCTACCCGCCGGAGCTGCGCCGCCTCGCGAGCTTCGCGACCGGCGACGTCGGTCGACCTGGCGCGACAAGCTCCACGACCTGCTGGCGCTTTCGGCGACGCGCCGCGAGACGCTCGGCGAGGCCGCCAGGCGCGTCGCAGTGGAGCGCTGGTCGTGGGCCGGCGTCGCAGAACGCCTGCTCCAGCCTGTCAACAGTAGGCTTCGCGCTTCAATGGGCGAAGCGCAGAAGCTGCCCGTACCAGGAGCTGCTCGAGCAGGCTCGCGCGGCGCTTCGACAGCGGCACCGACTTCACCGTCGCGGTCGAGGAGGAGTTCGCGCTCCTCGACCCGGAGACGCTCGCGCTCGCCAACCGCTTCGAGGAGCTGCAAGGCGGCCGCGGCCGGCACGCCGGTCGACGAGCACCTCGTCGGCGAGCTGATCGCCTCCGAGGTCGAGGTACGCACAGGCCGCTGCGACACGCTTCGCCGAGGCGCGCGGCGCTGATGGGCGAGCGCCGCGCGCGAGCTCGCGCGAGCTCGACGAGCGGCCTCGGCCTCGCGCTCGGCGCCACGGGCACGCATCCCTGGAGCCGCTGGCAGGACCAGCGGATCATCGACACGCCGCACTACCGGCGGAACGACGAGCTCCTCCGCTACGTCGTCTGGCGCAACAACACGCTTCGGGCTCCACGTCCACGTCGGGATCACGCGGCGCCGACCGCGCGATCGCCGTCCGCAACGCGCTGCGCAACTTCCTGCCCGAGCTGCTCGCGCTCTCCGGCGAGCTCGCCGTTCGTCGAGGGCGTCAACAGCGGCCTCCACTCGGCGCGCACGCGAGATCTTCACGCGCATGTTCCCGCGCTGCGGCGTCCCGGACGCCTACGACGGCTGGGCCGGCTACGAGCGACTACGTGCGCCTCCTCTACGAGACCGGCTCGATCGACGAGCACACGCAGATCTGGTGGAGCGTGCGCCCGCACCTCGCGTACCCGACCGTCGAGATCCGGATCTGCGACGCGCAGCCCGACCTCGGCGAGTCGCGCAGCGCTCGCCGCGTTCTGCTCTACGCGCTGACCGCGCGGATCGCGCGCGCGGTCGACGAGGGCGAGCCGCTGCCGAGCCCGCCGCACCGGCTGATCGAGGAGAACCTGTGGCGTGCGATCCGCGTACGGGCTCTCCGGCGAGCTGCTCGACCTCGCGCACCGGCGAGGTACGCGCCCGCGCGAGCAGAGCTCGAGCGGCTGGCCGAGTGGATCGGCCCGGTCGGCGGACGAGCTCGGCGCGCGCAGCTCGCGGTCCCGTCGCGCAAACGCGGCCGAGCGCCAGATCGCGCAGGCCGAGGAGGGGCGAAGCCTCGAGGAGATCTACGCGGAGCAGGTTCGAGCGTCGGAGAGTGGTGCGTGGCTGAGGACGAGGGCGTGCCGCCGAGCGAGGGCGTACCGCCGAGCGAGGCCGAGCTGCTCGAGCAGCTCGAGGCCGAGCTGAAGAAGCTCGAAGGTCGCGGACGTCCTCGTCCAGACCGTCTTCACGGTCTCCTCGCTCGGCTACCGGCGGCTCGGGAGGAGCGACCGCGACCTCGACGAGGCCCGGCTCGCGATCGAGGCCCTGCGCGCGCTCGTCCCCGTGCTGAAGGACGCCGTCTCGGAGCAGGTGACGCGCGACTTCGAGCAGATGGTCGCGAACATGCAGCTCGCCTACGCCAGGGCCGTTGGCGAGAGCTGACGTCGGCATCTTCGGCGGGAGCGGCTTCTACTCGTTCCTGGAGCGCGTGGAGGCGGTCGAGCTCGACACGCCTTACGGCAGGCCGTCGGCGCCGATCGCGGTCGGCGAGGTCGGCGGCGCGCGCGTCGCGTTCCTTCCGCGGCACGGGGCGAACCACGAGCTGCCGCCGCACCGGATCCCCTACCGCGCGAACCTCTGGGCGCTGCGCGAGCTCGGCGTCCGGCGGATCATCGGGCCGTGCGCGTCCGGCGCGCTCACGCCCGGATCTCGCGCTCGGCGAGTTCGTCGTCTGCGACCAGTACGTCGACCGCACCTCGGGCCGCGGGGACACCTTCTACGACGGCCCGCAGACGACGCACGTCTCGGCTGCCGACCCGTACTGCCCCGGACCTCAGGCGGCTCCTGGTCGACACCGCGCGCCGAGCCTCGGGATCGCGGCGCGCGACGGCGGCACGGTCGTCGTCGTCCAGGGCCCGCGGTTCTCGACCCGGGCGGAGTCGCGCTGGTTCCAGTCGATGGGCTGGGACGTGATCAACATGACCGCCTATCCCGAGTGCCAGCTCGCCCGCGAGCTGAGCTCTGCTACGCGACGATCGCGATGGTCACCGACTACGACGTCGGGATGGAGGGCGGCCGGCGGTGACCGCCGCGGAGGTCGTCCGGTGTTCGAGGAGAACAACGCGCGGCTGCGCGAATTGCTGCTTCGCCGTGATCCCGAAAATCGGCCCGCAGCCCGAGGACGTGTGCTCGACGGCCCTGCGCAGTGCGACGTTCTGATCGGCTAGGCTCCCGCAGGCTTTGTGATCGACAATTCCGCTGCGCCGAGCCGTTCGGCGCCGTACTTTGTAACGGGGAAAGGGGAACGAAGTGGACTTCTTCAGCGACCATGCCGTGCTGTTCGCGCTCATCTGCTGCGGGCGTCGCGATCGCGCTACGGCATCGGCCTGACCGTACTGGCTGCTCCGCCAGCCGGCAGGCAGCGAGCGCATGCGCGAGATCGCGCGCGCCATCCAGGAGGGCGCGGCCGCGTACCTGCGCCGCCAGTACACGACGATCGCGCTCGTCGCGATCGTGCCGTTCCTCCTGCTCGGCTTCTACAACAAGCTCGGCTGGGGCACGGCGATCGGCTTCCTGATCGGCGCCGCGCTCTCGGCCGCGCGCCGGCTTCATCGGGATGAACGTCGCCGTGCGCTCGAACGTGCGCACCGCCGAGGCGGCGAAGCAGGGCCTCGAAGCCCGCGCTGAACGTCGCGTTCCGGGCCGGCTCGGTCACGGGCCTGCTCGTCGTCGGGCTCGGCCTGCTCGGCGTCGCCGGCTACTACTGGGTGCTCACCGGCTGGCTCGACCACACGCCGGACTCGGCGATCGACGACCTCGTCGGGCTCGCGTTCGGCGGCTCGCTGATCTCGGTGTTCGCGCGGCTCGGCGGCGGCATCTACACGAAGGCCGCCGACGTCGGCGCCGACCTCGTCGGCAAGATCGAGGCCGGCATCCCCGAGGACGACCCGCGCAACCCGGCCGTGATCGCGGACAACGTCGGCGACAACGTCGGCGACTGCGCCGGCATGGCGGCCGACCTGTTCGAGACCTACGCGGTCACCGCGGTCGCCGTGATGCTGCTCGGCACGCGCGTTCCCGGCCAGCGAGCTCTGGCTGCTACCCGCTCGCGCTCGGCGGCGATCTCGATCCTCGCGTCGGTCGATCGGCACGTTCTTCGCGCGCGTCGGCCGGAGCGGCGTCGATCATGAACGCGCTCTACAGGGCGGTGCTCGTCGCGACGGTCCTCTCGGCGCTCGGCTTCATCCCGGTCACGATGGCGTTCGACGGCGGCACAGTTCAGCTTCAGCGACCTGTACGTGCTCGGCGCTCGTCGGGCTCGTCGTCACGTTCCTGCTGGTCGCGATCACCGAGTACTACACGGGCACGCGCTGGAGTCCGGTGAAGCCGATCGCCGCGGCGTCGCAGACCGGGCACGCGACGAACATCATCGAGGGCCTCGCCGTCGGGCATGCAGGCGACCGCCGCTGCCGGTGGTCGTGATCGCGGTCGGGCATCCTCGTCGCGCACCACTTCGCCGGCGCTGTTCGGGATCGGCGTCGCCGTCATGGCGCAGCTCTCGATGACCGGCCTGATCGTCGCGCTCGACGCGTACGGCCCGGTGACCGACAACGCCGGCGGCATCGCCGAGATGGCCGACCTGCGACGAGTCCGTGCGCGCGATCACCGATCCGCTCGACGCGGTCGGCAACACGACGAAGGCGGTGACGAAGGGCTACGCGATCGGCTCGGCCGGCGCTCGCCGCGCTCGTCCTGTTCGACTCGTACACGACCGGGCTGCGCCGACGCAGGGCTCTCGACGCGCTGCTTCAGCCTGTCCGACCCGTGGGTGATCGCCGGCCTCTTCATCGGCGGGCTGATGCCGTTCCTCTTCGCGTCGCTCGCGATGCAGGCGGTCGGCCGCGTCGGCGGCGAGGTCGTGCAGGAGGTGCGCCGCCAGTTCCGCGAGAACCCGGGGATCATGGAGGGCACCGAGCGGCCCGAGTACGGCGCGCGCGATCGACATCGTCACCGGCTCGGCGATCAAGGCGATGCTCGCTGCCGGCGCTGATCCCGATCGTCGTTCCCGATCGTCGTCGGGATCATCAGCGCGCAGATGCTCGGCGGCCTGCTGATCGGCACGATCGTCACCGGCCTCTTCCTCGCGATCGCGATGACCGCCGGCGGCGGCGCCTGGGACAACGCGAAGAAGCTGATCGAGGACGGCGCGCTACGGCGGCAAGGGCTCGGAGGCCCACGCGGCCGCGGTCACCGGCGACACGGTCGGCGACCCCTACAAGGACACGGCCGGGCCCGGCGATCAACCCGATGATCAAGATCGCGAACATCGTCGCGATCCTGATCATCCCGCTGATCGTCTCGATCCACGGCGTAGGCGCACCGGGGATGCCGCCGCCGTGTCACGGGGTCACCCCGGTCGAGTCGGGGCGGTCGTCGCGACCGAGCGACGTAGAGTCCGCCGTGCCTCGGCGCCGGCACGCATGGTCTCGAGCGCGTGCTCGGCACGCCGGCGCTCTTCGCGACCGCCTACGGCAACGTCGGCTCCTCGATCTACTACGCGCTCGGCGTCACCGCGGCGATCGCGCTCGGGCTGACGCCGCTCGTCTTCGTGATCAGCGGGCTGATCTTCGCCTGCCACGGCGGCGACCTACGCCGAGGGCACCGTCCGCTACCCGGAGGCCGGCGGCTCGTCGAGCTTCGCGCGGCACGCGTTCAACGAGCTCGTCTCGTTCGGGGCCGCCTGGGCGCAGATGCTCAACTACATCATCACGGTCGCCATCTCGGCGTTCTTCGTGCCGCACTACCTCTCGATCTTCTGGGAGCCGCTGCGGACGAACCCGTGGGACATCATCGGCGGCGATCGCGGTGATCGTCGCTCCTCGTCGCGCTGAACATCGTCGGCATCAAGGAGGCGGCGCGCGCTGAACGTCTTCCTCGCGGTCGTCGACTTCGCGACGCAGCTGCTGCTCGTGCTGCTCGGCTTCGTGCTCGTCTTCAACCCGCACATCGCTGACGGCGAACGTCCACTGGGGCGTCGCGCCGACGTGGGCGAACTTCGCGCTCGCGATCCCGGTCGCGATGATCGCCTACACCGGGATCGAGACCGTCTCCGAACCTCGCCGAGGAGGCGCGCGACCCGTCGCGCGTCGATCCCGCGCGTCGATCCGCTGCGTCGCGATCGCCGTCTTCGCGATCTACTTCACGCTGCCGCTGGTCGCGCTCTCGGCGCTGCCGGTCGACAGGACGCGAGCGGCGAGTACGTGACGCAGCTCGGCCTGCCCGCCGAGCAGGGCGGCTTCGAGAACGACCCGGTGCTCGGGCTCGTCGAGAACCTCGGCCTGCACGGCTCGCGTGCTCGACGCGCCGAAGGTCTACGTCGGCATCCTCGCGGCGACGATCCTCTTCATCGCGACGAACGCCGGCGTGATCGGCGCCTCGCGGATCACCTACTCGATGGCGACGCTACCGGCAGCTGCCCGAGGTCTTCCGCCGGCTGCACCCGCGCTTCAAGACGCCGTGGCTGTCGCTCGATCGTCTTCGCCGGCGTCGCTCCCGATCCTCGTGTCCTGCTCCCGGGCAGGTCGACTTCCTCGGGACGATGTACTCGTTCGGCGCGATGCTCTCGTTCACGATCGCGCACGCCGTCGGTGATCGCGCTGCGCGCGCAAGCCGCCGGACGACGGAGCGCGTACCGCGCCCGCCCGAACCTCCGGATCGGCGGCGTCGACTGGCCGCTCTTCGCCGTCGTCGGCGGGCTCGGCACCGGCGATCGCCTGGCTCGTCGTCGTCGTCCAGTACGCCGCCGGCGCGCTGGGCGGGCCTCGGCTGGCTCGCGGTCGGGCTTCGTCTTCTACTGGCGTGTACCGCCGGCGCGTCGTCGCACGAGCCGCTGCGCGAGACCGTCCGCGCCGCCGCTGCTCGTCTCGGCCCGTCGCTGACGCGTCGAGTACCGGACGATCGTCGTGCCCGTCGTGACGCGCCGGCGAGAGCGAGGAGGCGCTCGTCGCCGCCGCGCCGGCTCGCCGCCGAGCGGCGCGACCGTCGCGATCGTCGCACGTGATCGAGGTGCCGCTCGCGCTGCCGCTCGACGCGCAGCTGCCCGAGCGAGGAGGACCGAGGCCGACGACGCTGCTCGACGACGCGCCAGGCGCTCGTCGAGAGCTACGGCGTCGCGGCGGTCGACGCGGCTCGCTCCGCGCGCGCGCGAGCCGGCCCGGCGATCGTCGACGAGGCGCGCGCGCCGCGACGCCGAGCTCATCGTCCTCGGCGCCCCGCGCGCGCGGTCGCCAGGCGGCCGGCGGCTCTTCGGCGGCACCGTCGACTACGTCGCTGCGCGAGGCGCCGCTGCCGCGTGCTCGATCGCCGCCGGGAAGGAGGCGGCATGACGAACGGCGCGGCACCGCCGTCGCTCTCGGCGCTCCTCGTCGGCTCGGCATGCGTCGTGATCGTCGCGCACCGTCGCAGGCCGGCGTCGGCGGCGGCGCTCGGCCTCGTCCTCGGCGGCATGCTCGTCGCCGCCGGCGCGCTGCCGGCTCTACCTTGCTCGAGCGCGTGCAGGCCTCGGCCGTGCCGCGCAGCCGGCAGCTCGTCCGCGCCTCGACTCGACGAGCGCCCGCTCGCTCGCCTCGGTCGCCTACGGCGAGGTCGGCTCCTCGATCTACTTCGCGCTCGGGATCGTCGCGCTGCTACGCGCTCGGGCTGACGCCGTGGGTGCTGCTCGCCGTCGGCGCGCTGCTTCCTGCTCGTCGCGCTCTCGTACGCCGAGGGCACCGCCGCGCTGCCCGAGACCGGCGGCGCCGCGATGCTTCGCCCGCCGCGCGTTCAACGACCCGGCCGGCTTCCTGACCGGCTGGGTGCTCCTCCTCGACTACGCGATCGTGATCGCGCTCGCCGCGCTCTTCATGCCGCACTACTTCGGGCACGCGGTCGGCTGGCTGCGGCTCACGCACCACCCGTGGGACGTCGTCGCCGCGGTCTTCGTCGATCCTCGGCGATCACCGTCGCTGCGGCTGATCCGCCGGCCGGGCTCTACCGGATCGCGATCGTCGTCGCCGTCGTCGCGTTCGTCACGCAGCGTGATCCTGATCGTCCTCGGGCTTCGTCGTTCCTCTTCGCGCCGTCGCGACCTGGACACGCGGCGCGCACCCGGGCGTCGCGCCGACCTGGCACGCGCTCGCGTTCGCCCTGCCGGTCGCGATGCTCGCGCTACACCGGGCTCGAGACGGTCGCGAACCTGGCGCAGGAGGCGCGCGAGCCGGGCAAGACGCTGCCGCGCAGCCTCTTCGTCGGCCTCGGCGCCGTCGTCGTCGGTCTCCGTCGCGATCGGCGTCGTCGGCATCGCCGCCTTCCCGGCGTCGGCACGGCACGACCGAGCTCGGCACGCGACTGGCATCCAGCGCGCCGCTGCGTCGGGATCGTCTCCGCGTTCAACGGGCACATGCCGGCGCCGCTCGTCGACGTCGCTGCGCATGCTGCGTCGGCCTGACCGGCGCGATGATCCTGCTCGCCGCCGCGACCACGTCGATCTCCGGCATCGGCCGCGTCGTCTACTCGCTCGGCCAGCACCAGATGCTGCCGCACGCCTTCGGGACGTTCGGCCGGCGCAGCACGCTGCTCGCCCGCCGCGATCCTCGGCGCCGCCGCGGTCTCGAGCGCGCTCGTGATCGTCCTCGCGCCGTCGATCGGACAGCGAGGTGCGCTTCCTCGCCAGCCTCTACAGCTTCGGCGTGCTGATCACGTTCGCGATCGCGCAGCGCGGCGGTCGTGCGCCTGCGCTTCACCGAGCCCGACCTGCCGCGGCCCGTTCGTGCGCCGCGTCAACGTGCGGATCCGCGGGCGTCCCGGTCCCGCTCGCCGCGCTCGATCGGATCGCCGCTCGTCCTCCGGGCTCTGGTGCGCGCGCTCGCGACGCACCGCGCGGCGCGCATCGGCGGCCCGGTCTGGCTCGCTGCTCGGCGCCGTCCTCTACGTCGTCGTCGCGCAGGCAGCGCGGCGCAGGCCTGCTTCGAGCGCGTCGAGCCGCCGGCGCCGGACCTCGTCGCCGAGTGCGAGGGCGCGTACGAGACGGATCCTCGTGCCGGTCAAGCTCGGGCCGATCGGCGAGGAGATGCTCGCGACCGCGATCAAGCTCGGCGGAGGAGCGCGGCGCGACGATCCACGCGCTGCACGTGATCCGCGTGCCGCTCGACTGCCGCTCGACGCGGAGATGCTCGAGCAGGAGGAGCGCGGCGAGCGCGTCGCTCGACCGAGGCTCGGCGCTCGGCCACGAGCACGGCGTCGCGGATCGACGGCGACGACGGTGCGCGCCCGCGCGATCGGCGAGGCGATCGTCAGACAGGCGACGCGAGATCGGCGCCGACCTGATCGTGCTCGGCTCGGCGCCCGCGCTGGCGGCGGCAGTCGCGGTTCTTCAGCCCGACCGTCGACTACGTGCTCCGCAGCGCGCCCGTGCGAGGTGATGGTCGCTCGCCTACCCGCAGGGCGTTCTCGAGGAGGACGCGCTCCTGGTGCTAGGCTGAGTCGCATGAAGGCGATCGTCATCGGCTGCGGCCGGGTCGGCTCGATCGATCGCGCATCAGCTCGCGCGACGACGGCTGGGAGGTCGTCGCCGTCGACGAGAAGGAGGAGGCGCTCGAGCCGGCTCGGCGAGAACTGGACCGGCGGCTTCGTCGTCGGCCACGGCATGGACATCGCCGTCCTGCGCCGAGGCCGGGATCGAGGACGCCGACGCCGTCGTCGTCGCGACCGACGGCGACAACACGAACATCGTCGTCGGCCAGGTCGTCGCAGAAGCGCTTCGGGATCGAGCTGCGTCGTCGTCCGCGCTGCTCGATCCCGCGCGCGCGCCGAGTTCTACGCGTCGCGCAGGGCATGCGCATCGTCTGCCCGACCTCGAGCGCGATCGACGCGCTCGACCGAGGCCGTGCGCGCCTGCGACGTCGCCCGGAGGCGACTGCCTGATGTACGTCCTGATCGCAGGCGGCGGCAAGGTCGGCGCGAACCTCGCGCGCAGCCTGCTCCGCGCCGGCCACGAGGTGACGCTGATCGAGCAGCGCCGCGACCGGTTCGAGCGGCTCGAGGACGAGTTCGAGCACGTCGTCGTCAGCGCGGCGACGCGACCGAGCTCTTCGTGCTCGAGCGCGCCGGCATCCAGCGGCCGCCCGACGCATCGTCGTCGCGGTCACCGGCGACGACGAGGACAACATCGTCATCTGCCAGCTCGCCACGCGAGAAGTACGGCGTCGCGAAGGTGATCGCGCGCGTCAACGACCCGCGCAACCAGGCGCACTTCGACCTGCTCGGCATCTCGCCGACGGTCTGCGCGACCTCGATCGATCATGGCGCTGATCGAGCACGAGGTGCCCGAGCACGGCCTCGTCCACCTGCTCGAGCTGCGCAAGGAGAACCTCGAGATCGTCGAGGTGCAGATCGCCGCCGGATCGCCGACTGCGCCGGCAAGCGCGATCGAGCGGCTCGAGCTGCCCGACGGCGCGCGGCTGATCTCGGTCATGCGCGAACGGCCAGTTCGAGATCGCCGACGGCGACGACGACGCTGCGCGCCGGCGATCAGGTGCTCGCGATCCTGCAGCCTGGGAAAGGAAGACGAGCTCCGCCGTGTCCTGCTCGAACGACGCTAGCGTCGGTCGCACTGCGCACCGTCGCCGCTCGGCTCTCGTGCGCGGCCGCCGGGGCGTGACCGCCGCAGCCGGCCCGGTCGTGTCGCGCGCGGCCTCGACCAGCCGACGCCTACGTGACGTCGCGCCGGAGCGAGCCGGGCCGACTCTACGTCGTCGAGCAGCCGGGCGCGATCCGAGTGATGCAGAACGGCAAGCGTCGCGCGCGACGCCGTTCCTCGACATCCGCACGCTCGTGCTCGAGCGGCGGCGAGCAGGGCTCGCTCTCGGTCGCGTTCCACCCGGACTACGCGACAGAACCACCTGTTCTACGTCGACTACACCGACACGAACGGCGACACGCGCGTGGTCGAGTACCGCTCGAACGGCACGACGGCGCGATCCCGTCGTCGGCGCGGCAGCTCTTCTTCGAGAAGCAGCCGTTCCCGAACCACAACGGCGGCCAGCTCGCGTTCGGCCCGGACGGCCTGCTCTACGTCGGCATGGGCGACGGGCGGCTCGGGCGGCGACCCGAACAACAACGGCCAGACGTTCACGACGAAGCTCGGCGAAGCTCTGGAAGCATCGACGTCGAACGCGCGGCCGGCGCGCAGCCGGAGCTCGTCGCGCTACGGGCTGCGCAACCCGTGGCGCTTCTCGTTCGACCGGGCGAACGGGCGACCTCTACATCGGCGACGTCGGCCAGGGCGCACTGGGAGGAGATCGACTACGTCGCCGCGCGCCCGGCTCGGCACGGCGTTGAACTTCGGCTGGGCGGTTCTACGAGGGACCGGCGCGCCGTATGACCGCAGCGGACGCTCGAACCCGCGCGGCCCGTACGTCGGGCCGATCGCAGGTGTACCGCCACGCGCGTCGGCTGCTCGGTCACCGGCGGCTTCGTCTACCGGGGGAAGGCGCGCGCCGAGCTCGTCGGCCGCTACTTCTACGGCGACTACTGCTCCGGGAACGGTCTGGTCGCTGAAGGTCGTCAAGGGGCAGGCGACCGGCGCTGCGGCACGGAGTCGCTTCACGATCCCGGCGCTGACCTCGTTTCGGCGAGGACGCACGCGCGGCAGGCCTGTACGCCGGCTAGCTCGGAGCCGGGCGTGCGTTCTACCGGATCGCTGTCTAGCCTACGCGCGCGGCGCGCCGGACCTGCGGCCCGGCCTGCGCCGAGCGCGGCGTAGGCGAGCGCGCGAGAGCGACTCGTTCAGGGCGCGCAGCTCGTGGACGAGCGGCGCGAGGTTCTCGCCCGCGTCGAGCCGGCGGTTCAGCCCGTGCAGCTCGGCGGTCAGGCGGTCGAGCCGCTCGAGCAGCGCGCTCGAGCTGGCGGTCGCCGACTTCCTTTCTGCTCCATCGAGCTCGGATGGTAAGCGTCTGCCGCGCATAGGCGCGCGGTAAGGGAACCCGGTGCAAGTCCGGGACGGTCCCGCCGCTGTGAGGGGAGATGCCCTCCGCCGACGACGCCACTGGGCTGCCGAGGCCCGGGAAGGCGGCGAGAGGGGAGCCCCGAGTCAGAAGACCTGCCGCCCGCCGCGAACACCATCGAACCCCTCGCGGAAGGGAGGATTCGTGTCCAGGCTTCTCCTCGCCGTCCTCGTCGCGGCGTCTCGTCGCGGTCGTCGCGTCGCGTCCGGCTCGCCGCCGCGACCCGCCGCCGTCCCGCATCGGATCGTCTCGCTGTCGCCGACGGCCACCGAGTCGCTGTTCGCGATCGGCGCCGGCCCGCAGGTGATCGCCGTCGACGACCAGTCCGACTACCCGAAGAGCGGCGCCCGCGCACGACGCTCTCCGGCTTCACGCCGAACGTCGAGGCGATCGCCGGCTACAAGCCCGACCTCGTCGATCGTCGCGTACGACCCGAACGGCCTCGTCGCCGACGCTGCGCAGGCTCGGGATCCGCGTGCTGCGTCCAGGACGCGGCCACGACGCCTCGCCGGGACGCGTACGCGCAGATCCACCACGCTCGGCAAGGTCACCGGCCAGCGCCGGCAGGCGACCGCGCGTGGTCGCGCCGATGAAGACGCGGATCGCGTGGCGCTGGTCGAGGCGGCACGCCGCGCGCCCGCGGCTGACGCGTCTACCACGAGCTCGGCCCCGACCTACTACTCGGCGACGTCGGAGCACGTTCATCGGCCGGGTCTACAGCGCTCTTCGGGCTGCAAGAACATCGCCGACGCCGCCGACATCGACGGGCAGCGGCGGCTATCCGAAGCTCTCGGCCGAGTACGTCGTCTCGCGCGAGCCCCGACCTCGATCGTGCTCGCCGACATCACGCTGCTGCGCGCAGACGCCGCGCAGACGGTTGCCGCACGGCCCGGGCTGGAGAACGATCGCGGCGGTACGGACCGGGACGATCGTGCGCGATCGACGACTCGATCGCCTCGCGCTGGGGGCCGCGGATCGTCAACTTCGTCGCGCGCGATCGCCGGCGGCGCTCGCGGCATCTGACGCACGTTGACGCCCGCGGGCTGCTGGATCCTGGCGGCGGCGGCTCGTTCCTCGTCGCCTCGCTGCGTGCGTCGGCGTGCTCGTCGGGCCGGTGGACATCGGCCTCGGCGGGATGCGTCAGTCGGTCGCCGCCAGCATCCCGTTCCTCCACGTGCACTCGCCGCTCTCGGCCGACGGACGAGGCGATCCTCTGGGACATCCGGCATGCCGCGGGTGGTGCTCGGCGCGCTCGTCGGCGCGATGCTGCGCCGTCGCCGGCGCGTCGTACCAGGGCGTGTTCCGGAACCCGCTCGCCGACCCGTACCTGCTCGGCGTCGCTGCCGGCGCCGGGCTCGGCGCGACGCATCGACGGTCGTTTACCTGCGCGGGATCGACTTCCAGCGACCGCTGCCGCCGGCCGCGCTTCTCGGCGGGCGCGAGTCGCGGTCGTGGTCGCCTATGCGATCGGCGGCTCGGCCGGAGCCGGCTCGCGGCGCGACGCTCGTCCTCGCCGGCGTCACGGTCGCCGCCGTTCTTCACCGCCGTCCAGACCTTCGTCCAGCAGCAGCACTCGGACACGCTGCAGGAGGTCTACTCGTGGATCCTCGGCCGGCTGCCGAGCTCGGGCTGGCGCGACGTCGTCATCCTGCTCCCGTACGCCGCGGTCAGCGATCACGGGGATCCTGCTCCACCGGCGCGCTACTCGACGTGCTCAGCGTCGGCGACGAGGAGGCGGCGAGCCTCGGCGTCGAACGTCGGCCGGGTGCGGCTCGCGGTCGTCGCTCTGCGCGACGCGTCGGCACGGCCGCCGCGGTCGCGGTCAGCGGGCTGATCGG
>ERZ1370068.241-contig-10217_pt1 | contig 36813 bp, 46 predicted proteins | sample MGYA00561227_ERZ1370068 | MGnify/ENA primary metagenome ERZ1370068 (study PRJEB38410, sample SAMEA6850437) | metagenome | study: Metagenomic assessment of the ecological functions of the soil: analysis of the soil microbiota associated with the...
GGGCGCTTTAACGCCCGGGCCGCAATCCTCTTTGGCGCCTTCCGGTTCGAGGAAAGCGGCGTCATCGACGAGACGATCGACCGCGGCGCCGGTCGCTACGAGGTTCGGATCACCGGCCACGGCCCGGACATGACCACCGAGATCGAGTCGACCGGCATACTCCGGGACGGCCGCTGGGCGCCGCTCCGGTTCGCGGATCGGTTCGCGGTCTACGGCCGGGAGTCGCGCGCTCGAGATCACGTACGACTACCGCGCAGCGTCTCATCCAGTACCGGGGACGGAGCGAGACGTTTCTCCTGCGGCGATTGCGGATGACGGACGACACGCTGGCGATGCCGACCGGCGGGCACGTGGACGACGTCGTCAGCGCGACGCTGAATTACGCGGAGGGGCGGTGGCCGGTGGAGGCCGACGGCAGGCTCGTGACGCGGGTCGTCCGTCGCCAGCGCCTCCCGGGTGAGAAGCCGGATGACGCGGAGCGGCGCTACCGGGCCGAGCTGGTGCCCTCGAGCTGCCGCGTGGCGTCGGAGGCGAGCGGCCGGGCGACCGCGCTTCTCGACATGACCCGGTTCTCGTCGTGGGCGCGTGAGGAGGAGCCGGCCCGAATCGCTCTTCGGCGCCGACCGGCGCCCGCGAGAGCATCACAGCGACGCTCATCCTGGGCACCAGCCTGACGATCAAGATCGGCCCAGCGCCGGTCGCGGCCTCGTAGCGCGCGTTCGGCCCGGCCTACCCGGGCGGCAGGCGGATCGTGAACGTGGTGCCGCGCCCGATCTCCGAGTCGACGTCGATGGTCCCGCCGTAGCTCGAGATGATGCCGGAGACGATCGAGAGGCCGAGCCCGGTCCCGCTCCTGGTGGTGAAGAACGGCTCGAAGATGCGCCGTCGCGCGTCCGGCGGGATGCCGGTGCCGGTGTCGGTGATCGAGAGCAGCACCCAGTCGCCCGCGTGGCGCGTCTCGAGGGTGATCGACCCGCCCTGCGGCATGGCGTCCACCGAGTTCAGGACGAGATTGATCAGGGCCTCGCGGAGCTCCGCCCCGCGCGCCTGGACCGGGGCACCGCGCCCAGCTGCTGGCGGACCACGATCGGCATGCCCCGGAGGTCGCTCTGCGACCAGCGCGGCCGCACGATCTCGATCGCCTGGCGGACGACGTCCCTGAGGTCCACGCGCTCCGGCCGGCGATCGACGTCGCGGCGCGCGAAGCGGCGAATCCGGCCGACCGTCTCGACGCCGTCGCGGACCGCCTGCTCGATCGTGGAGAGGCCCCGGTGGAGGCGCTCGGGCGAGGGCTCGTGGGCGATCGAGCTGCGTGCGCCCGAGAGATGGCCTGAGGAGGTTGTGTGAAGTCGTGGGCCATGCCCTCAACTCGCGAGCTGACCGAGCGCGAGAGCTTCGGACCGGGCTGCTCGCTCCCACCGTCGCTGCTCGGTGACGTCCCGGATGATCAGGAGGAGACCGGTCTCGTCCCGTCCGCCCCATGGGATGGGCGAGCAGGTCGCCGTCAGGTCCTGACCGCGCGGTCGCCTCCCGCTGAAGGCGCAGCACGACGGTTCGGCTCGCCCGCGGCGCAGCCAGCACCGGCTCGAGCTGGACCATCACCGCCGCCGGCATCGCGTCGCCGAGGAGCTTGCCAGCGCGCCTCGTCGGTTCCCCGGCCGAACAGACGCTCGGGCCGCGGGGTTCCAGGTCACCACCCGGCCTGCCGGGTCGACCGCCACGATGGACCCGGTCGCGGACTGGATGAGGTTCTCCAGGAACGACTTGGCCTCCGAGAGCTCGCCGTGCAGGTTCGCGTTCCGGACGATGAGGGCGACCGACTCGAGAACATCCGGAGCAGCTCACGCTCGCTCGGATCGAGCTCGCGCGCGGTCTCGATGACGAGCGCGCCGAGGTGCCGGCCCTGCGCCACCAGGGAAAGACCGCCCGGCCGGCTCGTTCTGTTCTACCGGCTCGTCCGCGTCGAGGAAGAACCTGGACGCGCTCGTAGCCGGCGCCTTGCTGGAGCTGCTCGGTGATCGCGGCGAGCGTCCCGTCCAGCGCGGGATCGACGAGCACGGCGGTGGAGATCTGCCGCAGGATCTCCCTGGACGGCCCGGAGCGACTCGTTCCGCGGCCTGGCGCGCAGGCGGTGAGAGGGGCCGAGTGCGCACGGCCGTGACGATGAGGTCCGTCACGGGCCGGAGAGCGGCGAGATCGGCGCCGCCCAGACCGGGCGCCCGGTGGTGATAGAGCACGAGGTGGGCCCAGAGCGCGGCAGGCCCTCGTCGATCGCCGGCACCACCACCGCGGCCTCGTAGCCGAGATCGTCCAGCTCGGCCGGCCACGGCAGCGGCCACGCGAGCCCGGCTGACCGCGACCGGCTCCCGGACCGCGTAGAGCGCCGTCCGCCAGGCGGTGGTCACCGCATCCCCGCCGCGGCGGGCAGCTCGGCATGAACGACCGTGCCCGGCTCCGTGCCCAGGAAGGAAGCGGCGGCGGCCCCCGTCACCCGCTGAGCTCTGTAGCATGGTCCGCAAGAGCCCCGGCGAGGTACGCCGCCCTGCACCGGATCCTGCCGCTGCGCGAGATCCCGCATCTTGCCGATCAGGGGGCGAGCGCGCTCCCGGACCCGCGTGTGCTGCCGACGCCGGGCGAGTGCCCGTTCCGCGGCTTCCTGAGCTCCCGCGTGCAAATGGCTTGACCAGGTAGTCCCCGGCGCCGAACCGCATCGCCCGCTGGACCGTGTCGAGCGAGGCGTAGGCAGCGATCATCACGACCTCCACCCCGGCGTCGATCGCCTTCACCCGCTCGAGGAGCTGGACGCCGTCCATCCGCGGCATCTTCACGTCCATGAAGATGACGTCGGGGTGGGCCCGGGCAGCATCGCCAGCACATCCTCGCCGCTCGCGGCCGCGAAGACCCTGATAGCGCGGCTTGGGATCATGCGGATGGCCTCGCGCGGCCCCTCTTCGTCGTCTACCACCAGTACGCGCGGCTCGCTCATGCTGGAGCCCCCTGGCTCAGCTCACTGATGGGTTCGCGGCAGCGTCAGGACGAAGCGGGATCTCGCCTTCCTGACCGCCGAGCGTCAAAATCCCGCCATGGGCTTCGACGATCTTCTGGCTGGACGCCCGGGCCCACATCGAGCAGCTTAGTCCGAGGCGATGGCGAGCGGGCTGAAACAGGTGCTCCCGCTCGAGTGTCGCGAAAGCTCGGCAGGCGGCCCGTGAGAGACAGGCGCACCCGTCCGATATCGTCGGGGACCATCTGCAGGTGGATCGCCACGCGGCACGTCCGCCGTCGACGCGGTTCGCGAGAAACCGGACGAAGGTAGCCGATTGCCTTGGTGGAGCTGTTCCCGGTCGGCCCTGGGACGACCAGACCCTCCTGGCAGGGCATAGAGAATCGCCGTCAGCTGGTCGGCGCGTTCCGGAACCTGAGCAGGAAGAGCGCGGCGTCCGCGCGGACCTGCGACGGCTCCAGGCGGACCGAGAGATCTTCCAGCGCGTCGTGGAGTAGCCGACGGAAGTCGCAGAAGTCCACCTTGTAGTCGCGATCGCCGGCGAGCGTGATGAGCTTGTCGACGAGCGAGATCAGGCGCTGGTGTCCTTGCCGACGACCGTGAGGGGAACGTCTCCGGAACTCCGGATCGTCGTACCGCTGCGGGAGTAGCTCGAGGAATGTAGATCGAGACGAGCGGGTTCTTGATCTCGTCCGTCAGACGGAGCAGGACCCGGTTGAGGAGATCGAGCGTCTGGCTCGTCTGGCGCCCCGGTGGAGCTTGTGCCGGGGGCCGGGTCGTCCAGGAGCATGACGGCGCCGCACGGGGCGCCCGTGGAGTCGAGGATCCGCGACGTGCTGACCTCGAGCGTGGCCTGCTTGCGGGGCAGCTCCACCTCGACCAGTCGGGAGCTCGCGCCCGCCCCGCATGGTCTCGTACAGCAGGTCACCGAGCGGCGAGGGCAGGGACCCGGAGATCTCGCCCGAGCACGTCGCCTACCCGCAGCTCGAGGATCTGCTCCGCCCGGCGGTTGAACCGCGTCACTCGGCCCGGGGTGCCGATCGTGATGGCGCCGCTCTGGAGGTGGGTGAGGACCTGCTCGATGAAGCTGTGCTGCGCGCGGACCGTGTTGAAGAGCGAGATGTCCTCGACGGCCATGGCGACCTGGCTGGCCAGCGTGAAGAGCCGCTCCAGATCCTCCGAGCCGTAGGGCTGTCCGGTGACGCGCGGGCCGAGCACCAGGATGCCGACCAGCTTGGCCTGACCCAGAGCGGCACGGCGACCTCGCCTCCCAGGAGCGCGAGTCTCGGGCGGCCTCGACCCAGTCCGGCTCGCGATCCAGCTCGTCCCGGACGGCCAGGCGCACATGCTGCCGGAAACCACTCGGCGAGCCCCTCGCCGCTCTCCAGGCGGAGCCGCTCGGCCAGATCGGGATCGAGCCCTCGGTAGCCTCGCGGCCGGTACCGGTGCTCGCCGTCAGCCAGAAGGGAGCGCCACACGCCCCGGCCGGACGAGCTCGGCGATCGCGTCCAGGGAAGAACTCGACGACACGCTCGATGTCGAAGTGGGCGGCGAGGAGCTTGCTCCAGTTCCTTCAGCACCGTTCCGAGCGCCTGCTGGGACTGCTGGGCCCGTCCGTCACGGGCGGGGCCGCGATCGCCTCCCGTCGCGGCCGGTCTCGCCGCGAGCGAGGCGACCTCGAGCTCGAGGCGCCGTGTCCGGAGCCCCTGCTCGACCGGCGAGCCGGAGCGCGGCGTCCGGAATGTCCCGGCGATCGCGAGATCGCACCGGTCGCCCCCGGGGGACCGGGACGTCAGGAGGCAGGAGGCCGACCAGGAAGGGCTGGGCCGTCGTGCTCCCGCCGCCGCCAGCTCGTCGGGGTCCACGTCGGCCGAGGCGAAGTCCAGGAGCAGCATCGTCCGGCTTGTCCGGCTGCGCCGGGGTGGAGGGCTTGGGCCAGCGTCTCTCCGGCCCTGAACTCCAGGCTGCCGTTGAGGAGCCGGCGCAGGCGGGCGGCCAGCGCGTCGTCGCGCGAGAGGATGCGGACGGTTCTCACCGCGCCACCCTCGGGCCGCAAGGTCTCGGCCATGGATCCGACGAGCGTGGGAACTGCACGACGAAGGTCGTTCCGAGGCCGGCGGGCCCGGGATCGGCCCAGAGCGCTGCGCGGTGGCGTCCGCGATGCTGCGGCAGATCGCGGAGGCCGAGGCCCGTGCCGGTGGCCTTCGTCGTGAAGAACGGCTCGAAGACCCGACCGAGGTCCCCGCGGGGAATTCCGGGGCCGGTGTCAGTGACGTGACCGTGATCACGCCGCGGTCCGCGCGCTCGCGGTCGGCTCGGACGGTGACGGTCAAGGTGCCGCCCGCGCTCATGGCCTCCAGCCCGTTCAGGAACAGATTCAGGAAGAGCTGCTTCAGCTGGTCCATCTCCCTGGAGGATCGGCGTGGCAGGTCGTGCTCGATCTCGACCACGGAGCGGACCCGCTGGCGATCGGCCTCGCCGCGGAGCAGGTCCAGCGTCTCGCCAGCGGCACCTGGAGATCGAGCTGGACGCAGCGGGAACGAGGCGGGCACCGCGAGGGCCCGGAGCCGGCTCCAGCAGCTGCTCGATCCGGTGGATCTCCTTCACCTGCGACCTTCGCGAAGGTGGAGCGGAACTGCGTGGTCGTCGGCCCGCTCGGGAGGAGCTCGGCGAACGTCTTGATCGCCACCAGCGGGTTCCGGATCTCGTGGGCGATGCCGGCGGCCATCGCGCCGAGAGCCGAGAGGCGGTCAGTGCGCCGCTTGTCCCCCGAGGGCCTTGAGCCGGGAGTGGTCGCTGAGCACGGCGATCGCCCCGCTGACCGCGCCCTTGTGATCGTGAAGCGCCGACGTGCGGACCACCAGTGGCAATGCACGCCCCTGGGGAGCGTCACCGTCACCTCCGTCTCGGACTCCGAATGCTCGACGAGGCTGGACCGGAGCACGGCGCGGATCGCCGGGTCCAGGACGTCGAGCGATCGGCCCCACGACGTGGGTCGCCCTCGATACCGAGGATGCGCTCGGCGGCGGGGTTGAGCGTCGTGACGACGCCGTCGTCCCGGGCCGCGATCACGCCCTGAGTCCATGCGCGTCGAGGAGGCGCTCGTTGTACTCCCTTGATCGACACGATCTCGTGGTACAGCTGCGCGTTCTTGAGCCCGATGGCGAGCTCGCTCGCCAGGGTCTCCAGGAGATCCAGCTCGTCCCCGTGAAAGGAATCCCCGAGAGCTTGGGGCCGACGAGGACGATCCCCATCAGGCGGCCATCCCGGACCGGCATCGGCGACGTCGGCGCCCCAGGCTTGAGGTCCTGCAGGACGGCGTCCGGATCCGCAGGGCTGGGCCGGGCACCGACGTGGTCCCGGACGAGCGCGGCCGCGCCATCCGGAAAGCTCCTGGACGAGCGGGCTTCCCCGGACACCACCTCCGCGGGCCGCACGGCGGCGCCATGGACGTGCCGCGTCACCAACGGCGCGAAGGCGTCGCGCGATCGCGGGATCCGCACGAGGATGGCGAGGCTCGAGATGGAGGGCCTGGTCGATGAGCGTCCGCCATGGCGGTCGCGACCCGCGCGGGGTCGGCGAAGGTACCCATCGCCCGGCTTCCTCACGGACCAGGGCCCGCGCGTCGTAGGCGGGCCGGTGCAAGCGTAGCCGGTCGGCCAGGCGACGCATGCGGCGCAAAGCCGAGGAAGAGGGCGGACGCGGCCAAGCCCGGTACCACGGCGCCCGCCGGTGAGAGCGTCGGGTTCGCCTCGGGGAAGAGCGTATCGAGGACGATCTCGCCGCCGACCAGGAAGACCGCGATCAGCAGCCAGCCGGTGGCGTAGGGGCCGCTGACCGGCTGATGACCACTCGCACGTCCATGAGCCGGTGGCGCACGATGGAGTGGCGGTGAAGCCGAGCCAGAGCAAGCGTGAAGTAGGGGCCGCACACGCCGGGAATCGCGAGGATCCGGTGAGGAGGGGGACCACGACGCCCGAGGGTGAGCGCGCCCCGCCGCCGTCAGCCCGGCCCCGAGGAAGACGTAGTGAATCTGAGCGCGGGCGAAGCCCGTCGTGCGCCGGAGCTTCCCGCTAGGTGCGGCGAGGGCCCAGGCGGAGCACAGGATGACGTGCGCGCCCAGGAGCCAGAACGCCGGGGCCGTACACCGGCTGGAGGTAGTTGGTCCGCCGAAGTCGCACCTCCGCGACGATCCAGGGCGAGAACGACAGGCCCGACATGAACAGGCCGAGGAAGGTCAGCATCTGCGCCAGGGCGGGCCGCCGCCGCCACCGGCCGCGGGAACACCACCGCGAAGTGCGTGAACGTCACCGGAACGAGCGCCGCGACCGCGAAGAGGATCCGCACCACCCCGAGCACGACCACCGGGTCGCTCAGGCTCCGGCGGACCCGACCAGGGCGCCCCAGAGCGCGAGGGTCATCGCGAATGCGGCGAACCATCGGTTGACCGCACGGGCGGGATTCCGGAGCCACACCACCACCGCCAGCGCCACCCTCGGTCAACGCGACCAGGAAGAGACCGACGATGGGCGTCATGGCGGGGTCGGGCTTAGTGTGTCAGCCGCGCGGCCGAGGACGACCGCCGAGTGGGTAGGGCCGATCGCGCGCGAGGTCACCAGACGCGGTTCACCCGCGCGGGCGGCCCCGGCCGGGCACGTAGTCGAGGTCGCATTCCGGGCGCGGGAATGTCGTGGTTCATGGTCGGAGGGCACGAACTGCTCCGCCAGCGAGAAGCAGGAAGCGACCACCTGGAGCGCGCCACCCGCCGCGAACGGCTGGCCGATCATGCCCTTGATCGACGTGACCGGATGTTGTACGCGTGCCGTCCGAGCACCGCGCGGTAGGCCGCGCTCTCGGCCCGGTCGTGTCGCGGCACCCCGCCTCCGTGCGCATTGACGTGGTCGATCTCTCCCGGCGCTGGCGCGCGCCTCTGCGAGTGCGCCGCGCATGGCGGCCTGAGGGACGCGCCGGCTGGATCCACCGTGCGGAGGTCCAGGCCGTCCGTGCCGCTGCCGTAGCCCAGCACCTCCGGCGTAGACCCGGGCGCCCCGGGCTCGCGAATGATCGAGATCTTCCAGCATCGTACATGCCCGCGCCCTCACCCAGGACGGAGCCGTCGCTGAGCGCGTCGTAGGGCGCAGCGCCCGTGCCGGCGGGCCGCCCCAGCGGGAGAGCCAGCCCAGCTTGCCCCAGGCGGCGTGCACCGAGGTGGCCAGGGGCGCGTCTGCCGCGCCGGCCAGCGCGCCGACGATCCGGCCGGCGCCGATCTGAGCGCAGGCCCACTGGATCGCGTCCACCCTCGACGCGCAGCCGGAGGCGAGCGTCATGGTCTGGCCCCGCAGACCCAGGTCCACGGCCGCGTAGTTCGTCAGGGCGTGCCCGATGCTTCGACGACCGTGGTCGCGTCCCGCGTCGCATCGGCCGGCCCTGCAGCCGCTCGAGCACCTCCTGAACTCCGCCACCGCGCTGGCGCCGCTCGCGACGCACACGGCAAACCCGCTGGCCGCGCGGAGTCCGGCAGAGCCCCGAGTCGTCGTAAGCCATGCGGGCGGCCGCCATGCCGAACTGGGCGAACCGCCCCGCCGGCGTGAGCCGCTTCGCCCGCGGGCTCGAAGCCTTTGACCTCGGCTGCGACCTGGCAGGCAAACGGGGCTGGATCGAAGCGGGTGATCCTTCCCACGCCGAGCGCGCCCTCCCGGAGGCCCTGCCAGAACGCCTTGACGCCGATCCCGATCGGCGTCACGGCCCCGAGGCCGGTGATGGCGACGCGGCGTCTCACCCGGGTGCCTGCTGCACTCGACTCTCGACGAGAGCGACCATGTCCGCCACCGTCTTGAGCTTCGTCGAGCTCCTCCTCGGCACTTCAATATCGAACTTGCGCTCGACCGGAGATGGCGAGCTCGACCGCGTCGAGCGAATCGAGGCCCAGGTCCTCGACCAGCCGGCCTGCGGCACCAACTGCTCCGCCGGCAGTCCCAGCCGTGCCGCCATGATCTCCCTGAGCCCTCCGCGACGTCCTGCGTCGCCACTCATGCCTCCACGCGGCCGAGGACCAAGATCGAGTTGGTCCCGCCGAACGCGAATGAGTTGGACATCGCCACCCGAATCGGGAACGCGGCGCGCCTGGTTCGGCACGTAGTCCAGGTCGCACGCGGGATCCGGCGTCGTGTAGTTGATCGTGGGCGGCAGGATCCCGTGGTGGAGCGCGAGCGCCGTCGCGATCGCCTCCACGCCCCCCGGCCGCGCCGACCAGGTGGCCGGTCATCGACTTGATCGAGCTGATCGCCAGGCGCCGGGCGTGCTCGCCGAAGACGGTCTTGATGGCCTCCGTCTCGTGCTGGTCATTGAGCGGGGTGGAGGTCCCGTGGGCGTTGATGTAGTCCACCGCCTCCGGGCTGGATCTTCGCGTCGGCCAGGGCGAGCCGCATCGCGCGGGCGGGCCCGTTGGCAGACGAGGCGGTCGGATGGTTAGCGTCGGCCGAGAGGCCGTACCCGAGGAGCTCCGCGTAGATGCGGCGCGCCCCGCGCCTGCGCGGCCTCCCAGGACCTCGAGCACGAGAATGCCCGCGCCCTCCGCCAAAACGAACCTGTCCCGGTCCTTGTCGAACGGTCGGCTCGCCGTCGGTCGGCGAATCGTTCCGGGTCGACAGCGCGTGGATCGCCGAGAAGCCCGCGACGACCACCGGATGAATGAGCGAGTCGGTTCCGCCGGCCAGCATCACGTCGGCGTCCCCGCGCTGGATCGCCCGGAAGGCGTCGCCGACGGCTTGGCTGCTCGCCGCGCAGGCGGTGGTGGGGCTGAAGATTGGCCCGCGCGCCCCGGTCCGCATGGACACCCACCCGGCAGCCATGTTGGGCAGGCTCCCGGGAGCGCGCGTACGCGCTCACCCCCAGCATGCCCTCGCGCTGGAGCTTGTCCCACGAGTCGAGGAGCATCGGGACCCCGCCCATGCCGGTGCCGACCGACACCCCGACGCGCGTCGTTCTGTCCGTCCACCTTGACGCCGGAGTCCGAGAGCGCCGCCTGGGCGGCAGATCAGCGCGTAGTGGATGAACACATCGGTCCGCACGATGTCCCGCCGAGGGAGGTAAGACGGTCACATCGATCGGCCACCTCGCCGGCGATCTGGCTGGGATACGGAGAGGGGTCGAAGCGGGTGATCCGACGGACCCGCTCCGCGCCGCTGGTCAGACCTTCCCAGAAGACGTGTCGATACCGACACCCAGGGGAGAAACCACACCCATACCGGTGACGACGACGCGCCGCAACTGCGCCTCCCGAAGTGAGCTCGAGCTGTGTGAAAGCCCGACGTGACGCTAAGTTACACCTAGGATCTCGTGCAGTGCGGCAAAGATAATCGCAGCCCTGCCAGATCCTGCCGCGGGTCGGGCGAGCCTACGCCAGGGCGCGGTCGCCACATGTCGGCTCGGATCTCGCGGCGGCCTGACAGGATCCCCGCCTGCATGCGCTCGGCTCGCTGGCGGACGCGAGCCGATCTACAGGCCGGACCGCAGGGCGTCCGCGATGCCCGTGCGCGACGAGGATCTCGTCCGCGAGCTCCGCGATGCTCCGGCGCAGCCGATGACGCTTGCGTGCCGGGCCGAGGCCCTGCGCGCTCGACCCGCCGCCGGAGGGCCGACTCGGCGCGCGCGGGCCGGCTTCGGCCGCGTGAGGCGAGACGCCCCGACGACGAGCGCCTCGCGCGACGGCCGCCACCGCGTCCACGCGTGTCGCATCGTCGCCGGCAGATCAGGGCCAGGTCGCCGCCCGCCGTCAGAAAGCGGGTCGCGGCGACGCCCACGCCCCACCTGGCTTCACCGCACGCCATCTCGAGATCGTCGCTCAGCACGAGACCGCCGAAGCCCAGACGGTTCCGGCGGAGCAGCCCGCCGACGACGCGGGCCGAGAGCGAGGCAGGCCACTCCGCATCGAGGCGCCGGATACCGCACGTGGCTCACCATGACCGCCGGGCACCCGCGGCGAGCGCGCGGCGGAACGGCAGCAGCTCCGTCCGCCTCGAGCTCGGCGACCGGGACGCCGACCTCCGGAGGGCGCAGGTGGGAGTCGACGGGCGTCCGCCCGTGACCCGGAAAGTGCTTGGCGACCGGGATCAGCCCTCCGCCAGGGCAGCCTGATGAACGCTGCGCCGCAGGCGGCGACCACGCCCGCGATCCGCCGCGTACGCGCTGGTCCCCGACGACCACGCTGGCGCGGGTCGGTTCGAGCAGTCCAGCACCGGCGTGAGCCCGAGTCGAACCCCGCGGCGCGCAGCTCACGGGCCATGGCCCGGGCGCACCCGCGCTGCGAGAGCTGGGCTCCCAGTCCGGCCGACCGTCGCAGCAGGAGGAAAGGTGTGAACGGGCGGCGGCAAGCGATGGACGCGGCCGCCCTCGTGATCGACCAGCACCAGCACGTCGGGCCCAGACGCGCGCGCGGCGTCGGTCAGCGCGAGGACAGCGTCGAGGCTCGGGCAGTTCCGCGCGAAGAGCACGACGCCGCCCAGCCCGGTCCTCGGCGGCCAGCTCGACGATCGCCTCCGGCAGGTCGGTGCCTCGAACCCGACCAGCTGCGACGCCGAGCTCTCGGGCGGCCCCGCCAGCGTCGGGGCTCGTGATCGCGCGACGCCTCGCGGCCACCGTCGAGCTGACGGCCGGGGGCTCACGACTCGGGTCACGGCCGGGCCGCGCCGGGAGCCAGGAGGCGATGAACGGAACGAGGACGAGGCCGGGCAGGGACGCGAGGAAGGTGAGGGCGAAGTACGGGCCGTATCCCCATCGCTCGGTGCCGATCCCGCTCACCGCGCCGGCGCCAGGCGGCCCGGTGAACGAGAACAGCGACGACAGGAACGCGTACTGGAGCGTGGCGCCCTTCCGGATCGCAGACGGCCAGGAAGAAGCCGAGGAACGCGGCGGTGCCGAGCCCCCGAGAACGAGTCGATCATCGACGCCGCGTACAGGGCGGGCCAGGGGAGCCCCACTGGGCGACCGCGGTGTAGCCGAGGTTCGAGATCGGCCTGGGAAGCCGAGCGCCCAGCAGGGCGGTGAGCGTGCCGTAGCGCTGCATGAAGGCGCCGCCGGCGAGGGCCCCGGCGATCGACAGCCCGATGCCGAGCGCCGTCGGGACCAGCCCGATCTCGAGCAGCGAGCGCCCCCGGTCCGACCCAGAACGGGCTTGACCATGGGTCCGATCGCGAACTCGCCGAGCTTGTACGTGAGGACGAAGAGGACGAGCGGGATCGGCGCGCCACGTTCCGATCCAGCCCACGAACGGGGCGAGCCAGTGCCGCCGGGCCTCGGCGGGCACGTCGAGGCGCGGGATCCACCGGAGCCGCGAAGGCCGAGCGCGGCGAACACGACGCGCCGCCGCCCAGAAGAGGACGTTCCACGGCAGCCAGTAGGCGAGGGTCGACCATGCCGCTGCCCGATCAGGACCAGCGCCACGCGGTACGCGGAAGCGCGCGACTCCGTCTGCCGGCCCCTGTTCCTCACGGCCCACCAGCGCGACGGTGTACGCGTCGATCGCCATGTCCTGAGTGGCCGAGGCGATGGTGAGCACCAGGATCAGCGACGAAGAGGACGTTCAGGCTGCTGCGCCGGATCGGGCAGGGAGAGCAGGGCGACCACCGCCGCCACCACGACGCATGGCGCCGGTGACCCAGGTCCGGCGGTCTCCGAACCGCTGGACCAGCGGCGACCAGAGGAACTTCAGCGAGAACGGCAGCTCGAGGAGCCGCAGCCCGCCGATGGCGCGGAGCGAGGTGCCGTGGAGGCGGAGGTAGACCGGCAGGACCTCCCACAGGACGCTCACCGGACTGCCCTCGATGAAGTAGAGGAGCCCGACGATGCGTAGCTTGGACCGCGACGCCTCGGGCAGCTGGCCGGCGCCGAGCAGCGTCCACAGGCAGGCGCATTGCGCGCATTGTACCCGAGCCCGCGCGTCGGCCGGCGTGGCTGGCGGGCGCCAGGCCGGCGAGCCGGCTAGATTCCGGGACGCCCCTGCGGAATGTCCAGGACGAACGCTCGCGCCGCCGCCTGGCGTGTCCTCCAGGCGGAGGTTCCCTCCGTGCGCCTGCAGGATTTCGCGCGAGACGGCGAGCCTGAGCCCCGTGCCCTCTCCGGGCGGCTTCGTCGTGAAGAACCAGTCGAAGATCTTCGCCTTCACGTCGGCCGGGATCCCCGGCCCGTCGTCGGCGACCTGGATCTCGACCATCTCACCGCGGCGACGGGTGCGCACGGTGAGGTTCCGTCCCTTGCCGGCGCGTCTCCATCGCCTGTCGCGCGTTTCCGAGGAGGTTCATCAGCACCTGGCCGAGGCGGTGCGGATCGGCCGTCACGCGGCGGCAGATCGGTCTGGAAGTCCCCGGCGAGCTTGATTCCGGCCACGGAGCACTTGCGGCCGCTCGAGGTCCATCGTCTGCTTGATCAGCGCGTTGAGGTCGACTGCCTCGAAGGTGGGCGGCCGCGGCTTGGTCATCGTCAGGAGCTCCCGCACGAGGCGCTGGGCGCGCTGGGCGGCCTGGATGATGGTGGCCGGACCGATCGCGGCTGGTCGAGTCGGCGGCCGGGTCCGACTGGATCATCTGCGCGAGCGTCATCAGCGCGGTGAGAGGCGCGTTGATGTCGTGGACCATGCCGGCCATGCTCTGGCCGATCGTCGCGAAGCCGCTCGACCTCGATCAGATGCGCGCGAGCCTGGCTCACCTGGTCCTGGAGCGCGCCGACGACGGCGGCGCGGTCCTCGCGCGCGAGCGCCACCCCGATCTGGCCCGCCAGGCCCTCGAGCACGCGCAGCTCCTCGGAGGGCAGATCGAAACGCGGGTCGTCCCACGACAGCGCGAGGAGCAGGCAACGCGGGCCGGCCTCGCCGGAGCGGATGGGGAGCATGAGCCACGGCGCGGCCGCGTGACGCAGCCAGGCCGGCGCATCCGTGAGCGGGATGCCCGGGCATCCAGGTGGGCTGTCCGTGCTCGAGGAGGCGGATCGAGCTCGTCGGTCAGGTGGAGCGTGGTTCCTCGAGCGCGCTTTCGTCGAGCGGGCCGGTGTCCCAGCCCGCGACCGCGCCGAGGGTGACGCTGTCGGGAGCGGGCGCGAGGAGGGCGAGCGCATGACTGGGCGGAACGCGGTCGCCAGCCGCGGCATGACCGCTCTGAGCGCTCGCGCCGGCTCGGCGCCCGTCACGAACGCGTCGACGACGGCCAGCAGGCGCCTCGACGGCCGCGGTGCGCGCCTGGGCCCGCTGGAGGAGGCTCGGTCTGGTCGATCGCCGAGCGCGGCGGTGCTGCGCGAAGCAGGCGCAGGACGGCGAGGTCGCTCGTGGTGAATCGCGCACCGGTCGGCGAGCCGGTTGGCGTTGAGGACGCCCACCACGCGGCCGCCGACCTCGAGCGGCACGGACACGGCCGACTGGATGCGGCCGCCCTTCGGCACGAGGTTGGGAAATCGCGGAGAGATCGTCCCCGTCGCTCAGCAGGACCGGACTGCCCGGTCTGAGCGACCCACGCCTGCGACGCCTTCGCCCAGCCGCGATCTCTGCTGCCAGGCCTCGGCCTCGCCGGCCGGGGTCCGTGTCGACGGACGCGACCCGCGAGTCGTCGTCCCTCCACGAGCATCAGTGACGCCTCGTCGGCGCCGCAGCGAGTCGGCGGCCGCCGTCGACGACGTGGCGGAACAGCTCGTCAGGGGTGACCTTGTTCGAGAGGAGGCTCAGGCGTCAGCTCCTGGACGCGGAGGATCTCGTCCCAGCCGCTCACCGCCCTGGCGCGCCGCCCTCGAGCTCGGGCGCGGCCGGTCCCGACGGCCGCCGCCCGGCGAGCGGTCCCACCGCGCGAGTGAGCCCTCGCGAGCCAGCCCTTCAGCCGAGCCCGAGCATCGGAGTGATCCTGGAGCGGCACCCAGCCTCCATGGTCAGGATTCGGGACTCCGAGTGATCACCGGGGTCCCAGTCTACCCAGGGGGCTCGATTTGTATACATTTGACTCTGGTGCGAAATCACTTGCGTGTGGACCCTCGCTCGTGCTACCGGTCCAGCCGCCGGCCGAGGTCCCGGTCCGGCCGGACCGAGAAGGGCTGGCACAGGCACGGGCCGGGGACCCGGCGAGGGAGAGGAGCCATGGGCGACGACGAGCTGGCGATCCTAGTATTGGCTGCGGCGTCGGTGCGGCTGCTCGGCAGCGACCTGGCGTCGAAGGACGACGGGTTCAAGTTCGTATCTCAGGGGCTGCCGGACGGGGAGTACATCAACAACCCGTCGCTTCCGACGCTGTCGAAGCTGCCGGACCCGACCTGGGTTGGGTACGCCCGTCCAGCCCGAGCGCCTACGGGCATCCCTTCCGCCCGGTCGGGGTTCGTCTTCTACCCGATCGGCGTGGCGCTCGACTGGGTGATCATGAAGCCCCTGTACATGCTCGGCGGGCTGGCGCCCGAGTGGTTTGGCCTGAACACGGATGACGCCCACAGACGTACCAGGGCACATGCCGTGAGCCGTCTACAGCTCGAAGGACGCTCCCGCGCTACCGCTTCGAGTAGCGGTCCGCTCGCACGACGTCCCCGACGGTACGTTCGAGACGAGGCGCCGCCCCGTCGGGCGGCGCTCTCCTAGTCTCGGCGCTTGTGGGCCTCGAGACCCCTGCTCCCAGAGATACTCCGGCTCATCCGAGCCGCCGCGCCACCCACCGGGAGAGCACGAAGAGCAGGTCGCTCAGCCGGTTGACGTAGCGGAGCGGCCACTCGGACAGGGGCTCGGCGCGCGAGAGCCGCAGGATCTCCCGCTCGGCGCGCCGGCACACCGTCCGGGCCTGATGTAGGAACGCTCCCACGCGGCCGCCCCCGGGAGCACGAACGACTTGAGCGGCTCTGAGCTCCTTCTGGCAGCGGTCGATCAGCTTCTCCAGCTCGGTCACGTCCGCCTGGCTGGACCCGGTACATTCCTTCGTAGACGGCGTCGTCCGGCGTCGCCAGCTCCGACCCGAGGTCGAACAGCTGGTTCTGCAGCCGGCGGAGCGTCTCGTCGAGCCATCGGGGCCCTCGCCCTCCGCGAGCCGCTCGGCGTTGAAGACCCGCGCCAGGCCGAGGATCGCGTTCAGCTCGTCGACCGTGCCGTAGGCCTCGATGCGCGGCGCGTCCTGGGGACACGGCGCCCGCCGACGAGCGCCGTCTCGCCGCGGTCGCCGGTGCGCGTGTAGACGCGCGTGATGCGGATCGCCATGGCTCGTCTCCTTCTCGCGCCGATCGCTGGGGCTTCACGGCATACCGCGTCGCCGGCGGGACGTCAACGCGCGCTACGCCGGCGCGCTCGCGGCGTGGCCCGCTTGACGGCGTCTCGGGGCCTTTCGATACTGAACGGGCGCCGCGCGCCGATCCCAATCGAAGGAGACTCGCCGAATGCCGAAGCCCGAGCTCGAGTTCTTCGCGCCCGACCACATCCCCTGGCAGCCCGTCGCCGGCTCCGCCACCGGGGGCGCGGGGGCCCTGGAGTCGAGCAGAAGGTCCTGGCCCTCGACGAGGAGACCGGGGACGTCACCCGTCTCCTTCGGTTCGCGGCGGGCGTCGAGACCAAGGAGACGATCACGCACGACTTCTGGGAGGAGGTCTGGATCCTCTCCGGCGAGCTGATCGACCTCGGCAAGGCAAGACCTTCACGGCCGGGATGTACGCGTGCCGCCCGCCCGGCATGGTCCACGGGCCCTACCGTGTGCCCCGAGGCTGCATCGACCCTCGAGCTCCGCTACGGGAAGACGGCGGCGTCATGACATCGCGCGATCGCTTCTGCATCGGCCGGTTCGAGGGGATAGGGAAAGATGGCCAAGATCCGATTCGGCGTGTGGATCCCGACCTACGCGTGGGCGGACGATCCGGGGACTCCGGAGAGCGTCCGGGAGAACGTCGCGAAGATCAAGGACTCGATCCCGAAGTGCGAGGAGCATGGGATCGACGTCTGGGTGATCGACCACCTCCTGTCGGCGCCCGGGCTCTACGGCAACGCCTGGCTCGAGCCGCTCAACGTCCTCGCCTACGCCGCCGGCGCTCACGACGCGGGTCAAGCTCGCGACGGGCATCCTGGTTCTCCCGGTCCGGCATCCCGGTGATGCTCGGCGAAGGAGATCTCGACGCTCTGCCACCTCTCCGAGGGCCGCTACCTGTTCGGTGTCGGCCCCGGCTGGTATGCCCGCGAATACGAGGTGACTGGCACCCGGATCGAGGAGCGCGGGAAGCGGACCGACGAGCTGATCGAGGCCGTGCTCCTGTTGCTCTCGAAGCCGAACGCGACCTTCCACGGCCGACTACTACCGCTTCGACGACGTGACCATCGATCCCAGACCGCCGAGGCTGCCGGAGGTGTGGGTCTCGGGCGGGTCGCGGATCCCGGATCCCGGCGAGCACGACGTGCCGAAGCTCGCCACGACGGTGGCCGAGCGGATCGTGCGGGCGGGCCACTGGATCTCCCGGTGCTCCGGGAAGCAGGAGTGGGTGAAGCGGGACTGGGAGGATCTCCAGCGACACGCGGTGCGTATGGGGCGCGACCCCAAGACGATGGTCTTCGGGCACTGCAACTTCACCCACCTCGTCGAGACGGCGAAGCACGAGCGCGCGGTCGAGGCGTCCCGGGCACCGTTCGTCCGGACGATGGGGACGCACAGGAGCTGGGAGCACCTGCAGGAGTGCTACATGGTGGGCTCCATCGACCGGATCAACGCCCGCATTGCCGATCTGGCGTCCTGCGGGACTGGAATACATGGTGCTCGGCCCGGTCAGCGACGATCCTGGACAGATCGACCTCATCGCCAACCACGTCATGCCCGCCTTCGCGTGAGCTCGCCGGCCGGCGGCCGCGCCGCGGCTCCCGTCAAGGCGGTGATCTTCGACATGGGCGGGATCCTGGAGGCGGCCGTTCGACGACCTCCTCTTCGCCGAGCTCGCGCGAATGCTCGGGGTGCCGGAGCCGCGCCTCCGGCAAGCACGCGCCGCCGCCGCGATCGCGCTCACCGAAGCCCGGAGACGCTCCGCGAGTTCTACGCAACGGTCGCCCGCGAGAGGCGGCAGCCGGTCGACGCCGACGCGGCCGTGGCGCGGCACCTCGCCGTGTACCAGGCCGCGACGGTGCCGCTCGACGCCGGGGTGCTCGCGCTGATCGAGGCGCTGCGCCGGCGCCACGTGGTGGCGTGCCTCACGAACACCGAGGTCGAGGTCGGGCGGTTCAACCGGGCCCGCGGCCTGTACCGCGCCTTCGACCGGGCTTTCCTCTCCACCGAGCTGGGCCTCCACAAGCCGGACCGCGCGATCTTCGACCGGGTCCTGGCCGAGCTCGGCTGCGCTCCCGGAGGAGGCCGTCTTCACCGACGACAAGCTCGAGAACGTGGTCGGCGCGCGAACGGCCCGGCATGCACACGATCCAGTATCGCGATCTCGCGAGCTTCCGGACGGAGCTGGCGGCGCCTCGTCGGCCGGTGGAGGCTGACCGGTGGGGCGAAGTACGTCGGGGCCGAGGTCAAGCGTCGCGAGGACCCCCGCCTCCTGACCGGGCGGAGCGCGCTACGTCGACGACCTCCGGCCGGCCGGCTGCCTCCACGCGGCGATCCTCCGGAGCCTGCACGCTCACGCCGCGGATCCGCGCGCATCCAGGCTGGACCGGCGCACGCGCGCACCCGCGCGTCGTCGGCTGCTTCACGTACGCCGACCTCCAACCGCTGCTCCGGCCGCTCCCGGTCGCCGGCGCGCCGCCCCCGCCGCTCCAGGCCCGCGTGGGGTTCCGCCTGAAGACCTCCGCGCAGCACGCGCTGGCCCACGACAGGGTCCGCTACGTCGGCGAGGCCGGTGGCCGTGGTCGTCGCCGCCGATCCGTACGCAGCGGAGGACGCCCTGGATCTCGATCGACGTCGACTACGAGCCGCTTGCCGCCGATCGTCGACGTGGAGGCCGGACTCGCGCCGGGCGCCGCCATCCTCCACGAGGAATGGGGCGACAACGTGGGCGTCGCCTTCCAGGTTCGGATCGGCGAGCCCGGAGCGCGCGCTCGCGGAACGCGCCGGTGCGCGTGAGCGCCCGTATCCGCGTGCCACGCTACGCCGGGATGCCGATCGAGCCCCGCGGGATCCTGGCGGAGCCGGCCGCGCGCGGCGGCGGCCTCACGGTCTGGGCCTCGACCCAGGTGCCGCACTGGCTCCAGCGCACGCTCTGCGAGATGCTGGACCTCCCGGCGCACAAGCTGCGCGTCGTCGCCCCCGCGGTCGGCGGAGGCTTCGGGACGAAGGCTTCCATCTACCACGAGGACGTCCTCATCCCCGTGGTCGCGACGCGCCTCGGCCGGCCCGTGAAGTGGATCGAGAGCGCGTCGAGAGCACCTTGCAGAGCGCGACCCACTCGCGCGAGCAGCTGCACGACGCGGAGCTGGGCGCGACCCGCGACGGCCTGATCATCGGCGTTCCGGGACCGGTTCCTGCTCGACCTGGGCGCGTTCAACCCGTGGGGCATCGTGCAGCCCTACAACACCGTCGGCCACCATCCTCGGTATGAACCGGATCCGGAACGCTGACGCTCGACGGCCGGGCGGTCGTGACCAACAAGACGCCCCACGCGCCGTACCGCGGCGCCGGTCGTCCCGAGGCGGTCTTCGTGATGGACCGGCTGCTCGACATGCTCGCCCGCGAGGCGGGCCTCGATCCTGCGGAGCTGCGCCGCGCGCAACCTGGTCCGGCCGGACGAGATGCCCTACGACGTGGGGCTGCTCTACCGCGACGGGAATCCGCTCGTCTACGACGGGGGCGACTTCCCCGACGCGCTGGCCCGGGCGCTGCGGGCGGTCGGACTACGAGGCGCCGTGCGCGCCGCTCAGCCGGAGCTGCGCGCGCGCGCGGGATCTACCGGGGCGTCGGCATCTCCTCGCTACGTCGAGGGCACCGGGATCGGGCCGTACGAGGGCGCGACGGTGCGGCCTCGACGCCTCCGGCAAGGTGCTGGTCGCGACGGGCGCGTGCTCGCAGGGGCAGGGGCACGAGACCGCCTACGCGCAGATCGCCGCCGACGCGCTCGGCGTCGACCTCGAGGACGTCACGGTGGTCGGTGGCGACACCGACGCGATCCCGTTCGGGATCGGGACGTTCGCGAGCCGCAGCACGGTTCTCGCGGGAAACGCGATCGCGGCCGCCGGCGCCACGGTCCGCGGCGAAGCTCGTGCGCGCCGCCGCGCGGCTCCTCGAGGCCGCCGAGGCCGATCTCGAGGTGGCGGAGGGCCGGCGTGTTCGTGCGCGGCAGCCCGGGCCGCGCGCTCCCCTTCGCGAGCATCGTGCGCGCGAGCCTGCCGACGTTCCAGGCGCCGGCGGCCGTCGGAGCCCGACTTCGAGGCGACCACGTACCAGGGCGTGCCCACGGTGACCTACGCGAGCGCGGTCCACGTGGCGGTGGTCGACGTCGATCCGGAGACGGGCCGCGTCCAGCCTCCTTCGCTACGTCGTCGCCCACGACTGCGGCCGCGTCATCAATCCCGATGCTCGTAGACGGGCAGATCCACGGCGGCGTCACCCAGGGCATCGGCGGCGGGCTCGGCGAGGAGATCGTCTACGACGCGGCGGGACAGCTCCTCACCGGCTCGCTCATGGACTACGCGGTGCCGCGCGCCGACGAGCTCCCGTTCATCGAGACGGTGCACCTCGAGCATCCGTCGCCCCGCAACCCGCTCGGGGTGAAGGGCGTCGGCGAGGGCGGCGCCATCTCGCCGCCCGCCGCGCTCGCCAACGCGATCGAGGACGCGCTCGGCGCCGTTCGGGTGCGCATCACCGAGGGCCCGGTCACGCGCCGCGCGTCCGCATCGTCGCGCTCGCTCCGAAGCCCTGCGCTCAGGGCTTGACCGCCTCCAGGCGCACGTCGCCGCTGAGCGTGAGCTCGACGCGGAGTCGCACCGGGCCCGCTCCCCGGTCGTTCCCGAAGAGATAGGAGTAGAAGCCCGGCGCGCCTCGGCGCGCAAGGGACCGTGACGCGGGCCCGCCGCGCCCTGGGCGAGGACGACGAAGGTCGCCGGGGACGCCTCGACCGGGTGAGCGTGGAGGTTCCAGCTCACCTCGCCGCCCTCCGCCGTGATCTCGGCCACTGCCTCGGCGCCGGCGGCGAAGCGGAGATCCACCTCGGCCCACATCCTCGGGTAGAGGGTCCACGAGAAGCTCATGGTGCGTGGCGCGCCGGGCGTTCCGGCCGGGGCCTGGGCGAGCGTCGCCGGGCGGTCGGCGACTCACCGCGACGCCGGCGCCGCAGGCCGCCGACCGTCACGGACACGCGAACAGCGCGATCGGGAGGCATCGCCGCACGGCGACAGCTTGCCAGCGATCCCTGGCGCCGCCGCTACCATGGCCTTCGGGGCTCGAGGCGCGGGCCTCGCCGGTCGACGGCGTCCGACGGCGGAAGAGTGAGCACGTCGTGCGCGTGATCCGCGGCGTCCTGGGGGCGGTGAGCGGGCATCCCCGGCTGTTCTTCAGCGTCGCCGCGGCTGCCGTGGCGATGTCGATCCTCGGGCCACGTCGGCGGTTCTCTCCGCTGGCGCGGCGGCCCGTCGACTACTTCACCTTCAATCCCTGGCTCAAGCGCTTGCCGGCGTACGTCGTCTCGCCGACGGTCCCGCTCGAGCAGAAGCTCGAGAAGCTGCCTGCCCTCGCCCTCTTCTGGTTCTCGTCGGACAGCCCCTACGGCGGCACCGACTGGGGCTTCGCCGTCGACGTCAACCGACGCGGCGCGCATCCTGCTCCTGGCGGGCCTCTTCGGCGCGTACTTCGCCCTGCCTCGCGCACGGCCGGCGGCCGGCGCGGACTCGACGATCGGCCCAGGGGCCGGCGCGCCCGAGCGGCGTCGCCGGGATGCTCGCCAGCGTCGTGGGCCTGTCGACCGGGCCCTGCAGCGTCATGGGCTGCGGCGCGCCGGTGCTCCCGGTGGTCGGCCTCGCGTTCGCCGGGCTGTCGAGCGGGACGCTCGCCTTCCTGGCGGGCCTGTCGCGCGTCGGCAACCGCGGTGCTCGCTCTTCTGGCGCTCGTCGTCGGGGTGGTCGTGCTCGGGTGGCAGACCGGCGATCGCGGCGATCCCGTGGAGGCGCGAGGGACGGCGGCGCGCATCCCCTCCTGACGGCGCGGTCCGACGGGCCGCTATCCGCGGAGCGTGCGCATGACCTCCGGATTCTGCCATCGCGGCGCCGGGACCGCCGTGGAAGATGATCTCGCCGCGGTCGATGGCGTAGAGCCGGTCGGCGATCCGGCTCGCCGTGGCGAGGTTCGACTCGGCGATCAGGAGCGAGACGCCCATGTCCTTGATCTGCCGCGCCGCGTCGATGAACCGGCTCACCACGACCGGCGCGAGCCCCTCGAAGGGCTCGTCGAGCAGGAGGATCGACGGCGACAGCGTGAGCGCCCGGGCGATGGCGACCATCTTCTTCTGGCCGCCGGAGAGGTTGAGGCCGCGGCGGCTCAGGAAGCTGCCGCACCTCGGGAAGAGGTCGAACACGCGCTCGATCGACGCCCGGTCCCGCCGCGGTCGAGCCTTTCGCCCGGCCGCGCACGAGCGACTGGCTGATCTCGAAGTTCTCGGCGACGGTCAGGTCGGGGAAGATGCCGGCATCCTCGGGCGCGTAGCCGATGCCGAGGCGGGCGCGCTCGTGGGTCGGGAGCCGCGTGATGTCTCGATTCCCGGAACGGATCCGGCCGCTCGCGGATCGGCAGGATCCCCATCGTGCTCTCGATCGTCGTCGTCTTGCCCGCGCCGTTGCGGCCGACCAGGCACACCGCCTCGCCCGCGCCCGACGCGAAGCGAGACGCCCTGGAGGACGTGAGCGCGCCCCGCGGTAGGTGTGAACGCCTTGCAGGTCGGAGCTCACATGCATCGGCCGCGCGCGTCGCGAGGGCGCTAGCTCACTGGGGTTGCATGGGTGCCGAGCAGCGTCATGCGCCACCTGCTCGTTGCGCCGGATCTCGTCCGGCGTGCCCGAGGCGAGGATCGCGCCCTGGTGCATGGCGACGATGCGGTCGGAGTAGCGGAACACGATGTCCATGTCGTGCTCGATCACGACCGCGGTGATGCCTTCCGCGCGGACGACGGCGGTGACGATGTCCATGATGGGCGCCTTCTCGCGCGGTGCTCACGCCGCTGGTCGGCTCGTCGAGGAACAGGAGCTTCGGCCGGAGCGCGTAGGCGACGCGCGACGTCGAGGAGCTTCCGCTCGCCCTGCGAGACGGTGCCGCGCGAGCATGGCGCGCCTCGCACTCCAGGCCGAACTGGCGGAGCACCGCGACGCGCCTCGTCCCGGACCGCGCTGGTCGCGGTCCGCCAGCGTCCACAGCCGGCGCGTCTTTGCCCTGGCGCGAGAAGATCGTCAGGGCGACGTTGTCGAGGACCGTCAGGTGATCGAACAGGTTCACCAGCTGGAAGCTGCGCGCGATGCCGACGCGGATGCGGTCGTTGATCGGACTGCCGCGTGATGTCCGTGCCCGTCGAAGACGAGGGAGCCGCTGGTCGGCCGGGAAGAAGCCGCTGATCAGGTTCACCAGCGTCGTCTTGCCGGCGCCGTTCGAGCCGATGAGGCCGAGGAACTCGCCCTTCCGGATCGTCAGCGTGACGTCGTCGACGGCCCGGTTGTCCCCGAACGTCTTCGTGATGTTCCGGATCTCGAGCAGGCTCACGGCCGGCGGCTCCCGCGCAGCCGCGCGGCAAGCTGGCCCGCGGTGCCCACCAGACCGGTCGGCATCGGCGAGGACGAGGGTGACCAGGATGACGCCGAGAACCAGCTGCCAGTAGACGGTGGCGCCGACCGCGCACACCTCGAGGTAGTTGTACACGAAGGCCCCGACGATCGGGCCCCAGAAGGTGCGGAAGCCGCCGAGCACCGACCATGAACACGATCCGACCGGAGAACGGCCAGTAGAGGATGTCCGGGGTCGTCAGCCCGTTCAGCGGCACCCACAGGGCGCCCGCCAGGCCCGTGAAGGCGCCCGAGACGAGGAACGCGACGTAGCGGTAGCGCCGGACCTGGACGCCGACGAACTCCGCGCGGACCTCGTTGTCCCGGATGGCCTGCAGCGCCTTCCCGAACGGGGAATGCACGATCACCCACATGACGGCGGTCGCGACCGACGAACACGACCAGGACGTAGTAGTAGTACCGGTGCAGCCAGGAACGCTCGTCTTGTCCGCCTGCCGCGCTGACAGCACTGCCCAGCAGCCCGCCGAGCAGGGAAGGCGTAGGCACGCCGGAGGCCGTCGGTCCCGCCGGTCACCCAGAAGAGCTTCATCGCGAGGCTCCAGAGCACCTGCGACAGGGCCAGGGCGAGGATCCCGAAGAAGATCCGCGTGTAGCGCACGCACACCACGCCGAACACGAGCCGCCACCAGCAGGGAGCCGAGCATCGCCGGCCACGATGAACGCTTCCATCGAGCGGACGCCCAGGTACTTCACGAGGAACGCCGCGGCGTAGGCGCCGGTGCCGAAGAAGGCCGAATGGCCGAACGACAGGAGGCCCGTGTACCCGAGCAGGAGGTTGAAGCCCAGCGCCGCGATCCCGAAGATGAGCCCGTACGAGACCTGGAGCGTCTCGAAGGGCGGCAGTATCAGCGGGAGCACGAGCGAGCACCACGAGGCTCAGCGGCCGCCAGGAGGCCAGGCGCCCCGGCGTGAGGTGGGCCGGCGGCGGCCGCCTCGGTCGCCCGGTCTCGTTCATGCGCGTCCGAAGAGGCCCGCCGGCCGGACGAACAGGACGACGGCGGCGATGAGATACAGGACGGCGAGCTCGACCTCCGCGAAGTACGTGATGCCGAGCGTCCGGATCGCGCCGACGATCATCGCGCCGGCCAGCGCGCCCTTCGAGCGACCCGAGGCCGCCGATGACCACGACGACGAAGGCGAGGATGAGCGCGTCGACGCCCATGCCGCAGCACGGCGCCGGAGATGGGCATGACCACCGCGCCGCCGAGGCCCGCCATGAAGCACCCGATCGCGAACGCCTGGACGTAGATCGCGCTTGACGTTGACCCCGAGGGCCGCCGCCATCCGCATGTCCTGGGAGGTCGCCCGCAGCATCACGCCGAAGCGGGTCTTGTACACGAACGCCCAGAGGCCGCCGCCGGCGACGGCGCCGATCAGGATCACGAAGATGTTGTAGCCGGGGTAGGTCGCGCCCGAGGATCGTGACGCTGCCGAGGGCGTCCGAGAGCGCGCTGGCCGTGAGCGGATACGGCCCCCAGACGAGGCGGAGGAGGTCCTCGAGGATCAGGAGCAGTCCGAACGTGATGAGGAGCTGGTACTCCTCCGCCCGCCGGTAGAGCGGGCGCAGCATCGTCGGCTCGAGGATCGCGCCCGCGAGCGCGGCGGCGCCGGCGCCGACCAGCAGCAGGAGGAAGAGGGCCGCCGGCGGGAACGCTGCCCGCGACGGCAGGCCCACGCTCCAGGCCGCGACGTAGGCGCCGAGCGCGTAGAGGTTGCCGTGCGCCATGTTGACGATGCGCATGACGCCGTAGACGAGGCGTGAGCCCGCACGCGATGAGAAACAGGATGGACGCGTAGAAGAGCGAGTTCAGGACCTGGATGACTAGCGTGTCCACGGGATCGCCCTTCACGGGCAGGTCGGTGCGGTTGTCGTCGACGGTCAGGGCGACGAGGACCACGTAGTCGCCCGGCCCGGTCTGAGCGCCCGCAGATCGATCCGGAAGTCGCCGGGTCGCTCGCCTCCGTCGTGCCGGCGGCGCTCACCGCGTGGTCCGGGCCCGACCACGACGTAGCGGGCCGACGGGCAGGGTCCGCGTGTCCTGCTCGACGACGCGCTTGACGAACGGCTCCCGCACGATCTGGTAGTCCCGGCCGAAGCGGTCGATCCGCTCGATCTCGGCCTTCACCACGAGCTCGTCCCGGCCGATTCTCGGCTCCCGGTCACGAAGGCGCGGAGCCGGAGCGCGTGGCTGTTGAAGACCCCGAGCCCGCGGGGATAGGAGAGGTCCCGGAACACCTGAAGGACGCTCGTGTCGTCGGTCCAGCTCGCCAGCCGGTACGGGCCGTTCGTGACGAGGAAGTGCCCCGACGCGTCGTGGAACGCGCGGAGCGCCGTCCACCGCGCCTCGGCCTCCGCCGGCGTGACCCGGCCGGCGAGCGCGGCCGGCACGTGCCGGCGCGCGGCCAGCTCGTCGAGAATCGCGCGGAGACGCGGCGCGAGCGCGCCGTCGCGCGCGAGGTCGAGCCACGGCGACGCCGCGCGCCTGGGCGCTCTCCCGCGAGAAGGCCGCGAGGCCCGCGGCGACCGCCTCCTCGGCGAGGGCCAGCACGGGCCAGGGCACGGTCGTCCACGGCGGCGCGATCAGGGCCGTGTCGGCGGCGAGTCGCCGCCGGCCGGTCGACGAACACCTCGACGATCGGCACCTCGTAGGTGAGCTTGTCCTCGCCGAATGCCAGGACGTCGGTCTCGGTGCGCAGGACCCGGAGCGCCACCAGACGCTCGCGCAGCCGGGCGGTGGCGCGCATGACCGCGGGATCCTGGGTCCGCCAGGCGAGCCCCAGCGCGTAGAGGAGGTCCGTCGCATCGAGCTTGGTCTCGTCGTGGAATCGGGAGGCGAGCACGCGGTAGACGACGCGCGCGCCCGCGCGGCGCCCAGGCCCGACCGGGCGCGGGCGCGCCGGTACCGGCCTCGAAGGCGAGCGCGTCCTCCGGGACCGTGAAGGTCCGGCGCGCCGAGGTCCACCGAGGCGACGGTCACGCGATTGGGAACCCAGCCGGCCCCGTGCGGGGACGGGAAGAAGGCGGGATCGCCGAGGGCGAGCCAGAGGAGCCGGCCCGCCGGGTCGGTGAAGCCGGCCACGGGATTCCAGGCCGCCGATGGGCGCTCCGGCACGCCGACCGTCAGCCAGCCGTTCCACGGGAAGTCCTTCAGCTTGACCGTGCGCGGGAAGATCGCGGACCCGAGGCCCGCCTGGGCGTCGTACGCGACGTTCTCGACGCCGCCCGAGTAGTCCAGGTTGAGAGGCTCCGTCCGGAGCGTGTAGCCGGCGACGAGCGCGCTCGCACCCCGCCCGGAGCGTCGAGACGAGCTCGCGCTCGAGCGTCAGTCGTTCTCGCTCGGGCATGCCCGCGTCGGATACGAGGCGCTCGTGGAGAGCGTCGACCCGCCGCGCGCGCCCGGATCCTGGACGCCGTCGCGAAGGACGCAGGTACGCCTGGTGCCACCCCGTCTTGAGCCAGGGAGCGCCGACGCCTCCGTTCGGGCCCACGGCATCCTGCACCCACAGCGGCGCGACCTCCGCGAGCTCGACGGCGGCGTCCCAGTCGGGACCGGAGGCCCGCGAGGGCCGGCGGGATCAGGCCCGCGACCCGCTCGCCGGCGCGCACGCGCAAGGGAGCACCGGCCCAGGCGACGCGGGTCGCGGCGCTCGCGGCCGCGGCGAGATCGGCGTGCTGGAGATAGTCGGGGTGATACGGGGTCACGGGGTACGGGTACGCGCGGTAGCCCGGAGCGGTCGCGAGAGCTTCCGCCACCGCCCGGGCGGCGAGGCAGCGGGCGCCGGCGTCACCGGGGAAGCCGAGCCGCCGGATTGAGCGTGACGATCACGTACGCGCCGAGCGATTCGGCCGGCGCGACGGTGGACGGAGACCGGGCGGCCCGCGAAGCGGATCGGCGCCGAGATAGGCGTGGAGCGACCCGACGGCGAACTTCGCGGGCGCCGCGGCCGGGGCGAGCACGCTGAGGGTGATCTCCTGCGGGATAGTAGGAGGCGTAGAAGGGGAACTCGTGGCCGGCGCGGCCGGGACGAGCGCGGAGCAGAGCACCGCGGCCAGCGCCGCGGCGAGGATCGCGACACGGCGCGGACTGGGCTTCATGAGGGGTGAGCTGGCTCCTCGCTGGCGGTCGAGGTCGGATCGGCCCCTGGACGGAGTCGGGTCCCGGCAGGACCAGGCCCGCCGGGACCCGGAGTCTCGGCTACGCAGTCGCCTGCGGCCAGGTCTCCTCGATCCACTTGAAGGTCGTCGTCGGCTCGCCCTTCGGGTAGCCGGGCGGCGCCGTGATGCTGCGGATCGGCACCGTGATGACGCGCTTCTGGTCGAGCACCGGGAAAGGATAGTCCTTCGTCTGCACGCTGAACCCGGTGATGCCGTCCTTGTATCCCTGGTGGTTGTCGGCCCGGATGTGGACGTAGCCGGCCGGGCTGTCATACGACAGCCCCTCGAGCATCGCGATGATCGCGTCCTCGTCCGGCCAGCCGCCCACGAGCCGGTTCGCCTTCTCGATGGCGAGCTTCAGCATGTGGAGCGTCGTGTACGAGCCCTCCGCCTGGAAGTTCGGATACTCCTTCCAGCGATCGTAGAACTTCTTGACGAACTGCGTGTTCAGCGGCCAGCGGTTCCCGGCGGGTACATGAAGTGGTAGTTGGAGTGGACGCCCGCCACGATCCCTTCCGGATGGTCGGAGCCGAGCGCGTGCGGGGCGACGCCGAAGGCGAGCGTGGTCGCCACCTTCATCTTCTTGAAGAGGTCGTAGCGGAGCGCCTGCTTGTAGAGGGCGACGTAGTCACCGCCCCACACCGAGCAGAAGAGCAGGTCTGGCTTCGCCGAGATCGTCTTCGTGATGTGGGCGGTGAACTCGGTGGTCCCGAGCTTCGGCCAGGCCTCGGAGACGACGTCGAGCTTGCCGGGCGTCAGCTTCTTCATCACCACGTTGAAGTGGTCGAAGGCGTTGCGCCCGTACGAGTAGTCGGGATGGATGTGGGCGATCTTCCGCACCTCGGGCCACGCCTGAGCGCCGCGCGCGATCGCGGCCATCGCGCCGTCCGCCGACTGGATGTTCGTCAGCCGGAAGATGTAGTGGGGGTCGGGCACGGCCTTCTCGAAGAGGAAGTCCGTGCAGCCGTCGACGAAGATCGTCAGGCACTTCACCTCCTCGGCGACCGGGCCGAGGGCCGGCGTGTTGCCGCTCGAGATGACCCCGGTGAAGAGGTCGATCTTCTCCGGAGAGCTTGAGCCGGCGGAGCTCCTTCACGTTGGCGTCGGTGCCCGCCGCCTCGTCGGCCTTCAGGGTCTCGATCTGGCGCTTGCCGAGGAGCCCGCCCTGGGCGTTGATCTCCTCCGCGGCCAGGATGTGCCCCTTGTAGGACTGCTCGCCGAGCACCGCGGCCGGGCCCGTGAAGAACGTCATCGTGCCCGGTCTTGAACGGAGTGCTCGGGATGTTGCCCTTCGGGGCGAATTTCTGCTGCGCCTCCGCGGCCTTCGGCGTCACGATCGAGCCGGCGCTGGCGGCCGCGGCCCCGATCGTCACGCCCAGCCGCTTCATGAGATCGCGCCGGGTGACCTGTTCTGCCATGGGTCTCCTCCTTCGTAGTGCGCTGTGTTTCCGGAGTCGTGGCGAGAAGCCGTCGCCGTCGGAATTGGCGGCATTGCATCATGGCGGCTTCCGGAGTGTCAAGGCCGGCGACCCCGGGCCGGCGGAGATCGCGCGGGACTTGGCCGCGTCCCGGCGCCGGCGGGAGATCCGGCAGGAGGTCGCCGCCGCTCGGTGATCGTGATGTAGTCTGTCTGGCGGGAGGCGAGGATGACTGGGTACGGCGGCCGGACGCTCCACGTGGATCTCACGCACCGGGCGGAGCGAGGCTGCGCCCCCTGGACGAGCGGCACCGCGCGCGCCTTCCTCGGCGGCAACGGGCTGGCCGCCCGCCTCCTGTGGGAGGCCGCCGTGCCGGGAACCGACGCCTTCGACCCCGGCAACCCCGTGGCGCTCGCCGTGGGCCCGATCACCGACACGATCGTGCCCGGCAACAGCCGCGCGTGCGTGCGCCACCAAGTCGCCCCAGACGGGCCTGTTCTTCGACTCGACGTTCGGCGGGCGGTTCCCGGCCATGCTCAAGCGCACCGGCTTCGACGCCGTGGTGGTGACCGGGCGCGCCGACCACCCCGTCTACCTCGCCGTGGACGAAGAGGGCGCGACGATCCGCGACGCGCGCGACGTCTGGGGAAAGCACGACGCGGGACACGGTGGAGGCGATCCAGGCCGCGGACGGCGCCGAGACCGACGTGCTGGCCATCGGCCCGGCCGGGGAGCACCGCGTCCGGCTTCGCGTGCCTCGCCCACTACTGGAAGAACCGCGAGGGCGTCGCCGGCCGCGGCGGCATCGGCGCCGTGTGGGGCGCGAAGAACCTGAAGGCCGTCACGGTCCGGGGCAGCCGGAAGACCGCCGTGGCCGATCCCGGCGCGGCTCAAGCAGCTGGTCGACGAGACGCGCGAGCCCATGAAGAAGGGCACCGCGAACCTCTCGACGTACGGCACGCCCTTCCTCACCGGGCCCATCAACGCCATCGGCGCGCTCGGCGCCTACAACCTCCGGCAGGAGACCTACGCCGCGTGGGAGGCGATCGACGGCCGCTCGCTCGAAGGAGCACTACCACGACCGGGACACGACCTGCCTCAAGTGCCCGGTCGGCGTGCGGCAAGCAGTTCGCCGTCCCCGCCGACGTCCCGGTGCTACGGCGGCGTCCGCGGAAGATGCCGGAGTACGAGACCTCTTCGCCTTCGGGTCGATGCTCGGCAACGTCGAACGCGCCCAGCATCATCCACGCGAACATCCTGTGCGACCTCCTCGGGCTCGATTCGATCTCGATGGGCGTGACGCTCGCGTTCGTGGCGGAGCTGTCTCGAGCGCGGGCTCCTGACGCCGGCCGACGTCGGCGGACCGTTCGGGTGGGCCGATCACGAGCGGGCATGATCCGGCTGCTCGAGCAGACCGCGCGCCGCGAGGGGTTCGGCGACCGGCTGGCCGAGGGCTCGTGGCGGCTGGCCCGGGAGATCGGCCAGGCGGCGCCGAGCGCCTGCCTTACGCGGTGAAGGGGCTCGAGCTGCCGCGCCCACTCGGCGCGCGCGCTCAAGGGCATGTCCATCGGATACGCGACGGCGACGCGAGGCGGGAGCCATCACGACACGCGACCCACGCCCCAGTACGCCCAGGGTTCGACCGTCGGTCCACGGAGGACAAGCCCGCGTTCGCCGTCAAGAGCCAGCACTTCACCGCGGTGGACGACAGCCTCGTCATGTGCCGCTTCACCTCGGAGCGCGGGTTCGGGCTCTTCCTGAACGACGCGTACGCAGGGCTGCTCTCGTCGGTCACCGGCTGGGCGGTCGACGTCGAGCGAGCTCGAGCGCATCGGCGAGCGCATCGTCAACCTCGAGCGGCTGTTCAACGTCCGGGAGGGCGTCCGCCGGAAGGACGACGTGCTGCCGTGGAAGGTGATGCACGAGCCGATCCCCGACGGGCCGTCGGCGGGCATGTACTGCCCGCCCGAGGAGCTCGGCGAGATGCTCGACGCCTACTACGCGCTCCGCGGATGGGACGCCGACGGGGTGCCGACTCGGGAGCGGCTGGTCGGTCTCGGGCTCGACGCGGTGCCGGGATTACCGGATAGCCGTCAGACTGCCGTCGGACGCCATCGCGGGAGCCGCTCGGCCCCCGGCGGCGGGCGCGCTAGCAGCGGTTGACGTCGTCGATGACGAGCGTGACCCGACCGGTTGCCGGCTCGTAGCGGTAGTCGTTCCCCTCGCACTGGAAGGCCGGGGGCGGGTTCAGCAGCGTCGCCACCACCTCCTTGCTCGGAGGGTACCCGCCGTGCTGGCCGAAGTAGAGCTGGAGCGAGGTCCGGATCGCGGCCACGGTCGCCCGGTCGGCGGCCAGCCGGCGCCGCGGACATCGGCTTCTGCTGCTGGATCGTCTCCACGGTCTTGGTCGTCGACAGGAAGTACTGGTAGAGGAACGCGCCGGCCACGGCAGGATCACCGCGACGACGAGGATCTCCACCAGCCCGAAGCCGGACTGGCCGCGCTCGGCGCGACGCTGGAGAGACCGGCGCCGTCGCATGCGGCCATCTTGGGTCGCGCGCGTCCGGACGTGTCAAGAAAAGCGGCGCCCGAGAGCGACGCATCGCGCGCGACCAGGCGGCGGTCCGGTCGGCACCGTCGGCCCGTCGGGCGAGGCCGGCGGCGCACACCGGCCGGCTAGCCGGCCCGGTCGGTCGGCGCCCGGCCGGGCGGTCACTCCCCGACGATCTGGACCTGGAGCTTCCGGTCGCGCGGACCGTCGAGCTCGGCGAGGATGACGCTCTGATACTGGCCGAGCAGGACCTCTCCGTCGGCCATCGCGAGCGCGATCGGACGTCCCAGGAGCGTCGCGCGCAGGTGCGCGTGGGCGTTGGCGCGGTCGCAGTCCGAGTGGCGCGGATCGTCGTGGCGGTAGCCGTCCCGCCGGGGATCAGCCGCTGCAGGATGGCGCCGAGGTCGTGGAGCAGCGCCGACTGAAACTCGTTGACGAAGACGGCGATCGTCGTGTGGAGCGAGTTGATCGAGGAGGGTTCCGTTCTGGATGCCAGATCGGCCCACGGCGTCGCGCACCTGCTTCGTGACGTCGAGGAACTGCTGATTCTCCTCCGTCCGGATCTCGATCGTGTCCCGGAACACCTTCATCTGTCGCCCTCCCTTGCTCTGGTCTCGGATGACACGCCTACATCGGCGAGCCTGCGGCGTCGCGTGCGAACCGACGACGCCCGCTGTCTCGTGGAGCCCGAGCGTCCGCCAGCGTCGGCGGAGCTCAGGCTGCGGGCGGCGCCCGCGGCAGCCGGCGAGGGAGGGGGCCGCGTCAGGCAGGATCGTCCTGAAGTCGTGCTCCCCGAGGACCGCGCTCGAGCGCCAGCTCGCGTCGAACGGCGATCACGAGCGGGACGGCGGCGTCGAACGCGGCGATGGCCTGCGAGCGACCGGTGTGCGTGAACCCGGCGGTCGGCCGCAGGCGCGAAGGCAAGGACCTGACCCAGTCCGAGGTACTGGACGACGACGAGAATGATGACGATGCGAGATGCCCGGGTCAGCCCCCATCCCCTGAGCTGCATACTGACCAGTATACTGTGAGGTGCGCTATACTGCCGGCGTCCAGTGCCACGATCGGAGGCCGCGGACCCGGAGGGTTCCATGCCGCTCTACATCATGCTGTCCTCGCTTTCCGAGACGGGCCGTCAGGTGCTCCGCAAGCTGCCGGGCTCGATCCGCAAGGTCAACGCCGAGGTCGGCCGGATGGGGGTCCGGGTGATCGCCCAGTACGCCGTTCTCGGGCCCTACGACTTCGTCACCGTGCTGGAAGCGCCGGACAACGAGACCGTCTCGCGCGTCTCGGTCGAGCTGGGCGCCCGGGGCTCGGTGCAGATGATGACCATGCCGGCCATCCCGGTGGACGACTTCATCAGCCGTCTGGCCGGCCCCTCGCCGGGGCGGGTCGCGCCGGCGCCGCTGAATCCCACCGGCCGCTCGACCGGCGCCTGACCGCTGGCGCGGGTCGCTTCCGTGACGCTCCGAGTCGGTCTTCGTGATACCGGCTATCCAGGCGTGGCCCGCGAGGGTCAGGCTCGGCGCGGCTGACTCGTGCTCCTCCTGCCCGAGCGGTGCTTCGCGGCGGGCGCCGTCCAGGACGACTGGGCCGTCCGCCTCGAAGGCGGGCCGCATCACCGCCGCGGGACCGCGGGCGACGCTGCGCCGCCGTCCACCGGCGGACCACCCGGCGCCGCCGAGGAGGTCCTCCGGCTCCCCGGGCGTCTCCTCCTTCCCGAGGGGTGTGAACGCCCACAACCATTCCTTCCAGTCCCTACTCCGCGGGCTCGGGGACGACCTCGACTTCATGGGCATGGCGCGACCGTGTTCTCTATCCTTTCTCGCGGCGGCTCGGCGCCCGGGGAATCGAGATCGGCGCGGCCTTCGCCTTCGCCGAGATGCTGCGCCACGGCATCACGACGGTCGTGGACTTCTTCTACGTCCAGGAGCGGTGGCAACGCGAACGCGGAGGCGGCCATCCGGGCGGCGAAGCGCGTCGGGATCCGGCCTCGTCCTGGCCCGCGCCTTCTACGACTGGTCCGGGGCGCCGCCGGAGTATCGCGAGACGGTCGACGAGGCGACCGCGCCGCTGCCGGGAGCTGATGGCCGCGGTACGCGGCCGATCCGACGGTGAGCGTCCAGCCGGCGCCGCACAGCCTCCACGCCGCATCGCCCGAGATGATTCGCGCCGCGGCGGCGCTCGCGGCCGAGGCCGGGTGCCGTTCCACATCCACGTCGCGGAGTACCGGACCGAGCGGGAGCAGGTGGAGGCCGCCACGAGCTCACCCGGTGCGGTACCTCGATCAGCTCGGGGTGCTGGGCCGCGGCTCGTCGGCGTCCACTGCGTCTGGCTCGACGGCGGCGAGGTCGGAGCTCTCGCGAGCGCGGAGCGCGCGTGGCGTACTGCCCGTCCTCGAACATGATCCTGGGGGATGGGGTGACCAGGCTCCGGGAGATGCGCGCGTCTCGGGGTGCCGGTCGCGCTCGGCACCGACGGGGGCTGCACGAACAACCGCGCTGTCGATCTTCGAGGAGATGCGGATGGCGGCCCTCCTCCAGAAGGTGACGCATCTCGACGGGACCGCCTTCACGGCAGAGGAGGCGTTTCGGCTCGGGCACTGCGGGAGGCGGTGAGGTGCTGGACCTTCCGGTCGGCGAGATCGCACCGGGCCGGCTCGGGGATCTGGTCGCACTCGACCTCGGCCATCCGTCGCTCCATCCGCCGAACGCGCTCATGAAGAACGTGGTCTACGCGCTGTCGCCGCAGGCGATCACCGACGTGTGGGTGCACGCGGCGTCGTGCCGGGACGGCGCAGCCGGATCACGACCCGGTCGACGAGGCGGAGCTTCTCCGCGGACGTGCGCGACCCTCACGCGCGACTGGGTGGGGCAGACGCGTCGATTTCCGGACGATCTCCAGACCGATCGGGAGAGACGTGACTTGTCCGGAGGCGAAGTCTGACGTCGCCGGGGACGATCAGGTTCGGGTTCATCCCTACCGAGGGCGGTCATCTCGCGCGCGAGGCGCTGGCGGAGGTGGACCGGGCGGAGAGCGCTCGGGCTCGACTCCGTCTGGATGGAGGGAGCACCACGGGTGCGCGGCCACTACTGGCCGTCGCCGCTCGTGGTGCTCGCGGGATTCGCCACGCGGACGTCGCGCCTCCTCCTCGGCACCGACGTGGTGGTGCTGCCGTTCTACGATCCGGTGCGGGCGGCCGAGGACGCGGCGATGGTCGACGTGCTCTCGGAGGGCCGGCTTCGTGTTCGGGGCCGCGATCGGTACCGGCCGGACGAGTTCGCCCTCTACCGCACGCCGCTCGAGAAGCGCGGGGCGCGGTTCGAGGAGGCTCTCGCGCTGATCCGGGCGCTCTGGACGCCAGGACACGGTCACGCATCCGGGCCTGCACTATCCGCTCCAGGACGCGCGCTCGAGCCGAAGCCCATCCAGCGGCCGCACCCGCCGATCTGGATCGGCGGCTGGGGCGAGCTGATGATCCGGCAGGGCGGCGCGCGCAGGCCGACGCGTGGGTGCCCGGCCCGACAGCGCACCTCCAGAAGCTCCTCGACAGGAAGGCGCGCTACCAGGCCGAGCTGCGGGCGGCGGGCCGGCCGGATCCCGCGTGAGCGGCCGCTCACCCGGGACACGGTGATCGCCGACACCGACGCCGAGGCGCTCGAGCTCGCCGAGCGCCACCTCCTGGTGAACTACCGCGACGAGTACGGCGAGGGCCGCTGGAAGCACCCGCTCATCGGCGCCGAGGATGCCACGCCGGTGGACCAGCTCGACGCGCTCGGCCGTGACCGTTTCGTGATCGGCGGGCCCGAGCGGTGCCGCGGCGCAGGTCCGACCGCTTCGTCGAGGAGTTCGGAGCGACGCACGTATCGATCTTCCGCCTGTACTTCCCGGGCATGCCTCATCGGCACATCCTGCGGAGGCTGGAGCTCCTGGCTCGCGAGGTCGTCCCGGCCTTCCGCCGACGCGGCGCGGCGCGCGACGGGCGCCTGCGAGGCCGGGCGTACAATACCGGGAATGCGCAGGAACGCGCTCGTTCTGGGGGCATCCTCGGGCTCGCCCTCGCCATCGGGGTCGTCGCCACGACCTCGACCGGTACAACCGCCAGGGCCGGATCTTCGCCGGCTTCTGGGTCATGGAGAACCTCCTCGTGGCGATCGGCGGCCCGGAGCTGGGCCGCTCGAGCCGTTCGACGTCGTCCGCGTCATGAACGGCCAGGTACTCTCACGCAGCGGCCGGGACATCCAGGCGGTGATCGAGAGCGAGATCCCCGGACCACGTTCCACTACATCGTCTACCGCCGCGCGGCCAGCTGACCGAGGCTGACGCGACGACGCGCTTCGTACACGCGCCGGGACTTCTGTGAGATTCTGGTCGCGAGAGTCTCCGTGCCGGGCCGTGCTCCAGCTCGCGATCGGTGCCGTGGTGTCCTGATCCGGTCGGGACGCCCCCAGAGCTGGCTTTTCCTCGCCTTCTCGCTGATCGCCTACATCTGGGTCACCGCTCACGTCCGGCGACGCTCCACACCGATCGTACCGCTCTCACGCGCAGCATGTTCCTCACGGCCTGGGCCACGCGGGACGCCAAAATCTTCGTAGTTCTGACGTTCCGCAGCGGTGTTGGGGATCAGCGCCCCGCCGAGCGCTTCCTACATACTCCGCTATCCATGGTCGGCGATCCTCGCTGCAGCTGCGCCGATCATTCACGCTTGATCGTAGTACGCGCTGGTAACTCCGGCGTCGGGCAGGGCGTACTGGGGTGGCGTCGAATGCCCGGTCCATCAGCGGCCTGCGTGATGGCTGGTCAACAATCGCGTCGTCCGGCAGGCCTGATCCTTCGTGCGGCCTTCGTCGTCGGCTATGCAAAGCCCCATCCTGGAACTGGCGCGTCAGCGATCTTCCAGGTGTCCGGTCCCGTACCTCAACGCGATGAGCAGCATGTGAACGAACGTGGAAGCGGCAA
>ERZ1370068.2487-contig-1635_pt1 | contig 36802 bp, 63 predicted proteins | sample MGYA00561227_ERZ1370068 | MGnify/ENA primary metagenome ERZ1370068 (study PRJEB38410, sample SAMEA6850437) | metagenome | study: Metagenomic assessment of the ecological functions of the soil: analysis of the soil microbiota associated with the...
TGCTCAACGAGTTCCTCAAAGAGCACAAGAAGGTCGAGGAACAGCAGGCAAGCATTCAGCGAACTGAAGAGCGAAGATGCAGACGCATGGTTGCGCAGCTCAAAGAGCAGGCCGCGCAAATCCAGAAAGTGAGCGCCCAGCTTGAAGTGAGCAAAACCTGCGCCGCAAGTGGTCGTGAACAAACCGTAAAGCTGCGATGTAGTAGCGGCCTTGTGTGCTGAGGCACCAAGGCGAGCTGTGGAAAGGCGTTCGCCCAACAGCGGCGCGCCATCATTTCCCGGCCTCGACGTTGTAGCCACGGCGCTGTGTCGCCGTGCCGGGAGTACCATCCAGAGCCCGACGTAGCCCGCCTGCAGCCGTTAAGCGCTGCAGGCGGGCGAGACGCCTACAGCCGCGAACCAAAAGAGATTAACAGAAGCAAACGGAAGTATCGGCATTCCCACCAAATTCAGGCTTCGTTTTCTTCGTTACCTTCTGTAAGACTACTAGCCCTATCGCGTTCGGAGCATGTCTTCGAAGCGGTCGGTAAAAATTCGCGTAGAACGGATAAGGGCCGGTCGGGTTTTGCGGGCAGGTAGCGCCAGTGCTTGTACATCCAGAGCCAGGGCGCCGGGTTCTTTCGCGCGTATGGTTCAAATGAATTCAACACGCCTGTGCGATTTGCTGATGAGTCATCTCAGCGGTGACGCTCGATCTTCGGATGGAAGATGATCCGATAGCGTCCATCCGGCAGCGGCTCGCAATGCGCTGGGATAATCGGGACGCCGGTCTGCTCATGGAGCCAGGCATGTGCGGAAGTCACACTGGTTTTTAATCCAAACAATCAATCGCCACCGCACCCTGGCTGGGCGGCACGGTGAGATCGGCCAGCAGCGCAGTGCGCCCCTTTCGCCGGAGCACCTTGTAAAGCCGGATGATTCCACGCTCACGTGGAACCAGCTCGTGACCGGATTGCTCCCGCAATTTTTTGAAAATTGATCGAGCAACGAGTTTTTAAATTCTGCGAAATAATTGTGCCTTTCAGATCGAGGAAACCACCGGCCAGACTGAGCCATTCAAAGTTGCTGTAGTGATAGCAGGCGATCATCATACTGCGCTCCGGCCCTGTGCGCCCGCGCTGTTTCCTCGAGATTTTCGCACTCGATGTAACGAGAGAAATTTTGCTGTGTCAGGCGCGGGCTCCACAGCAGATCAACCATGGTCCGCGCAAAATGTTGAAATGATTCGCGGGCAAGTTTTTCGCCGCTCACCGGCGAGAGAACCGATCGCCAAACGCGGCCTCCGAGATTGCTCAGCGCGACCTGATACCGCTGCCGATCAAGGAAGCTAGTAGCGCGCCGGCTGTCAGGGCAAGATGATAGCAAACCCTCTCGCGAACACAACGGGAATCAGTTTTGTGAGCAAGGAGAAGCCCTAACCACTCCAGACGATACCGGATTCGCTTCCATTGCGAACGCATTGCTCACTTGTAAGCACAGCTCAGCGGAGCGAACGACGAAGCACGAATGGCTGAATGGCGAATGGCGAAGTGAATGATCGAAACACCGAATGACAAGCGGTCGCGCATCTGCTCGCGGTTCGTCATTAGCAACATTCTCGATTACGATTACGATCATTCGTCAGTCGGACTTCGTCATTTCGATTCCTTACCGGACCTGGCTGGGAATGCCTTCCGGAGGAAGGCCCTTGCGAAACTCCGCCTGCTGCCGCTCAGCTTCGCGTCGCTTGTTGCGCCTCTGCGCGATGCTTGCTCAGGCTGTCCGGCGCCTTGATTTGCCGCAGCCGAAGAAAACAAGAGTCAGGCCTGGAATCAAAGACATGAAGGTGGCCAGCTTTTCATAGGCAGACGCAAGCGATAATCAAGCTGACGAGTGCGGCAACTTGGCAACCGAAATGCAGATGACCAGATGAGACAATCTCGAATAAAGGCACAGCAATGCAGAGCTCGAATGATCTAATGAAGAGACTGCGCAACCGATTGCCCTTCATCATTCGGATTCGTCATTCCTTGTCGTTTGTCCGATGTCAGGTCGCAGATAATCGCGCTCGAGTGTTTTCAAGCGATCAAGAATTCTCATTTAACGCGAGTTCGTTCTTCAAATTGATTTGATAATCGATTTCAGAGCGAAGCCGGTCTTTGTGAGCCTGCCGGTTCTGTGACATTAAAATGATCGGCGCTTGCAGGACAGCAAGCATGTTAATCATAGTGCTGAGCAGCAGGTAGGGATACGCATCAAAGCCTTTGTTCGCGAGCAGCAGCAAGCTGTTTATTAACACCCACACGTTGAAAAAGAGCACCGCGGCTGATGATGAATTTCCAACTGCCGCCAAATTCCGCGATGATGTCCGCCGCGCGATCGGCAAGGGTGAAGCCGCGCTGCTTCCTCCACGTTGACGTTGCGCGTGGCACTATGACGCAACAGCTCATCGGTGTGCCGCAGCCGGTTGGCAAGAGCGGTAAGCATCTCCAGCGCGACATTCGGACTGCTCCGCACGAAAGAAAGAAAATGCTCCCGCGAGAGCACAGCCAGCCGTGCATCCTCGGCAACGACGGCATCAGCTGAGCGGCGCTGCCCATCGAGCAACGCCATTTCACCAAAGAAATCGCCACGGCCGCAGCTCCGTTAGCGTGACCTCGTGTCCGTCCGTTGTGCGAACGCAAATCCTGACTTTCCCGCGCTCAATTACATACATCTGCGTCGCCTTCGTCAGCCGGCGCGGAACAGAAACGTGCCTGGCTTTGGAATCGAGGCTCTCCAGCAGATGACATAATTCGCCAGCCGCCTCGTTATCGAGCGATTCAAACAACGGCACCTGACGCAGTGTGTCGATGGTCATTGCGAGAAAACAACGGAACGGCGACCAAAATAACGACAATTCCACGCTGCCGAGAAGCTTCAATATGACCCTCGCTAGACAGCGCACGCTACACGCGTTCACTAGACGGCAGCTGCGGCTGCGCGCGGTCAGGAACGTGGTGGATCGAGCAAAGAGAAAAATTTGGCATGGCCTTGATCAGACAAAGTCTGCTATTGCTCGCGTTCAACATCGAATCTCGCGGTCTCATCAGGGAGGAACTATGCTTCATCTTATCTGGTACGTCATTGTCGGTTTTCTTGCAGGCTGCGTCGCGAGCACTACTGCATACACATCTGTCAATCACATGGACAGTCGTGCTCGGTATTGTAGGCTCGATTATCGGCGGAGCAGTGACGCATTTGTTTTACCCGCCGAGCGCGGGCGGCCGATTTCATCCCGGCGGTTTTAATTGTTTCCATACTCGGCGCAATCTTGGTCCTTTTTCTTTGGCACAAGTTCCAATCCTCGCATCTGCCGCGCGGCTAGATTAACGTTGGCACGCGACCGCTCGCCCGAATCGGAGCCTGCCAAGGCGTGCGCAGGCCGCAACGCATTTCAGCTCCCACGCAAAATTGACTTGGCTCCGTTCAATTCTAGGTTGGGAGACGCGCTCGCTGCGCGTTCGCAGAATCGTGAAAAGCGTCCTCTTTGTCTGCACAGGTAATATTTGTCGCAGCCCGATCGCGGAAGGGCTTTTTCGCCGTCTGATTGGCAATCGTAAGGACATCGAAGTTCTCTCGGCTGGTGTCCACGCAGTGCGCGGTCAGCCGCCAAGCTCTTTACGCGTGCAGGTGTGCGCGGAAGAAGGCGCAGACATCAGCGATTTGCGGAGCCAGCCGCTCACAGCGGCGCTGGTCGATCGCGCCACGCACATTTTTGCGATGACCGGCGCGCACCTCGAAACAATCCAAACACTGTTTCCTCATGGCGCTGACAAAATCGTTTTTGCTCCGCGAATTTGAAGAGCCGGGCACAACTGTGTGGCGCGATGTGCCGGACCCGATCGGTCTTAGGCCGCGAAGTGTACGAGGATTGCGCGCGCATTATCAACAACGCCTTGCCCAGCGTGCTCGCATTCGTAGAGCAAAGTGAACTGGTCCGGCCTGGTGCGAAGCAATCGCGCGAGGTATCTTCCTATTCAATGGATGATCTTCCTCACCAAGTTGAAACGCGGATCATTCGCTTCGAAACCGCCTCGATACGGCGAGGCGTTGCGCAGAGTCGATCCGGAGATTTTCGATGCGATTGCCGCGGAAGAAAAACGTCAGCGGGAAAACATCGAATTGATCGCTTCCGAGAATTTCACCAGCCGCGCGGTGATGGAGGCGCAAGGCAGCGTTCTCACGAACAAATACGCCGAGGGTTATCCGCGAAAACGCTGGGTATGGCGGCTGTGAAAATGTCGATACGGCCGAACAGTTGGCGATTGATCGCGCGAAGAGACTGTTTGGCTGCGAGCACGTGAACGTCCAGCCGCACAGCGGCGCGCAAGCGAACATGGCGGTCTATTTTTCGGTGCTGAAACCGGGCGACAAGATTCTGGCGATGAATCTCGCGCACGGCGGCCATCTCACTCACGGCCATCCGGCGAATTTCTCCGGCAAGTTTTACACCGTCGCGCAATACGGCGTGAGCGAGAAGACCGAGCAGATCGATTATGACGCGTTGCAAAAACAGGCCGAGGAAGTGCAGCCGGCCATGATCACCGCCGGCGCGTCTGCCTATCCGCGCATCATCGATTTTCCGCGGCTGCGCCAAATCGCCGATTCGGTCGGCGCGATTCTGTTCATCGACATGGCGCACATCGCTGGTCTTGGTGGCCGGTGGACAGCATCCGCAGTCCGATTCCGCACGCACAATTTGTCACCACCACGACGCACAAAAGTTTGCGCGGACCGCGCGGCGGCATTGTCATGTGCAGGAACAATTCGCCAAGCAGATCGACGCCACGGTTTTCCCGGAGTCCAGGGCGGACCGCTCATGCACGTCATCGCCGCGAAAGGCAGTTTGTTTTCATGAAGCGCTCCAGCCGCAGTTCCGCGAATACCAGCGGCAGGTCGTGCTCAATGCGAAAGCGCTCGCCGCCGGTCTAGCGAAGCACGGTTATCGCATCGTCTCCGGCGGCACTGACAATCACCTGATGCTTGTCGATCTTCGCCCGAAGGAAATTAACGGCAAGGAAGCGCAGGAAGTTCTTGATCGCGCCGGCATCACCGTGAACAAGAACGGCATCCCGTTCGACACCTATCCGATCTTCAAACCCGGCGGCATCCGCGTCGGCACACCTGCGGTCACCACGCGCGGCATGAAAGAAGAAGAAATGCTCGAGATCGCCGATCTGCTTGCTGAAGCGCTGGCTAATCGCAGCAATGCCGAAGCGCTGCGAGCAGCGTCCGCCAAAAGGTCCTCGACTTAACGAAGAGATTTCCGCTGCCCATTTAGGAAAAATGCGTGCCTCGAAAGTTGTGGGCAGGCGAAAAGCGCCGCAAACACCCGCAGAGTTTCACACGCTGGGTGCTCGTCTGGATCGCGAACTGTCGGTTGTGAAGCCATTTACCTGAAAACGCGGCTTCATTTTCAAAGCGCGTAGCTTGGGATGAACTCGCAAAGTGGGAATCGCAGCGACTTGTCGAGAACATGCCCTGCAGCATCAATATGAGCGAACAGGCTCATCTCCTGCGAGCGAGAGCGAGCAGGCATTAAGTCGATGTTCAACGATTGCGTTCACTAAGCCGGCCCGAATAGCTGGCGCTCGTAAATTTTCTTCCTATCTGGTTTTGAGGAAACTGAGTAGGTTGTCTCATCCATGAATCGGGCCGCTGATCAACCCGAACCAAACCCGCTCCGGGAAGGGCTTTCCACTCGCGCAGTGCCGCAGCCGTGCGCCATTGTGATCTTCGGCGCCACGGGCGATCTCACCCATCGCAAACTCATCCCCGCGCTGTATAACCTCGCGGCCGACGGTGAGCTGCCCGCCGGTGTCGCGATTGTCGGATTCGCTCGTCGCAACAAAAGTGATGACGAATTCCGGCGGGATCTCGAAGAGGCCACCCGCAAGTATTTCGCGGCAACCCGTGCGCGACGAAATTTGGAAGACGTTTGCGCAATCGATTTTTATCATCAGAGCGAGTTCGACGACGAGTCCGGTTACAAAAGCCTGGCCAAACGCCTCGATGAAATCGACAAAAACTACGGCACCGCGCGGCAATCGTCTTTTCTATTTTGCAGCCGCTCCAGATCCAGTTCGAACCGATCCTCAAGCATCTTGAAAGCCGCCGGGTTGAACGAAGACGTGCGAAGGAAGCTGGGCTCGCGTAATCGTCGAAAAACCGTTCGGCACCGATCTCGACTCAGCGCGCGAGCTCAATCGGATCGTCCGCAACGCTTTTACCGAAGAGCAAACCTATCGGATCGATCATTTCCTCGGCAAAGAAACGGCGCAGAACATTCTGGTCCTGCGGTTCTGCGAACGCGATTTTCGCGCCGCTCTGGAATACGGCGCTACGTCGATCATGTGCAGATCACGGCGGCGGAAACGCTCGGCGTCGAGGACTCGCGCGGGCTATTACGAACGCGCAGGCGCTTTGCGCGACATGGTGCAGAACCATCTGCTCCAGCTCCTTTGTCTTGTCGCGATGGAACCGCCCACGGATCTGGGCGCTGACAGCATTCGCGACGAAAAGGTAAAAGTGGTGCGATCGCTGCGTCGCTGGTCGCGCAATGAAGTCGCTGCCAATGTTGTGCGCGGGCAGTATGCCGAAGGCGCGATTCAACGGCGAACCGGTCGTCGGCTATCGCCAGGAACAAAACGTCAATCCGGATTCGCAAACCGAAACTTTCGTCGCGTTACGCTTGTTCATCGACAACTGGCGCTGGGCCGACGTGCCGGTTTACATGCGCGTCGGAAAACGGCTTCCGAAATCGGCAACGGACATTTCCATTCACTTCAAAAAGCGCCGGCGGTTCTGTTCAATAAGGATTTGAGCGACCTGAAATGTGCTCGTGATCCGGATTCAGCCCGACGAAGGAATCTCGTTGCGGATTCATGCCAAGGTGCCCGGCACGAGCTTTCGCATCGAGCCGGTGAAAATGGATTTCCATTACGGGACGTCTTTCGGCAAAGCCAGCCCGGAAGCTTACGAACGTTTGCTGCTCGATGCGATGAGCGGCGACGCCACGCTGTTTGCGCGCGCGCGACGAGGTCGAGGAAGCCTGGGCGTTCATCGATCCCGATCGAAGAGGCGTGGCACGCGAAAAGGATGCGCCCGAATTGTTTTTTATCCTGCCGGATCGTGGGGACCGGAGGCAGCGGATGATCTGCTCGCGCGCGATGGCCGGGCATGGAGGAGACTCTGAGCGATGCCTACGGTAACTGAAACTTATTCGCCCGGGCGTTCCGGCCGAGATCAGCAGGATCGACCAGCGAGCTGAAGAAACTTTGGCAGGAAGGCGAAGGCGCAATGACGCGCGCCTCGCTTATGAATCTTGCCGTTTACAGCGAAGAATCGGGCTCACTGAACAGCAATACGCAGTTGATGGCGAAAATTACCGAGAACCACGCCTGTCGTGCAATCGTCATCGAAGCCGATTGCAGAGCGAAAGAAAACAGCGTTGACGCGTGGATCAGCGCTCATTGTCACGTGAGTCGCGTCGGGAGCAAGCAAGTCTGCTCCGAACAAATTTCATTCTTACTCAAAGGCGGTTCATGCACTCTTGCTCCCGAACATAGTTTTCTCGCACCTCGATTCAGATCTGCCGTTCTATCTCTGGTGGCAGGAGGAATTCCGTGAGCCGATGGATCCGCAACTTTGGGCGTGGGTTGATCGCGTGATCTACGACAGCCACGGTTGGAAGATTTTCGCGCGCAAATGCGCTTGGTGGAGTCCGCAGAACAGGAAGCAAAACAGCGCATCGTGTTCTGCGACTTAAATTGGACGCGCTTGGATAATGTGCGCTTCGCGCTGGCGCAATTCTTCGATCATCCTGCGTCGCATCATCATTTTGCCGAAATCAGGAGCCTCCGAGTCGACTTCGCCTCCGGCTTCCGATCAACGGCTGTTCTCTTCGCAGGATGGCTTGCGGCGCAATTGAACTGGCGCGCTGAGAAAGCGAAATCGTCGCACGAGTTGCGCTTCATCGGCCCATCCGGTCGCAAGATCGATATCGAACTGCGCGAGCGCGACGGCGCACCGATTCACGAAGTCGCGTTGACGACGGCCGAGGTAGAATTTCTGGTGACCCATGCCGAGTGTGGCGATCTCCTGGAAGTTTCACGCGCAAAGCCCGGTGAAAAAGCGCATGCCTCAGCTAATGCCCGCGGGAAAAATGATCCGGTGAGCCTGATGAGCGAAGAGCTAATGCGCGGCGGGCCGCACGACGTTTACTTGCGCGCGGTGAATTGCGTTCGGGAGCTGTTGTAAGTGAGGCAATTCGTTGGGCGGGCTTTTGTCATTCCGACCTGAGTGGAGGAATCTGCGCTTCGAAGGCGAATAGTGATCCCGCAGTGGCGGTGAGACTTCGCTCGACATGATCACCACGCCGAGTCAATGCTCCGTAGTATCGACGATCGCGCACAAATCGCGCACATTTTCTCAATCGAGAACAGCTCCTGCGCGCGCTGGTAGCCGGCTTCGCCAAGTTTTTGCGCCAACGAACGATCATCAATTACTTTTCGATCGCGCTGGCGGAGTCCACTGCGTCGCCTGGTCGCACGAGAAAACCTGTTTCGTTTTGAACAACCATTTCTGGAATGCCGCCGATGCCGGTCAGAGACGACCGGTAATCCGGTCGCCATCGCTTCCATGATCACCGTGGGAAGATTGTCCATCCCGCCCTGCGGCGTCGACCACGCTTGGCAGCACGAAACGCTCGCCGCGACGAGACGCTGCCGGACCTCCCCGCTGCGGTTTGGCGCCAGACAGTACGACGCGATCCTGCAGATTCAGTTGGTCGATTTGCACCCGCAATTCGTTTTCGAGCGGGCCTTCACCAATGATTTCGCATTGGAATGATTTTGCGCTCTCTGCGAGCAATCCGCAGGCGCGAATCAAATCGGCGAATCCCTTTTTGCGATCAAACGACCAACCGCAATGATCAGCGGTGGAGTAAAGAAAAATCCGTGCGTCCGAATTCGGCGAGATTCAGGCCGTTGTAAATGCGATGAACGCGATCGGCGCGTTCTGGAAATCGTTCTCGCAAAAATTGCTCGGCATAATCGGTCTCGGTAACAATCACGCGCGACGTATCGACGAGCTTATCAAGTCCAATCTCGAAATCTCGTGGCGCAAAAATGTCATTGGCGTGCGCGGTAAAACTAAATGTGATTGAAAAGAATTTGTGGATCAGAAAGCCGTGCGCGCTGCCATTCCCGCGAAGTGCGCGTGGACATGGCGAATCCCCATCTGTTGCAGGCGCAACCCGACGTAGACAGCCTGATAAAGCCGAAGGAAATCTGTCCGCCGTCCCCCATTCATCGAGCGCGGCGACAATTCCTGACGTGACATTTCCTTTTCTCGAAGCCCGGCGCACATCATCTAACAATTCCTTTTCCTCGGGCAGATAATGCACGCATTTGACAATGCGCGTGTCCCAATCCTGCGATGGTTCGTCTTTTGGATTTCGAATGGAGAAAATCGGCGGCGTGATGTCCTGCCGATCAAGCTCCGCAACTTCCCGGTAGCAGAACGTCTGTCCGAATGACGGGAAACGTTCGAACAGATAAGCGAAGTGCGTCATCGAAAAATGACGAAGTGGTTTTAACCACGAATGAACACCAATAGACACGAATCTATTGGCAAACTCGTTTGTGTGACCTCGATCTTCATTTGTGTTAATTCATTGTCCATTCGTGGTTGATCCCGCTTTACCGGAATCGGCTTCCCGAATTCATCGACGGCGACGAGCGTAAAGACGCCGTGTGTGACGCGACGCTTCTCGCCCGTCATGTGTCGCGTTACCCATACCTCCACCGGAATGGTCATCGACGTCCGCCCGATTTTCTCTACTCGCGCATAACAGCTGACGGTATCCCCTACCCGCACAGGTTCGAGAAGCGACATCCCTTCCATCGCCACAGTGACGACGCGGGCTTGCGCGGTTTTCGCCGCGGAGAATTCCGCTGCCGAGGTCCATTTGCGAGGTCAACCAGCCGCCGAAAATATCGCCGTTCGCATTCGTATCCTTCGGCATGGCAATCCGTTTGAATCACCAGCTCGCCTCTTGGTTCGTTCGGGCATTTGCGCGGAGAATACCACAACGTGCAACTGCGATGCGCCCGCGACACGAGTGCGAGCTTCTTTGACCCGGAGCATCTCGAATTTGCTTGACGTGCTCCCAGATAACGTGACTGGATTGAAGCCGGAGGAGCCCATGAGAGCAGCTTGGGCGAGAATCGTTTTGGCCGGTGGCGCTTGATCGCGTCGATCTTGCTGACCGCTTCTCCCAGCCATCGCTTTCTCCCAGGGCCGTCCGGACATCATCTGGGCCAGCGGGCGGCCATAGCGACTCTCGTCAATTCCGTCGCTTACTCGCCTGATGGCCAGTTGCTCGTCTCCGGAAGCAGTGATCGAACGATCAAGCTCTGGCGGCGCGACGGAACTTTCATCCAGAGCCTGGCGATTCCGTACGATTCTAATGGCCAGTTGACCGATGTTCGCTCAGTCGCAATCTCTCCTGACGGCATTCTGATCGCTGCGGGAGTCGAGCAATACAATGCCAGCTCACTAGACAGAATTCGGCGCCGTTCAGATCTGGAGGATCTCCGATGGGCAGCTGGTGCGAAACTTCACTGGATTACGGCGCGGTGGTGAACTCCGTTGCCTTTTCGCCCGAACGGACGGTATATGGCCAGTGGAAGCGGCGATCAGATCGGTGAAGGTCTGGCGCCTGGCGGATCGGTGCGGTTGCGAGCAGTCGTTTCGATCATGCGCAGCGCGGTAAATTCGGTCGTGTTCTCTCGAACGGCCAATGCGGCTTGCCAGCGGCGAGCGATGACGATACCGCCAAACTCTATCGAACCTCAGATTAGGGGATTGGTGCGAACATTCACCGGAGCCATACGAACGGCGTTCTATCCGGTCGCCTTCTCGCATGACAGCAAACGTCTGGCGACCGGTAGCTGGGGACCGGCACCGTCCGGATTTGGAATGTTGCAAACGCAAGCCTGCCGTTGTCGCTAATGCATGGCAGCAATGTTTGCCTGTGTCGCCTTCTGCGCCTGACGGGAAGATCTGCTGGCGTCGGGTGCCAGTGATCATAGCATCAAGCTTTGGGACCCGAAGCGAGGCGTGCTAGTGAATACATTGCTCGGCGCACAGCGCTCCGGTGCTTACGCTCGCGTTTACGCCTGACAGCCAGATACTCGCCTCTGGAAGTTGGTATCCGGAGTTCGCGATCAAAGTCTGGGGCCCGCGATCCCAGCCGCCTTAATCAATTGCTGTTCACGGTCACCAACCATTCGAGTTCGATCAACGAGTTGATATTCACGCCTAACAATAAATTGATCAGCGGCGCGGACACGACGGCGCGGTTTTGGGAACGGATTGAACGGCCGATTTTGAGAATCGATTAACGCTGCGACCTCTGTGACGAGCATGGCCGTCTCGCCGGATGGCCAACTGATCGCGCTGCCCGGCGCCAATCACACGGTCAAAATCTATCGACACAGCTGACGGCACGCTTGTGCAGACGTTGGTGGGTCCACGCAAGACATCTACAGGTCTCGCCTTCTCGCACGATGGGAGCCTTTTGGCGTCCGGCGCTTTCTTCGATGGGAGCAACGATGTAATCAAATTGTGGAACGTCTCAAATTGGACGCTCGTGCGGGACCTGTCCGGGCCAGTCTCTTTTGGGCCATTCGTTGCCATCAATTTCTCAGCCGACGACGCGCTGATCTCGGCGAGTTGCGAAGGCGTACCACGCAGTGTGGCATGTTTCCGACGGCAACTTCATTCGCACGTTTACCCCCGGTGGATTGACTCGATTCTCTCCGGACGGAACGCTTCTTGTCGTCGGCACAAATCCTATTCGCGTTTATCGCACTTCGGACTGGGTGCAGGTCGCTAGCTTGTCAGATCAGAACCAGGCTCTCGCCTTTACACCCGACAGTCATTACCTGGCTGCGGGCGGGGCGTAGCCAAATTCAATTTTGGCGAGTTTCCGATTGGACGTTGCAGCTCTTTTACGACCAGGGAGCTGGGTTACAACGGGTTCGGCGTGACCTCGCTCGCATTCTCAGCCAGATGCGAGGCCGCTTCGCCTATGGGCGAATGGACGCTGTCGTAGCGGTTGCAACGAATCCATTCCCTCTCAGCGGGCGGCCGCACGCTCTCATTACAGATCGGCATGCAATCGCCGTAGCTGTAGAAGCGATAGCGTTCGCGAATCGCTTCTTCGTAGCGCGCAGCAGAAATTCACGACCTGCAAACGCGCTCACCAGCATCAGCAAAGTCGAGCGCGGCAGATGAAAATTCGTCAGCAGAACATCGACCGCCCGGAAATGATAAGGCGGATAAATGAAAAGGTCTGTCGCGCCTTCTCGGCGCGAGCAATTTCGCCGCCTGCGCCGATGTGCCGATTCCAGCGTGCGCACCGTTGTCGTTCCAACCGGCGATGATTCGGCGCGCATTGTTGATCTTGTTTGCGGCTTCTGGCGAAATGCAAAAACGCTCCGCATGCATGCGATGCTCGGTGATGTTATCCGATCGCACCGGCAGAAATGTTCCCGGTCCGACGTGCAGCGTCACGAACGTGTGCGGAATTTCGCCTAGAATTTCCGGCGTGAAGTGAAGACCGGCCGTGGGCGCGGCGATGGCGCCAGCCGCATCGCGCAAAAACGGTCTGATAACGCGCCGCGTCCTCTGTCATCGCTCGCGCGGTTGATATGAGGCGGCAGCGGCATGGAGCCGCCGGCATAAAGATCGACATCTTTGTCCAAGGCGACGATGCGCTCGCCGGCATCTGTGATCTCCTCAACGCGCAAAGTGATGTTGTCGATCTTTGCCGTCGCGCCAACGCGCATTTTGCGTCCCGGCTTGACCAGACATTTCCAACGATTTGGGCCAAGGCGTTCGAGAAACAGAAATTCGACCGCGCCGTCATCCGACAATCGGCGCGCTGGAAGAACGCGCGTGTCATTTAACACAAGCAGGTCGCCCGCCCCCAGAAACGTTTTCAATTCGCGAAACTGGCGATGTTCGATTGCGTGCCGGGCGCGATACAGCACCATCATTCGAGAATCGGCACGGCGCTCCAGCGGACGCTGCGCAATGAGTTCCCGCGGCAGATCATAGGCGTAATCGCTTAGCTCGCACTGCTATCGTGATCAACACCGGACTTCAGGCCGGTGCCTCACGCGCTCACACGAAGCAAGCCTCGTTTCAACGGCTTCCCATACAGCGCAAGCCGTTGAAACGGCTGGTGTCCATCACGGTGACTTCACCGGCCTGAAGTCCGGTGTTAATAAAAGGCGGGGAAAAAATTTGCATCGCGCGCAAAATTTTGCACGATCGCTGCAGATGACAGAACCAGCTCTCGATTTGGTCATCGCAGCGCTGGAGAGAATTCGAGACTCAACCGATCGCGCGCCATGCGCATCGAAGACTGTGCTCGCGCAATTACGCACCGTTTCTCCTGTAGTTGTTTCCCGCCTGCCACGCCGAAGTCCAACGAAGGCGGGCGGGAACGTCTGCGTCGCCCACGGGGCGACGGCTACAGGCGTTGCCGAGCAAAGCAGAATTGCTTGAGCCGATTCGCGAACGCGTGTGCGTTTGCACGAAATGCCCGCATCTCGCCTGCTCACGCACACAGACCGTTTTCGGCGTAGGAAATCCTGACGCGGACCTAATGTTCATCGGCGAAGCGCCCGGCGTGGATGAGGATCAACAGGGGGAACCATTTGTCGGACGCGCCGGACAATTGCTGACGAAAATCATCAAGGCGATGAACTTCGCCCGCGAAGACGTTTACATCGCGAACATCCTTAAGTGCCGGCCGGATATGCCGTCAGGAAGTTTTGGAAATCGCGCGCCAACGCCCGTAGAGATGCAAACCTGCCGACCATATCTGGTCGAGCAGATCGACGATCATCCAACCCAAAGTCTTGGTCGCGCTTGGCGCGGTTGCGGTGGAAGGCTTGCTTGAATGCGAGGGACAATGCGCGAACTGCGCGGGCGCTGGCACGCTTACAACGGCATCCCGCTTATGATAACGTATCATCCCGCTTACTTGCTCCGGAACCAGGCGCCTTCGGAAAAACGCAAGGTTTGGGAAGACATGCTCAAGTGCTGGAGCGACTCGAACAGCCGATCACCGAGCGGCAGCGAAATTATTTTTGTGAGAACTATTTGTATCTAGCGCCAACGGCGCGGCAGATTCATCGGTTAGCCTGGGGCAGCGCCCCAGGGTTGATGGACAAAAAACGCCAGCGCTGAAGGCACGATTCAGTGCGGGCGTATTTCGCTCCATTATTGGCGCGTCGCTTATTTCAACGAGCGGTTGCAACGCGGATATGTTTGAAATTAGCAACTATCCCCTGGTTTGAAACGCGCTTTCAGCGCTTGCCTTGCACCGCGATCTGGATTCCTGGGGCGATGCCCCGAGGCTCGCAATGAGACGGCGCCGTTGGCGCTAGATACATGCGATGCTCGCGCTGTCTTTTGCTTCGCACGCTTCCAAATCGCGTCGATCGATTTGCGCGACGCTAATGTGATGGCCAGCGACAAAATCATCGCACGGACTTCGCGGCGCGGAACTTTTACTGTGCGCTGCAACGCTCTTACTCCAGCCTGATCTAAGAGCGCAAGTGTGCACGCACCGATCAATGCTGGCAGAACCGTTGCAGCACGCACGCGCCGGTTTTCAATCGCGCGCGAGTATTGCATCCCGCATTCGAGCCCCGCCTTTGCTTTCTCCAGCCACGTTCGGTAAATCGGCTGAAAGCGTTCTGGTTCGGAGAGAATCTGCGATGCGGCCAGATGCGCCGCGTTCAATTCGTATTCCGGGAAATAACATCTGCCCGCTCGGAGGTCGGAGCCGGCATCGCGTAGCACATTGATCAACTGAAGCGCCATGCCGTAGCGTTTACCGAGCGCCAGCATCTCGTCTTCGCTCAGCCTCGCGAAATTCTGAACATGGCGAAAACAGAGTCGCGTCCAAAATTCACCGACACAACCAGCAACCAGATAGGTGTACTCATCCAAATCGGCAGCTGTCCCGAGCGCACGGATTTCTTGCGGATTATCGAATCGCTCCAGATCGAGCATCTGGCCGTGAGTGATTTTCTCGAGCACGCTGCGAATGTCGTTGCGATCGGCCTGCTCCATCTGACTGAGGCAACTAAGAAAACCCGGCAATGACTCGAGCAGTTGCCGTTCGCTCGTTTTCTGCTGTAGCGGGACAAATGCTGCGATCAGATCGACAACGACATCGCGCGAAGCTTTGCCCTGAATTCCATCCGACAGGATCTTCAGCGTTTCGATTCGCACCGGCACAGAGATTCCCTGTGTGTCGGCAACGCTGTCGGTTGCTCGCGCAAGCAGATACGCCAGCGCAATCGGTTCGCGTAATTGCGCCGGTTAAGAATCGAATCGAAAGGTAAAATGAACGCGAGACCGAGCGTAGAATTGCTGTCCGTAACGTCTGGGATAGAACGTGCGCTCATGATGTTTTGCTTTCGCAAGCGAAATTGGCTCCGGCAATCAGTTTAGTTGGCCAATTTTCTTGCGCGTTCTTCGGACGGATCGCGCGACATCTCGCAACAACTGCTGTGTGTGTTCGCCTCTCCCTTCCCAAGGGAGAGGGTAAGGTGAGGAGTTCTGCGTAGTGAGTAGTTGACAAATCCCCTCACCTCAATCCTCTCCCCTCCGAAGGGAGAGGCGGAAATCTTTAGCGCCGGATACATTGCGAGAGTTGCCGCGCGCAGCGCATGAGTAACTAAGCCGATGACCTTTGTGAACCTGCATAGTTGAATTTCGACAAGAGACATTGGGTATTCGTGCGTCATCGTCCGATATTTTTTAACTCGATCCGATTGGGCGCTGAGTTACCGAGTCCGAGCTGACCTGCATAGTCGATGTAGGCCGCAATTGGGCCGATCGGACGCAGATTCGTGCGCACGCGCCATTCTTCCAGACGCTTCAATGCAATGGCGTCTAAAGCCACTGGGTCCTTGCTTGCATACAGCGTCGCATGATGTATCGCGTAGTTCGGCTGCGGCTGCGGGCCGCCTGCATATTGCGCAATCAGTCCATCCATCAAATTGAAAACGACTTTCTTCGCAATAAGTGGATTAGCATAAATTTCTGCAAGACTTTCCGCCCCAAACCGGGAGCCTTGCGCAAAACGACGCCAGTTATCGATGTTCGGAATCGTCATGTTGTACATGCAACCGGCGATTCCATTGGTCTCACTGATACTCATCACCGGAACGTTGATGATCTTGGTAACTTCGGTCGCAAGGATCTTCGAAAAGTGACTTACATTGCTGGTGTTCTCAGTATCCGAGAGAACAGTCATTTTTCCTACGTCACCGACATAATCGAAATCGCCCCAAACCAGTTTCCCAATCAAAGGCGCCGACAGGACGGCTTTGGGATCATATCCGTCGCGCGGGGCGGTTGCCTGGAGCTGGTAACCATCAATTCCCGGCCGATAACCTGCTCCTTTGATTCCACCGAGAGACCGGTCCCAGACAATTATGCTGCTGCGAGAATGACCTGCTGCGACGAGCCCATCGACGATCGCATTCACGATATCGTGGTGCGTGGTGAAAAGGTCGCCGCCCGCTGCACAGATTTTAATTCCGATCGTGTCGTCTGGGGAAACGAGCGACGCCCACGCTTTTGCTACGTCAGACTGTCCGGTCACGGCGAGAACCAAGCCGGTTCACCATCTCGCGGACGACGCGCGGGTTCGTTTTGTAATCTTTGATTGAGCCGGGATCATGCACAGCATACACAATCGAAGGTGTTGGCGCGGTCTGGGGTGATTGCGCTAGCCCGGACGTAATGGCGCAAAACAGAACGAGGGCTAAGTTTCGCAGGTTTGTCATGTCGAGCGAAGTCTCCCACTGCTGCGGGATCAATGTTTCCAGCCAGAGATTCCTCGACTCCGCTCGGAATGACAACACAGTCTGACGGATTTTATGAGTAACAGCGGGAATCACAACTCTGGCACCGTAGCTCCGAAAGCGTTCGGGGTGCCGGCTGCGGAGTTGCACGTCAATGAAGGCGACACGCCTGCCACTACAAGTCCAATCCGTCATCTGTACGTCCACATTCCCTTCTGCGCGCGTATCTGCCCCTACTGCGCGTTCTACAAGGATCTGCTCGATCGCTCGCAGACGTGGCGATTTTGTGAAGCGATCTTGCGCGAGCTGGAACCATATCAAGATGAGGCGATCCCCCTGGCTCCCCGAAAGTCGCCGTGGCGACCGAAGGCGGCAGATCGTCCAGGCGGACTAGAGACCGCCGCTTCTTGATCCTTCCATCAACGATTTATTTCGGCGGTGGCACACCAACGGCGCTCACTATCGCGCAACTGGAACTGCTGCTGCGCGGATTTCGTGAGCGGCTCGATCTCTCACGTTCTTAGAGTGGACAATCGAGGCGAATCCCGGCAGCGTTTCCGCCCGAAAAGCCGACCTTCTGAAAAATTCGGCGTTAACCGAATCAGTCTCGGTATGCAGTCTTGGGACGACCACTTGCTGAAATTGCTCGGACGCGAGCACAACGCGCGACAAGCAGAAGAATCATTTGATCTTATGCGCGCAGCCGGATTCACAAACATCAATGTCGATCTCATGTTCGGATTGCCAGGCCAGACAATCGAGCAGTGGAGATCGACTCTGGAGAAAACCATCGCTCTTCAGCCTGATCATATTTCGGCTACTGCCTCACTTACGAGGAGGACACCTGAGTTCTTTCTGCGACACGCGCGTGGCGAATTTCAGCAGGACGCAGACGCTGACTCTGAGTTTTTCGAAATTGCCGATGGCGATCCTCGAGCACGCCGGCTACGAACATTACGAAATCTCGAACTATGCGCGTCCCGCGTTTTCGTCAGTTCACAACCGCGCCTACTGGCTCGGCAAAGATTATCTGGGCATCGGCCCAAGCGCGGTTTCGACTGTCGGTATGCGGCGCTGGCAGAATGTCCTGCGGATTATCGCAGCTACATCGATCGCGTTCTCTCTGGTCAATCACCAGTTGCATCCATCGAAGATCTGACGAGTGAAATGAAACGCACTGAGCGAATCGCATTGTCGCTGCGCACGCGCGACGGAGTTTCTGCTTCTGGAGCTGAGACATTCCGCGCGACAAACCAACGAATTTATTGCGCTCGGGCTACTTCGAGAATCCGACGGTAATTTCGTGCTAACTCGAAAAAGGCAAACCGCTTGCGGATTCCGTTGTCGAAGCGCTGGTATAGGCGCGATTGTGGGCGTTCTGCTTGTCTGCACCTCGCCGCGTGTTTAGCGCCAAAGGCGCTTTCTTAATCGGAAGCCTCGGGGCATCGCCCCCAGGGAAATTGGAATCACACGGGAATAAAGCGCTGAAGACGCCACTCAACGATTTAGTGATTCGCTCAGCGCTGGGCCCTTCTCTTCATTAACCCGGGGCGCTGCCCCAGGCTCACTGTGATTTTGCGCCTGTGGCGCTGAACGTTTCGTACAGGCCGAAACGTGGACAAATGTGCCGGATTCTTTTGGCTGTAGCGTGCGCTGTCCTCAGCGCACTGGAAGCTCGCGCAGCTGACTGGGAATCCGCTGAGGACAGCGGACTGCAACACTTGTCTTCGCTCGTCGGTTTGAGGTCGAAGACCTCGTTGAACATCTATCCGGATCCGCCTACAGATGCCGATTAATAGAATTCTGAATCGGAGCTGTAACCGGAATCGCCGCGAATGGAACGGAGACGGCGCGGCTGCCCCATCTCGGATTCGGGCCGATTGATCTGTCCCAGCGTGATTTTCACGAGCCACGGCGCCGCCGCCAAAGCACCAATCGCAACGAGCGCAATCGCTGCCACCTGGCGAATCGAGGGTTTGATTTTATCGGCCACCAACATGCCCAGGCCAAGACCAATAGCGGTGCGCGTGACGACAAGCAGCGGATCAACGGGAAGCTGTTCGGAAGTTTTTGAAATGGATATGGGGAAAGACATCGCCTACCATATACGTCGCGTTTTGGGAAAAAGAAACGGCAATTTTCGCGACCACGAAAGATCCTCCCATTCTTCATCGACAATGCCCGCTCCGATCTACGCCCTCGTCCTCGCCGGTGGCAGCGGTGAACGTTTTTGGCCTTTGAGTCAGGCGGGCGCGCCCCAAACAACTGCTGCGCCTGGTCTCGAACAAAACTCTGCTCGAAGAAACTTTGGCGCGGCTTGAAGATCTTGTTCCTCCAGAGCGCATTCTAATCCTGACGAACACAGAACAGGAAAGCGCAGTTCGCAAACTGCTCGGCAATTTCCCAAAAGAGAACATCGTAGCGCGAGCCAGCCAAACGCGATACCGCTGCTGCGGTCGCGCTCGGCACCGGCTGGGTGGCGGCTCGCGATCACGCAGCCATCATGCTTGTTCTCCCGCCGATCACTGTGATTGCAAACCGAGCAGCCTTTCAGGAAACCCTCGCCCTGGCTGCCGATGCCGCCGAGGAGACAGGCGAGCTTGTCACCATCGGCATCAAGCCAACCTGGGCCTGCCCCGGTTTCGGATACATCGAGCAAGGCAAGCCGGTCCGTTTGCGCAAGCGTCCCGACAATGATGCGGTCCATCGGGTCCTTGCGCTTTCGCGAAAAGCCCAACCTCGATCTGGCTGAATCGTTTTTGCGAAAGGGAAATTTTCGGTGGAACGCGGGGATGTTCGTTTGGTCGGTGCCCACAGTGCTTCGCGAATTCAACCGTCAGGCGCCAGAGTTGGCTGATTTCATTTCCGCAGCTTAGGGCTCCGGAAAATTTCGAGAAAGCTTTGCGTGAGCGCTTCAGCAAACTGCCGCGCATCTCATTCGATTACGCGATCATGGAAAAGGCCGATCGCGTCCTCGTGGTAGAGGCGCAGCTTCGACTGGGACGACATCGGAAGTTGGAGAGCAGTGGCGAATTACTTTCAGAAAGACAAACAGGGAAATGCTGCGAACCGCGCCATTACCGCGCTCGATTCCAGCAATAACATCGTTTTCGAGGAAGACGGCACAAGTGTCGCGCTGCTTGGAGTCCATGACCTGATTGTCGTGCGAACGCAAGATGCACTGTTGATCTGTCACCGACACGAAGCTGAAAGGATCAAGGACCTGATCGGCAAAATTCCGCCCGAACTGCAATAAGTTCGATTCGACGCGCCCGGCCTGTCCGCCGGTAGCCTCGGCGGAGGCGGGCGGTCGCGCCCTACCGAGTATATGAATCCAATCTTGGCTCTCGATTTTGGGCGTGCGCGTATCGGCGCGGCGATCTCTGATGAGTTGCAGCTGCTAGCGCACCCGCTCGAAACCATTCCTGCGAACGAACAGGCGCTCTCGCGCGTCGCAGAGATCGTGCGCGAAAAAAGTTGATCACGTTGTCGCTGGGGTTACCCAAACAGATGGACGGTCAGCTTGGTTCGGCTGCGACCGAAGTCCTCCAGTTTGTAGAAAAGCTGCGCGCAATTCTGCCGTGCCCGGTTGTCACTTGGGATGAACGCCTGACCACCGTGGCAGCGCATCGCGCACTGCGCGACGCAGGCAAGAAGACGCGGCAGACGCGCGGCTACGTCGATCAAGTTGCGGCTCAAATGATCTTGCAAAGCTATCTGGACCGGCGCGCGCAGAAGGCGGCAAGCAGGACGTGATCAGTGACTGTTAGAGGGTGATCAGCGATACTTGAAGACACTCGGAGCGATGCGAAGACGCATCGCACTCCCGAGGCACTTTCGTGCGAAATCCATGGAAGACTGTTGCATTTCGTCCTGCGCAGAACTTTGAGTGCGCACGCGTCCTCGCGATCGCTTTGGCATCGTGTCACTGTGGTGTGCGAATCAGCATAGCATCGCCATGGCGCGAAGGCTAAAAATGATAGTCGCTTATGACGGCGCGCCGTTCGCCGGCTGGCAGAGTCAATCTCATCGCAACACGATCCAGGATCATCTCGAGCACGCCTTTAAGCGCGTCGCCGGCAGGCCCGTGCGTGTTCACGGAGCCGGACGCACGGATGCAGGCGTTCATGCACTCGCGCAATGCGCGCACGTCGATGTTGATAAAGCTTTGGCACCCGCGCGTTGGATCGAAGCGCTCAATGCGTTACTGCCTCCAGCAATACGCGTGATGCGCTGCCGATATGTGTCGAACGAGTTTCACGCGCGAATTTCGGCTAAGGGAAAAATCTATCGCTACAGAATCTGGTCAGCGCCTGTTTTACCGCCGTTTCGAATACCGTCGTGCCTGGCACATTGCGCGCCCGCTCGATCTCAATGTTTTGAAGAGGGCAGCAAAGCATTTCGCCGGCACGCATGATTTTGCCGGCTTCGCTGCCAATCGCGGCAAAACAGAGGAAAGCACAATCCGCACAATTCATTCTGTGCGCGTCCGGCGAAAAGGTCCCTGCGTGACAATCGAATTCGATGGCGACGGTTTCTCTACAAGATGGTGCGATTAATGGTCGGTTCGCTTGTGAAATGCGCGCTCGGCAAAATGAAGATCGAGGAGATCGCTGCGCGGGTGCACTCGGCCCAGGTCGAGTCAACTCGTTTTGCCGCGCCGGCTGAAGGACTATTTCTCGTTCGGGTGCGCTATTGAGTCTTGAAGCTATGCGCTGATGCGTTGTCGCTGTCCTTCGTTTCGATGCGCCCCGACACGGCGGCCTCTACGAGGCCGTGACCAGTCCACCCAGTAAGCCAAGCGAAGCGCCGACCAGCGTTTCCAACAGGTCATGGCGCCCCAGATAAAGCCGCGACCAGAAGACGAGAAAGGCCAGCGCGAAAGCAATCGCGCCCACGACCGGATGGACCACAAATAGAATGATCGCGCTGTAAAAGCGAAAAGCGCGTGCAAGGACAGCTTGATTCGAAAATTGACCAGCGCGGCCACAAGCAGCAGAAACAACGTCACCACGGCCCCGCGCAATGCCATAGCCGGCGCGCGCAATAGCCAAAGCGCAATCACAGCCATCGCCGAAATTGAAATCGCGCGTGGATAAAATCGGACACGTTCTGAGCGAATGGAAACATCTGCGTCACTCCATCGGCCTGTTCGGGCCCCCCAAAAGTAAAAATGCCATCGGCAGAATTAGCGTCACCAACAAAGTCAGCAAAAGCGCGAGCCCGGCGCGGTTAGCCAGGCGCAAGATGATGATAATGGCGACGGACAGGCTAATGAAAACCAACGGATGCCCGATCCAGGAAACACATCGCGCAAGGACAACAACCGGCTTGAGGTCGGTCTTTCCACTACTCACTTGTCACTTCCAATGATTCGTCCGCTTACTTCGCCGAAACCAACTCGATAACCGTCGCCCTGGCACCAGCCGGTGATGGTTAGTGTGTCGCCATCTTCGAGCCATTTGCGGGTTTCGCCGTTTGGCAACTTGAGCGGGTTCGCACCGCGCCAGGTCAATTCCAGCATGCAGCCGCGGGATTCTTCAGTCGCACCGCTGATCGTTCCGCTCGCAAGCAAATCGCCGGGTTCGAGATTACAACCGTTCACGGTGTGATGGGCAAGTTGTTGCGCGATGCTCCAGTAAAGATTTTGAAAATTTGTGCGCGTGATAATGTGCGGCGCGTCCATCGACGAAGTTTGCAGGCTGGCTTCAAGATGAATATCGAACGTGAAATCATTTTTGCCGCGCAAATACGGCAGTGGCTCAGGGTCCTGCGGCGGCAAAGGCTTCCTGAATGGTTCGAGCGCCTCCAGCGTGACAACCCACGGCGAAATGCTGGTGCAAAAGTTCTTCGCCAGAAACGGACCGAGCGGCTGATATTCCCATGCCTGAATATCGCGCGCGCTCCAGTCATTCATCAGCACAAGGCCGAAGATGTGATCGATCGCGCGATTGATCGGCACCGGCTCGCCTAACGAATTGCCTGGACCGATCAGGAACGCCATTTCCAATTCGTAATCGAGGCTTTTGGTCGGACCGAAAACCGGAGCCGAAGCGTCGGGCGGCTTGGTCTGGCCGCTTGGACGACGCACGTCAGTCCCGCTGACGACAATCGAGCTGGCGCGTCCGTGATACGCCACCGGCAACCATTTCCAGTTCGGCATTAGCGCGTTCTCCGGGCCGCGCAGCATCGTGCCGACGTTGTGCGCGTGATGATACGACGAATAGAAATCGGTGTAATTGCCGATGCGCGCTCGGCAGTTTCATCGTGACGTCCTTTGTGCGTGAAAAACTCTTTTCGCGCAGCCGGTCGTCATCGCGCAAAGTCGCTGTCTCAGCCGACAGAAGATGTTGAAGGATCTCGCGCGTCTTGCGCCACGCTGGTCGGCCCAGCGCAAGAAATGAATTCAGCGAATCCTCTGAAAACACCCTTCGGTCCTGAAACTCTGGCGAGCGAAAATGACCGAGCTCTTCGAGAATCGAAAGATCCACAATCAAATCCCCGATGGCAACGCCCACGCGAGGTTTGTCCTCGTCTCGGTTCGAAAGACGCCGAATGGAAGATTTTGAATCGGAAAATGCGAATCCGGTGAAACTTCGATGAAACTGCGCAGAGACGAATTCATGGATCCTTATCTTAAACAGAAGGAAACGAAGGCAACACGAAGAGTTTTGTGATCTTGTCTTCGAGTTAGTCTTCTGTCCTTCGTGAAAATCAAAGAAGCTCCGAGTGCGCGCAAATCCTCGCGCGGTTCATCAAAGCTGCAGCTGCCGAACGACGTCACGAATTTCCGCCGATATTTCAGCCGTTCGATGTCGATCTTCCATTCGCGCCACGCGAAAAGATCGTCAGTAAACGAAAACGAATCTGGATTTTCATCTTCCAGCATGATCGAGGTTTGATGCGCATCCCACCGGTGCTCCGCTGCGAGCACCGCGGCGCCGAGCACATTAAGAAATCCGTGCATCTTTGTTTTCACTTCATCGCGAAATTGACGGATGGGATGATGCAGACCCGCCGTAAACTTGATCGGGAGTTGATGCGTGGCCGGCGTCACCGAGCGCTCCGACAATCTGCGCGGACGTAGGAAATGCATCAGCTGTCACTCCGCCGGTGCGCAATTTGTAACCGAAGGTCGCCACGTCGGCATCGGAGTTATGTTCGGCCAGCAACGCGATGATTTGCTCGGCTCGTTCCGGAGGCGCTTCCCAGAAAACGGGCAAATCAACGACGATTGACCTCGCCTCGTCTAGTAATCCAAGATCGACATCGGGCGGCAAAAGCATCTCCAGATGACTGATCGACACGAGATCGACATTGCTCGACAACGAACGAATCGCCGCGTCTGCTTCATCGAGCGCATCAAGAAAATCTATCCGCATTCGCAGTTTGGGTCCGAGCGCAGCCACGCGGAGCGGATGCGAAGGATCGAATTGCGAAAGCGATTGCCTGGCCGCATCGAATTGTTCAACGGGAAGCACGAATGCGCCGAGCATCCAACTGTCGCCCGAACGGACATACTGGGCTTGATTTTGCAGGGCCGGCTCGAGCGCAAGACTGCAAGGCGGAAACATTCCCGCATAATCAATGGACTTCGTGAGCAGAGCCTGAAGTGAAGCGGCTGGCATGATGCGAAGCGACACCGTGCGTTTCCTGCCTTGGGAGGTCAAATCGTTGGTTGCTAATATTTTATGACAAGACTCGACTTTCTTCCCGGAATGCTGTAGAAACTCGCCTTCAATGGCGACCACAGAGTCGACTTCAGGCTTTGACTTGATAGTGTGCGCGTGCGGAGAACAGGAATATACGGCACGCGACGCAATCGATGCAGCCATTTTCAGAGGCGAGTTGGGGATAAAGTGGAAAGAATTTCTCGATGAAGTCGAAGCGGAAAAACGCGCGGATGAGCTAGACTTGGATTTGGACGAGTCCGCAATTTCCAGTGCGGCAGAAGCTTTTCGTTACGAATACGATCTGATCACTGCCGAGGAAACGGAAGCATGGCTGGCAAATCGTGGCCTCACTTTCGATGACTTCAGCGACTACTTTACTCGTCAATATTATGCCACCGCGATTCGCGAAGAGATCGTTCCGGATGAAGTGGAATATCAGTTCGCGTCGTCCGACCTGCGCCGGTCGTTCCTGGCGGAATTGATTTTATCCGGAGATTTGGACCGGACTGACCACCGATTTAATGTGCGCGTCTCGCGGCACGCTGCGCTGAGAAAGACACCGACTCCAGAGGCGATTGCAGGCGCGAAGAGCGGAAATTCTTGCATCGGAACGACATTAAACCAGCGCAACGGGCGAATTGGCTCGAAGAAACTGGGGCGTGATTCGAAATGGTTGAATGAAATGCTCGCAATCGAGGCAGCATATCGGACGCATTGCGATAGGCTGCTTGTCCCTGAAGCGCGTCAACGCGAATTGGTGACTTTACGATTGCCCCTGACGCGATTCGAAACCGAAGTGATCGAGCTGGAATCCCACGATGCCGCCAAGGAAGCGCTCTTTTGCGTGCAACAAGACGGGATGTCAATGGAGGAAGTTGCCACCGAGGGAGGTTACCCTTATCGACGTGTCGGACTTTCTTCTTAGAAGACCTTCCCGTGGACGCCCAGCAGAGATTCCTGAGCGTTTCGGCGGGGGACGTGCTCGAACCAATCGCGCGCGGTGACGGATTTGAACTGTGTCGTATCGTCAACAAAGATTGAGCCGCAAGCGGACGACCCAAACGTTAAATCGCGGATCGATCAGCGACTGCTCAACCGGCATTTCTCCGAGCTTATGAGCAAGTACACGCAGCGCCGGCTCGGCGGCGTGTCACCTGCAAAAGAATGAAAGTTCAAGACAGCGAGATTCTGCGGCGTTCATCGGTTTTCCGTTTTCTTTCCGATGAACATTTCGCCGCGATTGAGCCGCTCTTGCAGGAAGAGCACCATGAATTTCGGCGACGTGATCGTAAAGCAGGATGATCCGGCCGATTCGTTTTATGTTTTGACCAAAGGGCGAGCGCGCGCCCTCAAGATCAAAGCCGGACGGTGAGGAAATCCCGCTGGGCGTGTTGAAACCCGGTGACTCGTTTGGAGAAGCCGCATTGTCTGAGGGTGGAACGCGAAACGCGACGCGTAGCGCTGCAGCACAGCGGTAGATGTTCTTGCGGCTCGATCGCGATGATTTTATCGGAGCTCGTCCGCCGCGTGCCCGATCTGAAGCAATATGTCGAGACCACCGGCCGGGACAGGGCTCTGCAAAGTTTCCTCTATCAGTTCAGCAATTTTGGCCGGCTTCCGACGTCCCGTGTTGCGCGGCATGATCGACAGATTAAAACCCGTGACGATCGAAAAAGGCAATCTGATTATCCGTGAAGGAGACGATGCCGGTCCTCTTTACATACTGCAGAAGGGACGCGCGCGGGCGTTCGCCGGAATCGACGGACAAGCGCGCAATCTCGCGTTTTATCGCGAGGGCGACTTTTTCGGTGAACTGTCGATCTTGAACGGCTCACCGCGTGCGGCCTCCGTCGAGGCATTCACAGATTGCCAATTGCTCTCTCTTGAACCCAAGTCGGTGCAGGACTTGCGGCGACGTTTTCCGGAATTCGATAGGCTCGTGAGCGAGCGGCTCGCGCTTTATCAGGCGAAAACCGAAGCGCGTATTCCGCTTGATTTCACGACCGAACTGCTGCCTGCCGAAACACAGGTGCACGACAAAGTTCAGCTGGACCGTGAACAGCCTCCAGACCGAGATGAAGATAAAGAAGATCCGTTCGCTGACGAGCAGGGCTTGTTCCGCAAACGCGGGAAGCGCATCCGCAAAGTCGATCACATCATGCAAATCGACGAGATGGATTGTGGCGCAGCCAGTCTCGGAATGATCTGCCGGCATTTTGGCCGAAAGGTAAGCCTGGCGCGGATTCGGCAGCTCTGCCACACGGCAACGGACGGCACCAGCCTCAAGGCGCTTATCTCGCGCCGCAACTGAACTTGGCTGGCCGCGCGCGCGTTGAAAGATCTCGCTTGCGCAATCTCCCGCTGATGCCGTTGCCAGCCATCGTGCATTGGGAGGGCAACCACTGGATCGTGCTCTACGATGTCGATGAGCAGTTTGTGCGCGTGGCCGATCCCGCGCTCGGGTTGCGGAAACTTCCGCGCCGCGAATTTGAAGCGAAGTGGACAGGCTATGCGGCGCTGTTCGATTACACGCCAGCGTTCGAACAAGCTCCGGAAAGCAAACCAACGCTGGCGTGGGTTCTTCCATTTCTCGCGCGCTTCAAAGTCATCTTGCTGCAGGTGCTGGGGCTGGCCGTCGCCGTCAGCGTTCCTTCAACTGCTCTTCCCAGTGTTCACGCAGATGGTGGTCGACAAGGTCATTGTCGAAAACGACATCGGCCTGTTGAAGACGATCCTGCTCGGCATGCTCGCCGCGCTCGTCTTTGTGCAACTCTCCACCCTCTGCGCAGGAATATTTGCTGGCCTTTGCAGCAGTGCGCCTTGATACGGCGGTTCTCGATTTCTTGAGCCGGAAACTTCTCTCCCTGCCGATGACTTATTTCACGAGCCGCCGGACAGGCGACATTCAGCGCCGGCTCGATGGCGCGAGACAGGTTCGAGCAATTTGCCGTCCAACAAGGAGTCGGCGCTTTGCTGGCAGCAGTTTTCTCGTCGGCGCAGTCATTTTGATGGCGATGTGCAGTCCGTTGCTCACGCTCGCGTTTCTGGCAACAACGCCGCTTTACGTCGGGCTAATGATTTTTTCGGTGAAAGTGCTTCGTCCATCTGTATCACGGGGTGGAAGAAAGCCAGGGCAAATACAGTTCCCATCAAATCGATGCGATCAAAGGCATCGAGGCAGTGAAAGCGGCATCCGCCGAGAATGCACTTTCGTGACGCCATGCTGAACGAGTTTCTCTCCGTCTCGCAAAAACTTTTCAAGGCGACCTTTATCGTGATGTCGTGCGACAGTGTCCTGCAAAGCATCAGGTCTGCTTTCTACTGCGATCTTTTTGTGGGTTGGCGCGACGCAGGTCATTCACGGACACTTGAGCGTTGGCGGTTTTGTCGCATTCAGCTCACTGACGGCAATGGCCTACGCGGGAATTTTGCGCGCCCTCGGGGTTTGGGACAACCATGCAACACGCCGCCGTCCTCCTGAATCGGCTGAACGACATTTTCGAGCAGGAGCCGGAGCAGGGCCATGATCGTTCTCGACTCGTCCCAGTGCATAGCGCTCGAAGGGCGCATCGAGCTTGCGCGGAGTTAGTTTCAAATACGGCGGACCCGAATCGCCGGATATTCTGAAGAACATCACGCTCGATCTCGCGCCAGGCGCGCATGGTGGCGCTCGTCGGTCGCAGCGGCTGCGGCAAAACGACGCTCATCAAATTAATTGCCGGCCTGCTCGAACCGACGGAAGGAACCATCTTTTTCGACAATGTCGATCTAAAGACTCTCAATTATCGCGACGTGCGCCGGCACATCGGAATGGTGCTTCAGGAAAATCACATGTTTAACGAAACGATCGCGCGCAATATTTCGTTTGGCGATCCAGAGCCGGATCTCGATCGCGTGCTTGCCGCTGCGCAAGCCGCTGCTGCGCACGAGTTCATCATGCGTCTTGCCGCTCGGTTACGAGACAAAGATTGGCGAATCGGGCCTTTCGCTTTCCGGTGGCCAGAAGCAGCGCATCGCAATTGCGCGGGCAATCTACAACAATCCGCCGGTCTTGATTTTTGACGAAGCAACGAGCGCGCTCGACACAGAATCGGAACGCGCGATCCAGGACAATCTCGGTCGATTAATGGCCGGTCGCACGACGATTGTGATCGCGCACCGGCTGAGCACGATTCGGCGAAGCGCATTCCATCGTGGTGCTCGAACAAGGCAGTGTTGCCGAGATTGGCACGCACGATGAGTTGATGGCACAACGCGGCCTCTATTATTACCTTTCCAGCCAGCAACTGGGAATCTGAACTAATTCTTCAATGAGCTCACAATTAACTCAGCGCGGTTCCCTCGATGTGGAATCCGAAATGTCGCCGCAGGAACCGCCGCCATGGATCATCCGTTCAGCCGCATGGCTATTGCTGGCAGCGTTTCTGTTGGCGCTGCTCGTCGCGATCGTAATGCGATTACCGGAGACCGTGCGACTGCCAGTTTGTCCTGATTCCTGCCACCGGCGCCGATCCAATTCAATCGCCCCGGCAGGCCATAATTAGTCGCGTCGCAGTGGACGAAGGTCAACCTGTAAAAGCAGGCGAGGAGTTGTTCGTTTTGCGCTCTGACGAGATCCGCGGCTGGGACACGCAATTTCGGACCCTCACCGAAGATTTACGCACATAAGGAAGAAAGCCTCACTCGAAATGAAACTGCTTACGCGGCGCAGCTCGAGATTAAGAAGGCCGAAATCGAGCAGGCGAAAAGCGAAGTGAAATTCCGCGAAAATCACGCGGCACGAGCCGCGACCTGGTCACGCGCATGGAGAAAGCTAGCCAAGCAGGGCGGTGAATCGGAAATCGATCTTGTAAAGCTGAAGCTCGATCTGGCCGGCTCGGAAAAAGATTTGAGCGTCGCCCAGACGAACTGTGCAGCAGGTCAATCTCGACCGTGAGCGAATGGAGACGGAGCACAGCGCGCCAGCGGGCGAGCAGCAGTCGGAAATCGAGAAGTTAAAAATGCGCATCGGCGCTCTGAAAGCAGACCTGGAAAATGCCCAGCAGAACTTGCTGACGGTTCGCAGTCCATATGAGGGCGTGATCATTTCAATGGACCAGCGCACCGTGGGCAGTGTTGTGCAGCAGGGACAAGTGCTTTGCCAGCTCGCACCGAAGGATGCGAAAACGCGAGCTCGAATGACCTTGAACCGAAGCTGGCCTTCCAGAAACTCGCCGTCGCTCAGCGCGTGCGGTATTTCTTCGAAGCGTTCCCTTACCAGCGTTACGGCGCTGTGACCGGAAAACTCGACTGGATCAGTCCGTCAGCTGTTACTACCGCGATGGCTCGCACTTCGTCGCGCTGGGCTCACTCGATCGTTATGAGATCTCCCCACGTCCAGGACAAAGTTTTGCCTCTGCGCGTCGGGATGCGAGGAGACGCGCACATCATCGTCGGCGGACGGACGCTGATTGAATACGCGTTCGAACCAATTCGACAGTTGCGCGAAAGCATGAGGCAATAATTCTCGGACCGCCATGCAAGAAGCCGCTCTCCAGACTGAGAATCGAAGACCTGACCACAAGCAATGAGGCCATGGCGCGTTGTTTGCAGCTGGCAGCGCTGGCCGCGAAATCGACGTGCCAGTCGTGCTTCTTGGCGAGACGGGCACAGGCAAAACTCTGCTCGCTCACGCCATCCACAATTCATCGGCGCGAGCAGGCCGGCCGTTCATCGCGTTCAACGCCTCGGCGATCAGCGACACGCTTGCTCGAGAGTCAGCTGTTCGGTCACGAGCGCGGCGCTTTTACCGGCGCGCAACAAAGCGTCAAAGGAAAATTCGAGCTGGCCGATGGCGGCACGCTTTTCTCGACGAAATCTCGGAAATGAGTCCGCTTGCCCAGGTGAAAATCCTGCGCGTGCTCGAGTACGGCGAATTTGAGCGGCTCGGCTCCGAACGAATGCTCGACTTCCAACGCGCGAATCATCTGCGCGTCAAACTGCTTCGCTGCGGGAACGGGTGCGACAGGGAAAATTTCGAGAGGACCTTTATCAGCGACTTGAACGGCCTCACCTTGCTCATTCCTCCGCTTCGGGAACGGTTGGAGGAACTGCCGGCGTTGATCGCCGCAGAATTGAAAGCAGCCGGATTGAAAGAAGGCAAAAACATCACCGCCATTCATCCTGAAGCGATGGAGAAGTTGCTTCACCACAAGTGGCTCGGAAAACCTTCGCGAGCTCAAGTCACACCGTGCGCACCATGACTGCTTTTTGCGATGGCTCAGTCGATTCTGCCCGGAGCATGTCGTCTTTCCTCCCGACCTGGACCTCGAATCCGAGACAGCTTCTGACGAGTCGCCAGCGTCGTTATCCTACGCGTGCTCAGTAACAACCAGGAGAACGAGCCGGCGCACCGATCTGTCGCTGGCGAAGCGCGGTGAAAAGGCACGTCCGATTCGTCTATCGAGCAAGCAAATCAGAACCAGCGGCGTGCGGCGAAGTTGCTCGGCATTTCTCGGTCAACTCTCGCTCGATATCTCCGAGACGTGGCCCAAAAGTAGAAGCACTGATTGGCCTAAAAACTAAGCGACGTGGCCTCAGGAATGAACTCCTACATTCGTTCCATCCGCCATGGCAGTTGCTTACTTTGGTAAGGAAACGCTGCGTAACTGCTTCCTGGTTAAGAAGAAACGCAGTCGACCATTTTTATTCCAGACCAGGTTTCGCGCGACTTGGCACGGATACTGATAATATAGATAGCCAAAGTGAGTGCACCGAAGAACAAAAAGAATGCGCCCGCCGCGAGAGTCAGAAAATCAAAGGCCTAAGCGCAGCAAAGACGAAATTGATTCGTCTGGATGACCTGATTCCAAAACAGGACGTTAAAGGCGGGCAACAATTGCTGTTCGGTGTCACTGACACAACACAATCAATCAAACAACCAACAACTGAAAGGATAATATAGCAAGACGAAAGACAAAGAAAAAAGACAAAAAACATCAAAGTCCGTGACACTGCAGCCGAAAAAAGATGCTCCAGAGGCGGTACGCATGCAGTTCACCGAGTCCCGGACAGAGCCGTAACTCAGAGGACCGTAACTCACGAGCGTTAACCAGGGCGCCAGGCCGAGGCGTCACGGCATAGGATAAGGTCAAGGCTCAAGAGCGGCGCCAGCGGTTCGATCCCGCGGTGCCAGTTCCTTGTCGGCTTTTTCGAGACTCTCGACGAAGGAGAGGCTCACAAAAGAAAGGCGCGGCGGTTCTCTCCATTCGTCGCGGAGCGGTTCTGGTGAGCTAAAGGGCCGCATCAGAGTCCGCTGAGCGCAAAACCACGCGGCGAAGTCGATACCAGTCCGTGCGGTTTTGCTCGAAACTACTGGCACCAATCCGACTCTCTGCCGGTTTCACCAACGCCGCAGTTGCCGGTCTTAATCGTCCTTGGCTTCCTTGTTTACATGACGAACTCCGCAGGCTGCGGCGGCCGCGCGACGCTGCAGCGATTTAAGGAAACCTGTAGCCGCTCGAAGCGCCGGCCCTGCCCGCCATAGCCTCGGCAACGGCGGGAGGCGCGTCTGAATATTAGCCGGGCGCAAGCCGGGAAGCGTTTCCAAACCAATCAGCCCGGAAGGGGCGACAGAAATTACGCCGAAGCGCGTCGTCACTCACTGCTTGCTCGGGGCTAGTTCGAAATTAATCGCGAAAACCCGGGCTTAGGTTGGTAGGGCGCGCCCTTTCCGTGCGCGCCGTCGTCGGAGTCCAGGGAGGCGGCGTGCCCCGATTTATCGGGGCCCGCCCTACAAAAATCCACCCCGGGGCTACATCCTTCCGCGCCTCCGCCGCCGCCGCGAGGCTGATGGCGGGCAGGCCGGCACTCAGCGGCTATAGTTTTATTTAAAATGCACTAGATCAGGTCCCGCTGCGTTTGTTTGTTGAGCTTGAGTTTCCTGGACTTTATTCGCGGCGCGTTCCCCACGGTTGATTTCTCCGGTGATTTCTTGCTGATCGAACCGCTGCGGGTTAATCGCCGGGAGGCAAGCTGCGGAGCGCCAGGCTCAAGGTCGCGCTTGCAGTTTTGCCTCCCACGGTGAAATCGTTTGAATGCCCTGCTTGTCCTCGAACGCGCGTTGCTCATGATGGTCGGTTGAAGCCCCAGCACGGCTCGACGCAGAGAAACGGCCCGCCGTCGGACCACAGAGTCACATGCGGAACGCCCGTGAGATCCGGTCGTCATCCATCGGCCGCTCGGCGGATCGACATAGGAAAGATTGCCGCACTGCGCGAACATCAACCAGTTCGAGGATGATCGAACCCGGCAATTCATTCTTTGAAAACGGCATTTCGCCACCGGGGAATTCGGTGTCGCGCGTTCTCCCCTGACAGATAATTGCCTGGCGAAAAGTATCTGCGATAACAACCCCGCGGCATTTGTGAATGAAAGCTTTCAAACGAAGTCGCGCGCGAATCCGGGATGCAATCCGAACGCATACGCATGCGCGGTCAATTCGGGTTCATGGTTCCGAAACTCGAAGACACGGTCGAATTGTTGTTGCTCGATGCTGTAGGTCAGATCTGACGCCTGACGTCTCAGCGGATACTCGCTTGGCGAAGAATCCTCCGGTAGTAATCCGATACTTTCAATGAAGCGCCGTTGCCTTCGTTGGAGAATCCACCGAAAGCGCCAGTATCTTCGAGCGAAGGAACCCGTGATTTCCTCGCTTTGATTTCGCGACCCCGGTAAAAGACTTCGACCATCTTTCAACCGATGAAGATAATAGCCCATGACAGTCGCATGGTTGCGCCCAACCCTGAGACGGTGTGGAGAGATCGTTGTCCCGATAGAAAGCCAGTCCACCGCCCGGCTTCGTTGATACGCGCGAGACGTGATCAATTCCGCACCCAACGCGAAACAATGATCGCGGAGACCGTTCTCCTCATCCGATCAGAACGTCGAGGTCTCGAATCTTCCCGTTTTCCTCGGTGATGCGAAAACTTCATCGCGGCAACAGGTTCAGTAGGACTTTTCGCCTCTCCTTCACGAGGTGCGAAAGTCGATCGTCTTGGTAGTCTGCGCAGCGGCTCCCTCTATCTCTCCCCTTCGCAAGAGGAGGCGGATCGATGGACGCCTCAGCGGATTCTTGCATCGATGGTTGCTCAGCCAAATTCTTCCCTCTCGCCGGAAGGGAGAGGTTAGGGTGGTTACGTGTCAGCCATGCGCAGCTTTCGATCCTACGCACTCAGGTCTCTCCCCTTTGCAGGGGGAGGCGGATATTCGCCGGTCGAGAGGTCCTTCTACTCATGGGAACAAGCCGCGGACTTGCTTGGCTTTGATGACGCGTTCGACGCCGATCAGCCATGGCCGCTGTGCGATGCGAAATCTTGTGTTCCATGGCTCGCTTGATCACTCTGCGCAAACGAGTGCTCAAGGATGCGGAAGAGTTTGTCGGTCACTTCCGATTCCGTCCACAGAAACGCCTGCAAACCCTGCACCCACTCTGAAGTAAGAGACGATCACGCCGCCGGCGTTGCAGAGAATATCGGGAATCACGAAAGACTTCGTCCCAGCGCTCTTCGAGGATCAGGTCGGCCTCGGGTGTGGTCGGACCGTTCGCTGCCTTCGGCCAGGATACGGCACTTGAGTTGACCGGCGTTCTTTCTCGTTGATCACTCGATCGACCGCGGCTGGAATAAGGATGTCGCACGGCATGGTGAGCGAATCTCGTTCGGGATCGACACGGTCGTCTTGATCGAAGGCCCGCAGATTTCCCTTCTTCAACACGTGCTGCTCCGCCGCTTTCGACGTCAATTCCTTTCGGATTGTAGAGTGCCGCGGTCGCGATCGCTGATCCCGATGACTTTGACGCCGCTCTTGTAGCGCGAGCGACAGAGCCGCCACCGAGCCGACGTTGCCGAATCCCTGCACGATGGCGGTGCATTTTCCGGATCCATCTTCAGCATGTCTCATCGCGCGCTCGATGAGATAAACGACGCCGCGCCCGGTCGCTTCGCGCCGGCCTTCAGTGCCACCGATCGACGACCGGTTTGCCGGTAACGATTTCGTTGACGGCGTAGCCTTGATAAACCGAATAGGTGTCCATGAACCAGGCCATGATCTGTTCGTTCGTGCCCATGTCCGGGCCCATGATGTCGGTGTGCGGACCGACGAACGGAATCATTTCCTGCATGTAACGGCGCGAGACCGCTTCCGAGCTCGTTGCCGCGACAAGTTTGGTCGGATCGCACGGCCACGCCGCCTTTGGCGCCGCCGTAGGGCAACTGCGCCAGCGCGCATTTCCAGCTCATCCACATGGCCAGCGCGGCCGTTTCGCCCATCGACAATGAAGGCGCGAACCGCGTGCCGCCTTTGGTCGGGCCGAGCGTGAGGTGATGTTGGACGCGGTAACCCTGAAAGGCTCTCGGTGCTGCCATCGTCCATGTGCACCGGCAGCGTCACAGCGACGGCGCGCTTCGGATACGTCAGCCCACTCGCGGTCGTCCTCGATCGATGTTCAGGTAATCGGCGATGACGCTTCGAACTGGTCGCACGCCATCTGGAAAACTTCGTCGTCGTAGATTGGTGCAGTTGCATTCCCACGCTCGAGTCCCGAGCATCGTCATGGGGAGGTTGCTGTTTACCGAACTGGTCAGGCGTCGTCTGACTCTGTGTGTGCGCTGTCTCCCCCGAGCACAGTCGCGCTGCAGTGCGCGCTGTCCTCAGCAGCATTTGGAGCAGGATCTCCGCTGAGGACGGCGGACGCTACAGCCACCATTCGTTGACGGTTCGATGGATTCGCGTGATCTCACCCGCATGCGGCCATTCTTCACGGCGCAACGAACGGCGATCGGCAGCGCGCACCGGATTCTGGGACACATACTCCCGCTTCCGCGCGCGTAGCTCTGCATCGCTGCGCAAAGAGATGATCGTTAAAAGCCCGGCTGCCGAGAGGAACGTACAGCTTTTGCGCCCGGTCTGGCACCAGCGGTTCGCGTCCCGATGCGAGAGCAAGAGCGCGAATCAGAGTTCACGTTTGCAGTCCGCCGGTCCACGCACTCAAAGAAGTCGTAGCGCCAATCCCAGCCAATCCCGAAGCACGCAGACAAATGAAGATGCGTGATCGGGCGCGAGCGCTACCCCATAGCGCCCAGCGCCGACGCCGAGAAGTGCAGCTGCGCACGCCGGCGGTATCGACGCGGACCCTGCGTGTGCTTGCCGCAGGTCTGGCTGGGCCAAGTTACGCAGTCAGTGTCGAGGCATTACAGAAATGTTACAGTAGACCGGTGCGTTGGAGCGTTGGAAGAGCAAATCCAATCAGCGGCGGCTTATCTTTGAACTGCGCGGCGCACACGGCAAACGTTGCTAACGCGCAGTCTTCCTAACGCACAAGCCTAAATTTTGGCGTTAGGGCCTGTCCTCGCGCAGTCGCTGTATGTCGCTGTCCTCGCGCATTTGATGGATGAAGTTCCGCTGAGACAGCGGACCACAGCGCACAAAGCATCGACAATCATGTTTCAATTCCAGTATCGTCACGCCCGAAATGAAAATTGAAACCTTAGCCGTTCACGCAGGGCACGACATCGACCCTGCAACCGGGGCGGTCGCCACCCCAATTTACCTTTCCACTACATTCGAGCGCGACATCGAAGGCGGTTACCCGCGCCGGGTTCATATACTGCGCAACAACAACCCGAACCGCGAAGCGTTGGAGCGCGGGATCAGCGCGCTCGAAGGCGGCGCGCGGCCGCGGCTGCGTTCGCTTCCGGAACCGGAGCGACGATGTCACTCCTTCAAGCGTTCGTCACCCGGCGATCACGTCCTGGCGCACATCGATGCCATGCACGGCACGTCGCGATTGATCCGCGAAATTTTTCTGCGCTGGGGACTCGAAGCCGATTTCGTTGACATGAGCGATCTCGCTGCAGTCAGAAAAGCTTTGAAGCCGAACACAAAATTGGCCTGGGCCGAAACGCCGTCAATCCGCTGCTGAAAATTGTCGATCTCGCTGCCGTCGCGGAAATCGTGCATGATGCCGGCGCGCTTATGGTTTGCGACAACACCTGGGCGCCGGTGTTGCAGCAGCCGTTCGATCTCGGCGCCGATCTGATCCTGCACTCGACAACGAAATATTTCGGCGGGCACTGCGACGTCCTGGGAGGAATTGTCGTTGCAAAACAGAGAATGATTTTGTCGAGCGCATCGCGGCCATTCAATACAGGCTAAGCAATACGTAACT